>ERZ773196.1034-NODE-1034-length-16281-cov-6.539135_pt1 | contig 16281 bp, 10 predicted proteins | sample MGYA00581009_ERZ773196 | MGnify/ENA primary metagenome ERZ773196 (study PRJEB29015, sample SAMEA2738162) | human oral metagenome | biome: human oral; feature: human-associated habitat; material: saliva | place: China | collected 2243 ... | reverse complement strand
TAGACTAAGTAATTTTGAATATTATTTTTGGTAAATTTACAAGTGCTTATTTCACCAAGTATTTCATATATAACGAGTATATATAATTCTCTTACCCTATAGCAAAATATAATAATAACCATTCCTAACGATTTTATTATTTTTATCAGCAAATAGACACTATATTATTCTAAATAAGATACCCTATCTCATTCTCCAAGGTATGATTCATATCTCTCCTATCTATTATAATTAAGATATAATTATGATATTATATTGATAATCAAAGGAGGTCGATACTATGATTAATATTCGTCCGGTTTCTGACTTAAGAAACAAATTCCCAGAAATTGAAGAAACTGTTATAGGTTCCAACGCTCCGGTTTTCCTTACTAAAAATGGTTATGGAACGATGGTACTTATGAGCATTGAACAATACTCTGCACTTACAGATGATATTGAAAGAAACCTTGATGAAGCAGATGCATTTGCAGCAAACTCTTCTATCCGCCTTTCTAAATCTGATGTATTTGAAAAAATAAGGAGCAGAGTTGATGAACAAGCAAAGCTATAAATTAACTTTTCTTCCTTTATTTGAAGAAGATTTACTTAAAGCCACTGATTATATAACCAATACGCTACAAAATCCCAGTGCAGCTCACCGCTTAGTTGATGATATAGAACTGGCAATTGTTAAAAGACTTGAAATGCCTCTTAGCTTTGCTCCCTATCAATCATCAAAGATTAGGAATCATCCTTACTATAGAATCAATGTAAGAAACTTCTCGATTTTTCTATTATGAAATCAGGAATAATCTAGTCCTGATTTCATAATAGAAAAAAGAAGGTCAATGAACTTACTTCTGCGAAGAAGAACATCGACCGGTACTTGTCTCAGGATAAGAGAAAAGATAGGGGTAAAACAAAGAACGAATTGGATTAGACAACTTCATGAAACACTTTATTGAAAATCAGTTTCGTACAGACATCATCTATTTGCTTTGCTATCCTCTTGGATTCAATCAAGGTCCCAAGTTCGATATTTCCTTGTTGACCATGATATGACAGATTTGCTGAAGTTATTAAGGTTTTTTCTTGATCCACTGAAATAACCTTCGCATGAAGTGCTGCCATCTTGTCATCATCCTGTTTGTAATTGTAAATCTTTAGGAAGCGACCTTTATATCGAAGTATCTTATCAAACCCCGATTGTTTTTCTATATCGTTAACAAAGAATTTTACAAATACGCCTTGTTGACTCTTCAAGACAATAGTATCAACTAAGTCAGCAAAGTAAGATGATAAGGAATAACCCGTAATCAAAATACTGCGCTCTGCATCGGATATCATAGACTGCACAGTATTCATTGTTGTTTTGGCGTTAATATTAAACGATGGTGGTGTAGTCACAACAAGAGAAACCTTATCTGTCTCTTGCGTATTTATTGCATTTATGACGAGTTTAACAATGCTTTCACAGTTAACATCTGTTAGTTCTGGAAAGCTTCTTTTCAACATAGATGTTGAATTCTTTGTTCCGTTAGCTATATCACTTTTCAATGTGTTGAGGAAAAGCTCTTGATTTATACTTCTACCTGACATAATTCTCCCACCAATTCTTTGAAATATGAGCACTCTTCACGCTCAGGAATCGGAACTACAAGCCCTCTATCGAGCATTCTATTCCCGTTTTCGCAAGCTGTTTCGGAAATCATGCAACAAGAATGACATGCAGCACCATTTGAATTCTTGCCAGCCGGCAAGTTACTCATGCATTCTGGATCATTGGTACATACAAGTGCTTCCTGGAATGCATCCCTCATCAGTTCTGTTATATGTTCCACATTTCCAAGTTCAACTAATCCTCCGAGAGAACCTTCTTTATCAGAGCTGCCAGTATAAAAAAGAATTCCTGACATCTTATCGCCAAAATAAATTCTTTCTCTGATTGCGGAAGATGAATATCCGGAAGACATTGACATCTGTTTTATCAGAAGATGCGCAAATGTATGCATCAGTACATATACCGCATCTCTAACAACCGTAATTGTCCAATTCTTTGATTCACAGAATTCACGGTATGAATCAGCATATTTCTTGGACAAGGCGTTTACCACAGGATTGCTTAGCCACTCTGCAATAGTATCTTTGTTGAACTCAATAAAGATACCCTCTCCATTAACCTCTGCCGCCGGCAGCCACCGTTCTTGCTTTCCTTTACTCAGCGCAACGACATTCGGTTGCTCATCTGCATCAGGATCGGGTGCATCTACTCTAGTAAAGCCAAGCAGCACTCGCACTTCTCGTAGTCTAGTTATTCTGATAATCCTGCTAAAATACTTTTTCAAGTAAGTCGGCAAAGCATCCTCTTCGGCCTTGAAGTGCTTTTTATTTGACTCATATGCTGGATCGCTATGATGTGTAATGGCGTTATATTCCATCTGCTTAATTTCCATGAATTCTTTTATATTATTCATTCGGCGCTCAAGAGCATCATCGAATTCATGCTTAGGATAGGACGAGAAATATAGCTCATATATTTTTTGGATTCCCTCGTCGCCCTTCAGTTGTTTGGCAAGTTCAATATCACGGAAATGCTCATCAATCAGATTATATAAAGGGTTGATCCACGGCGGAATAGAAATAGCACTTCTACTTACTGCAAAATAAACATTTGAAGCACCTCTTTGTGAAGGAATGACTGGCTTACTGCACTTCTGATTCTTCACCGTTGGTCTAAACGGATGGTGTCCTGTACAAGTTAGCTCTTCAAAGTTTTCTCTTTGCGTAGCTCCGCTCATGCTGCGTTTAGCACCACAAGAACACTCAACCCACATATCTGCAAGCGTAGAAGTATTACCAATCGAATACATTTTTAGAGCACCATTACAATCAGACTCCCTTCTATGTACCCACCATTTCCATGGGAAGTCAGACATATGACCATCTTCGCAAATCATTATAAAACGAGAAGGATATGCTTGATTATCGCACTCTGGACACGTAACACCAAATTTCAGATATTTATCTAAATCAAACTTTTTTCTTGCATCAAAGAGATGACCACACTTTGAGCATACATGCCAGTACGGAAATGTAACAACAGGAACATCCCCTGAAAAACTTGTTCTCGGCATGTAAAAGCAATCAACACCTAAATAAGATGCAAGCCTTCCATCAATTATTTTCTGTCCCTTTTGCTTCCAGTAGGATATATCAAGAATCGTCACAGAGTCTTTTACAGCATCCACAACGGACCCAGGGCCAAAAGTTGTTATTATTTGATTTGGGTGCAACTCACCCAACCTATTATTATCAAAAGCCATATCAATCCTCCGTGTAGTAGAACATGTTCGCAGAGCTTTCAACTTCACGCATGGAGCGTAACGTTGCCTTCTCATCATCCTCATGTGGCTGGTCATACGCATTCATAAGTCTATTGTATCTCTCGGTACCCACCACATAATATCGCAAAGGTTTTGTTTGAGCTGCACGCAACTTCCACCAATCTATGAATTTATCAATTTCATCTTCAGCATCCGCCCTCGCTGACGGTTTTATAATATTTAGGCGGTCTAAAATAAGCTGTTTGATTGAGTCAATTTCATCCTTAGTCAACGAACCAATAGCAGCTGCATCTGCGTTATTAGCCATATTTGGAAATGACAGTCTTATTGCAGATATAACGAGTGCATGTAACACTCTATCTCTCGCCCTTGCAGAAAACGGTGTTGCTGTTGTTCCCTCAACAAACCTGTATAATTGCGAATGATATCCTGTAAAGTTTTCATAGTGAGATAAATCACGTGGCCGATATGCGTTATATAGAGTTACTACCAATCCAGGAAATGCTCTTCCTATACGGCTCGTTGCCTGGATGTATTCTGAATTCTGTTTTGGCTGTCCGGTTACCACCATCAGTCCCAAACGGTCAACATCCATACCTACAGCAATCATGTTTGTTGCAATAGCCGTATCTAAACACTCCCTTGAATCACAAGTGGTTTCAAGTTGATTTAGTTTCTCAGGTATTTTGTAGGAAGACATACGAGAAGTAATCTCAACATTACGATTCAAGAACCTTCTCTTTTCCATTCCATATCTCTTTTGAATTCTTTGAATTCTTTTAGGAATGTCGTCTTGTAATAGTCTTACCGCACCGCCAAGTTCTCGAATACTGTTAAAGTAACCAACTAAGGTGTAGTACGGATCAATCACATCTTTTAGTTCTTCATCTAATGAGTATGTATATGCCGATTGCAAAATGATGGAATATACACGCAATAAGGCTGTTTTTACAGATTGCCCTGGCGCGCATACTCCTACATATTTTCTGAATGGATCATCTTCAATAGGTATTTCACGGATGAAGAAACTGTCCCCAATTTCAAATCCATTAGGTGGAAATTGAGTGGTATTATTTCTGGCATACAAACACTTTGTCTGAGCTTCAGCATTCTTGATAGTCGCAGTCGAAACAACATATTTGGGCTTAATCCCATCATGAATACACATATCTTCGATGATAGTCTCATATGCACCATATACCGTTCCGAGCGGTCCAGTAATAAGATGCAGCTCGTCTTGGATAATTAACTCCGGTGGAAGGAATGGTCTAATACTTGTAGTATTTGATGTCGGTAGTGAATCTGTTTTTTTATGGTTTCCATGCTCTGCTCCAATAGCCACATAACCGTGACGGCTGCATTTACGATCCACACGCCCAAATAAGGCATTAGTGCTTACATCCCAAGGAAGTCGAGCAAACTTATCAACCGTAGACAAAATAATTGTTGGGCATTTGTTGTATATTTCTTCATCTACCAGATATACCGGAATCGGTATCCTATCATTCTTATATCTATAAAACTGACAGTCCTTATCAGAACAGTAAATCTCTGTAGACTCCTTATCAACATCAATATTAAAGTTTTCTTCTTTTAGCGGTGCCCCACAAAACGGACAGGTTAGGAGCTGTTTATAAACATGATTTCTTGCTGTTCTAGCCGCTTGCGGATTATCTGGCTTCTCATTGAACTCACTGAACTTGTTTGGCGTCACACCTCCACCAACCCAGAATCCAATACTGATTGGCTCACTTCCGAACAAAGGATATGCCTGCCTTCTAATCAATTCAGCGGCAACGACCATCTTTGTAATACGATCTCTTTGTTGTGTAGTAAGCAATCGAAGTGTATAGCGAAGCATCACCGTTACCCCGCCATCGTAGTTATACTCACTATCATTCTTCGCTCTAAGCCTTCTATTGGCTATGACGAACGCCATTAAGCCTAAATATGCTTCTGTTTTACCTCCCCCTGTTGGGAAGTAAAGTAAGTCAACCATTTCACGGTCTTTATGTTTCGGATCAACTATCCCTGCAAGATTTATGAGAATGAATGCAATTTGGAACGGACGCCACCCAAAACTATTGTTTTTATCTTTGGGATTAAGAAAATCTTGAAAACTGCACTCTTTTCCTTCTCCGTGCTTCTTAGCATATCGCTTAATGCTGTTTTGCAAAAAGATAGCACGATTCATAAAGCAAAACGCTTCAAATGAAACATCATCTGTTTCAATAATCTGTATTCCTTCTCGGATACGACTCAAAGCATTCTGGCAACGCTCGATAACCTTGTTTCCAATGGACTCCTTAAACTCAGGATCACTCATTCTTGCATTACCAAGCAGAGTGCCTTTAATCCATTTATCATAAGAGTCTGCGAGAGTGTTAAGCTTTTCGATGGTTTCATCTTTTTTCGACTTTACAGACATGGCGTCTGTAGAGAAGTAATTCGCATCAAAACCATCTAATGCTGCACTTACACCAGGGAATTCATATTCAGGAATGAAAGCAGATTTGATATTAGTAGCTCTGCCATCAACAGGCTTGTCCCATACTGCAGCGCAACCACGTCCTCTGCCCATAATAGGACGTTGCTCAAAATAAAGTTCTTCTTGTGCGAGAATCTCTCTGCATATATGTTCTGCGACAAATACCGCCGAACCATCTTCTGCATAGGCACTAATTTCCACCTGGAACATTATTGCCTCTGTGTTATTTGCAGGGTTAGTTCTCTTATTGACAACATAAGCCGTCACAAGAGAATACCCACCTTTAAGAGAGATACGAGAAACATGAACATGGATATTGGAGTCACAAACAAGTTGGTAGTTCTTAGTTCTATTAAAGTCTGAAAATACAACCTGGATGGATTCCTCCATTGGCTGGCGGGTGTATATCGTGCGGCTATGCTCCTTTTCATCTTTGCCAATATACTTTCCAGATGACTTAACATAGTCTCCCCACGATACATCCAAATTGATGCTTTCTGTATCACTCTGAATGTAAAAACTAATTCCTATAGAAGATGGAAGCTGGAAATGCGTTGTAGATATTGGCTCGTTATCGTCATCCTCTCCAGCCATGTAATCTTCGCCATCCTCGAAGGCTATATCTGTGTCAACTTCCTGCTCTACGGCACTGGAATAATCTTCGTCATCACTTTGCACATCAAGCATGCCTACTAAATAAGCATAGCGTGGATTCTCTTCTAAAACTTCTTCTGCCTCTTTTGGCCCAATAAGGTCAGTTCTGATATCATCTATAATTTTCTGCCTGACCTCTGAATACTTTAATCTGTCAGCCATTATGCTTCCTCCTTAACAGGATGCGCTGTACTAAGCGTGAACTTGCAAGTGTTTCCAAGCTTAATATTGTCATCTGAAATAAGCTTATATTCCCAGGTTTTCTTATCAGGGTCAGCCATTGATGCAAACTTGCACCACTTTATTCCTTCTCTTGCCTTTGCAACAACCTCATCAGACGTAACTTCATTCTGAGCCTTAACCTCTACCATAAACTTTCCAGTAGTAGTTTCTACAAGGAAGTCAGGATTATATTGCTGTCCCGCTTTCCAGAATAAGCCCAACTGATTGAGAGGTGGTTTAATCCAGCGAATAACATCTGGGTCCTCTTCCAATATGATTGAGAAAATACGTTCCGTATCACTGTCAAATGCATTTGCAGGATAGTAGGATTTTTTATAACCAGTGAAAAGATACTTCTTGATATTACTCTTGTCAGAGAATGGTTTATCAAACTTAACCTGTCCATCCTCTATAACATTTTTTTTGAACTTACGGAATAGAATCAGATCCTTCTGAACGAGATGAATATCCTGTGTTTTTCTATCCATATGTTCATAGATTTGCTTTCTCATATCGTTGATAATTAAGGATGCATAACGGCGTACAATTTTCCTCTTTCCATCCTCATCCCCTGGAATCTGGCCGAGATATTGTTCGACTACATCAATGACAAAATCTGCATCTTCATATGACAACTCACTAATGGAATCTAACAGCATACAGGCAAGTGTATTCATTGAATCGCTAACCTCAAGCACTTGTGCATCAACTAAAGTAAGCAATTGCTGATTGATTGCATCAAAGCGCTCAATTTTTGCCATAGCAATCTCAAAGTCGACAATAGTACGCTTTATATCAAAGCGGTTAAACTTTACCTCTGAGGTAGTTTGGACAAGAATCTTAGGAACAGAAATAGCCTTAGCAGAATACTCCGTTAGCTTCTCGACAAATTCTTCTTTACTAAGTAGCTTTCCCCCTGAACTTGCAGATGAAGCACCTGTAGATTTACCTTCATATGTGCCTTGTGACTCGGCTACGTCACTTGCCTCCAGCTGCATGTCAAATAAAGTTTGATCATCAAATAGCGATACCTGATTTGGATTATCATTTGATTTGCGTTTTTTCTGAACAGCCACAAAATTCTTTACATATTCCTCATATATTTCAAGCTGTGTTTTAGGATTGCTAACTTCCGCAAAAGACTTTACACCCGATGCTTCGATTGCGAAATCTAAAAGTGTTAGCTGTCCATCATCTACCGTAGTTGCAACATCAATAGATTCAGATGGCTCAACATTCGCCTTATCTAAATCACGATAGCGGAAGATATCACTGCTCTTAATCTCATCAACAAGCTCCCTATAGTGATCATGTGCAACGATATCTAATGTATCTAAATCTTCAGTCCCTGTTTGCTCTCCAAAAGGAAGTCTGAGCCCACGTCCTATTGTCTGCATAGCAAGAATCTCGCTCTTAGCCGCGTTCAAAGGAATGATGGTAAACAGATTGTTCACATCCCATCCTTCTTTTAGCTTATATACATGCAATACAATTTCTATCGGGTTAGATGAATCCTCTATCGAAAGCAAGAGTCGAATATTTTCTTCCGATTCTTCCCCACTCTGTTTTGAATGAATCTCAATGACCTTACCTTTGTATTTGCCTTTAAGGAAATCCTCGCTATCAACCAAAGCTCGAATCTTTTTTGCATGTTCCGTATCCTTACAAGCAATCAGTACAATTGGTTTGACATAATCAAGTTCATTCTCACTACAATATTCACGGAGTACAGATTTTCTATGCTCATGAAGTGTAAGCCCGTCTCGAATCTTCATTTCTTCAATATCGTCTTGACTATATCCGGCCATATTAGAACGGCCCATTACAACCGGAATCTTTAGATAACCTTCGGCTGCTCCTCTTGCTAAGTCATACGAATAAATAATGTTTGAAGTGGACTTTGGGGTAGCAGTAAATTCAAGACCAAGTACCGGCTTCAAATAATTGATTGCTTTCATAGATGCTGGCGCATAGTATCGATGAGCCTCGTCCATACAGATTACAAGATCATCAAACTGGGCTAACACATCTGCAAAGGAAGCCCCAAGTGTCTCTTTGAACTTATGGAAATTAAACTGTGTATCCGTTTTACTATTAAAAATCTTTCCGATATTAAAAATAAAGATTTCTATGTCTGAAGTCTTTTCAACAAAAAGTGTCATTTGCTCCATCTTAATCGGATAAGTATCATAATTCTCGCCATCATAAACCTTCGGCTTGGACATCTCGGATTCTAAGCCCTTGAAAATATATTTTGGATGGTTAGGATTGCACTCTTTGCGCAGCTTATCATAAATCGTATTTCCTGGAGCAAGAATAAAGAAATGCTTATAACCTTTAGTCTTATAAAGATAATAGATACTGGCACCCATCAAACGAGTTTTACCTATACCAGTTGCCATAGCATAACAAAATGACGGAAAATCAAATTTGGCTTCAACCTTTCTTTGGTTTTCACAATACCGAGACGTAATATTTTCAATTTCTTCCTTGGTGTCTTTTTTATAATCACAACGAGAACTTATCTCATTAAAATACGCTAATGCTTCTTCTTGAGGCGTCCTCAAACTCATGGCGTATTTAATTCTATTCACAATTCCAGACATTATTGCACCTCACTTTCAAAATCGCATTTTTCCAAAAAATCTTTTGGTATCCTTCTGACTTCGATATTATCTGGCAAAACAACATCTGATTGTATTTTCATCCCATATATCAGAAGTGATTGCTCGGAAGATAGACGTGCTGCCATCGCTTTAATATAATCAGCATTGATAAACCCAGTAGTTATATGGATAAATCGTTTTTCTGAAGAGTGTCCATGGAAGACATCTTGTGGTTTATATCTAAATCCTTCAATCTTACAAATTGCCTCACAAAGCATTTCGAAACTGTATTCCGGATTAATCTGATATATCGGAAGCTTATCGTTTTTAACAAGCAGACTTGGGGCAAGTTCATAGAAATGATATCCTCCACCACCATTCCATTTTTCTTCCTTTGAAATTCCACCTTGATCCGTTCCTTCAACGACCCTATCCAGTCGTGCTTTACAATGCGTATAGGCTTGTTCCCCCATCTCAATTCCAATCCATTGTCGTCTCATTTTATGAGCAGTAGCAACAGTAGTGCCGCTTCCCAGAAAAGAATCCAAAACTATATCACCCGGTTCTGTAGCCATATCTATTATTCTTTTAATTAACGATTCCGGTTTTTTACCATTTGGGAACTCAACGCTTCCTTCTTTAGTTAAGTTCTTTGTTCCCGCAATGAAATTCCAGTATGTTCCCTGTAATGTTTTCTTATACAGAATTCCGTCTAACTCTTCAGTAACGTCTCTTAGCCACGCAAACAATCTAAAGCTTTCTCCTTTATAGAATTGTTCATATACCTTTCCCTTGTTTTTCCCGGTTCTAGGCACATATTCAATGGAATACAAATCACTTTCAAAACCAAGTTCTTTAACCTTTTCCATTACCCTTGGACGAATTGAACTTTGAGGCATTGCAGTTTGAAATAAACATGATGCATATTTTTGATATGCCTCCCTCTCTGAAATCCCATCGTCTTTCATAATTCTTGAAATTGGTTTAATTTCATAATTGATTCTTTTATAGATTTTGATTTCATTTCCATCACCATCAACTGTAGAACCAACATATACTTTTTCGCCTTCGTTAACTAATCCAGTTGTATATTTCCAACTGATACCTTCTTCTCTATAGCGCTCAACCATATCACCTACTTCTTCGTAGTCATATGCAGCCTTAAACTGTGATAATAAATCATAGTTTTTAGCGTAGATAAGTATGTATTCACAATTCTTTTTGAGTCTCTTATCCTCTCCACCGCCTGAAGCTCCTGCTATATTTTTCATGTTCACCGAAATCATGTTTACGAAATTAGCACGTCCAAATATCTCATCGCACATAACTTTAAGATACGCTTGCTCTTCATCGTCTATCTGTATCCATATAGAGCCATCCTCTGATAAAAGTTCCCTCAATAGGTGTAAGCGCGGATACATCATTTGCAGCCATTCACTATGTTCCAGTCCATCATCATAGTATTCAAATGCACTTCCCGTGTTGTAGGGAGGATCAATATAAATACACTTTATACTCCCAGAATAATCTTGCTGCAACGCTTGTAAAGCAATTAAATTATCGCCATGAATCAACATGTTATTATTCTTTGAGTCTCCATATGAATTCTTACCATCTTCAACTAATATTCTTGGCTCAAGAACTTTAATTTCATCTTTTCCTACCCAAGTTAATTCTAATCGACCTTTTTTCTGCATACTAATTACTCCTTAAAATTTTAGAATGATGTTCACCAAAATAATTGGATTTATATCAAATTGTTTTTCAAACTCCTGTATTTCTTTTTCGCCAGCTGCCTTAAAGCCGGTACCTCTTTCATGGAAAGATTCTTGGTATTTTTCCAAGGCTTTTTCTTTCTCGTCTATTTTCTTTCGTATATCTATTTTCTCATAGAAATTATCAGATGCTCTTTCCTGGTCTTTTAGCAGCTCTATTTCTGCATCCATTTCTTGGTATGTAGCAATCATTTGTTCAATTTGAATGCGCTCCCAATTCTCAATCTTTTTTCTGTTATATGCTTTGATTGGTTCCGTCATTTCTTGATGCTTCTTCACCATTTCAGCGGTAAGATTATCATAGATTCTCTGGTATCGTTCCAGTTCTTCTTCCGTTGGTTTGAAATATCGTACATCCATGTCATCAATGGCTTCTAATGCAGGAATGAGTTCTTCCTCATCAAAGTCTATGTACTGTCCATCTTCATCACAAAGCAACAGCACCGGAAATAATAGTTTTACTGAATCACAGAAGGCCCCAATGAATAGAGTGCCATGTGAACCAATAACCTTTTCGCCCCAGTTATCTATTTTCCAATAGTGTAGATTGCCATCCACTTCTGGCTCATCGAAATTATTCCAATACTCTACATCTCGAAGGTATTTATCTATATCACTCTTTGTTTCATCAAGTGCCTGTTCTTTGGTGTCACTACTTTCTGTGAGCAAAAGTGAACGAAGTTCTCTTGCCTTCTTATCTCTTTTTGCATTTAGCTTCCTATCCAGCTTGTCAAATGCCTTTTTGAATTCAGCAGTTGTATCGCACGTCTGGTAAATCTGTAGCACCATCTTTTCAAAGCTCGTCCCTGATTCTAATGCTCCAAGCGCTATATCAGATGCACCAAATACACCTTCAAATAATTCAAACTTTCTCGACAGGATATCGTAAACTCGTTGATCTGCCGTATTCTGCGTATTCAAGAGATTGATAGCAACTACGTCATGTTCTTGCCCATAACGATGGCAGCGACCAATACGCTGTTCAATCTTCATGGGGTTCCATGGCAAGTCATAGTTAATTACCGTATTGCAGAATTGAAGGTTCAGACCTTCTGATCCGGCATCGGTACAAACAAGAATTTTTGCATTGTTTCGGAAATAATCGACTATAGCGTGCTTGTATTCTACGCTACGGCCATAATTTGCATTACCGAAGTTTTTAACTTGCCAAGTCCTGTATATCTCTTTTGTCATAGCGTCATTGAAATCACCATTGAAAAGGATAATATCTTCTTCGACAAAACCATTTTTGCGCAATTCATCCGCAAGATACTTCTGTGTGCGCTTTGACTCTGTAAATATAACCACTTTCTGCGAAATACCTTGTTCACTCTGATAATCAAAGGCAATCTGAATTGCTGATTTAAGAGCTTTTACCTTTGCATTTGTCTTAATGCGCTTGGCTACATCAATAATGGTATCTACTTCTCTAAGTTCTTCTTGGATAAACTGCTTTTGAAGGATGGTTTCTTCATCATCTATCTCATCAAATCTCGACTCATCAATTTCATCCTCAACAAAGCTCCAGAACAAATCAAAACCTTCCTGGGCATTTGCGGACTTACTTCCTTCATACAGCTTGTTGAGTCTTTTTTTAAGAATCTCAAAGGTATCAATCAAGGCAAAACTCGAAGAAGCAAGTAATTTTCTTATTACAAGAATAATTAGTCCCCTGTTTTGATTCGGAATGGAATACAGCATTTCACGTTTCAAGAAATCATTCACTCGCTGGTATAATTCAATCTCATCTGCTGATAAAGTGAAGTCCACCGTCTTGCAAGTTCTCTTCTTGAAATTCATATACTTATCCACATCTTTACGAAGAGTTCTATATAAAACAGGAGATAATTCCCTCTTTAGGTCTGAATAATCCTGTCCCTCTACATAACGCTTATTGAAGACTTTCTCACTTCCAAAAATTCTTGGATCAATAAACGAAACCAATCCATGAAGGTCTGATAAGGCATTCTGCAAAGGTGTAGCTGTCAAAAGAATTTTAGGTATTCCTTTTGATAATTCGTACAGTTTTTTAGCACGCTTCGTGCCATGGAAAACATTTCTGAGATTATGTGCTTCGTCTATGATTAAAAAGTCCCACTTCACATCAGGAAACCTTTTCATCAGCTTGGATGAATAATCATACGAGGTAAGAACAATCTTTACAGATTTGTTATCCGTTAATCTCTTTTTCCACTCGTAGTATCCCTTTTCAACAGTCAATCTATCAAGGATTATCGATTCAAGTTCGAACTTATCATATAATTCCAGCTCCCACTGCTTTCTTAATGAAGCAGGCAAAGATATCAAAACCTTCTTGGCTCCAGACTCAAGAACATACTTTAATACAAGTCCTGCTTCTATAGTTTTTCCAAGTCCTACTTCGTCAGCGAGAATAACGCCTCCTGTTTTCAAGGCTTGAATAGCTGCGCAGAACGCATTTATTTGATGAGGATTCAACTCGATATTCGCATCTAAAATGAAATGGAATGGTGATGCCTCAAGTTCCAATTTTTTGTATCTGCTGTACTGTTCAAGAAGCAGGTTACTCTCCATTTGAATCTCCTTCGTATAGCTGTTCAAAAATACCCATCGCTATTCCTTTTGCCATTTGCGGAGGAACAGCATTGCCTATTTGAACAAACTGAGATATCCTTGGTCCTTCAAAATAGTAACTATCTGGGAAGGACTGTATTCTTGCCGCTTCACGCACGGTGATTGATCTATGCTGGTTAATATCAGGATGAATGAAATAATGTCCATCTTTTGATAAATGAGCTAGAATGGTGTGGCAACAATGCTCATCACCCTCAACAACCTTAAATCTGTCCGTGAATGAATGCCTGTTTTTATGTGTTTTCAGCTCGTCCGGCAGGTCATTATAATTCAGCCTTTGGTGGCCATCGTTCCACAATTCAACCGCTCTTTTATATATATTGATATCTCGCTCTATATTGGGGCGGCAATTATGAAGAGTCAAAACATCATCTTTCGTTCTGATTTCATAATCTGTTACATAACTACTTGGCTTTGCCTTTGTATATTTGTTTGCACTTTCTCCTGGGAATAACTTTGGCAAATCTCTAAACAGGTCATTTACAACTGCATTTACTTCTACCTTTAGAAAATCAGGATATCTTAATCCACTTGCCTTAAGCCATCCTACTATGATCATTCTTCGTCTATTCTGTAATACTCCAAAATCACGAGCGTTTTGTTCTCTACACTCAATTTCATATCCGACACGTTTCAATAGTTTTTGAATGTTCTTCCAGGTCACTCCACCGTTCGCTGATTCAATTCCTGTAACATTTTCAAAAACAAACATGCGCGGCTGATATCTCTTCAAAAACCGTGCATACAGTTTATATAAATAATTACGAGGGTCTTCCTCCATAGGAACTTCCATATGGCTGCTCTGGGCTCTTCCAACTAAAGAATATGCTTGGCATGGCGGTCCCCCAACAATAACATCTATATTCTTAATGCCTTTGATTTTCATTATTCCGTCAATCGTTCTGAAAATACCAGGCAAACTATCATCTGACATTGTTTCGTTAATAATAGTTTTAGTGATGGATGCAGGAATGTGTCTCATGAAATCATCCCGACTCATTCCTCCAGACAAATACTTTTTATAAATCTCTATATTGCCGGTATCTTTCAGGTAATAATATGCGTTTCTCGTTTCAAGAGTCCTTGAAGCAAATTCATCCATCTCAACATGAGCAACCGGTTTGAACCCTGCTTGGAGAAAACCTTCTGAAAGTCCTCCTGCACCAGCAAAGAGGTCTATGAAATTATAGCTATTCGTTATGTTTCCTTTTGACATAGCTTTTCCTCATTTCCACGTTACTTTTCTTCCCTCAAGCCATCGGGATCGGTATCAGGAATAAACTCCATAATGTCTGAAACATCACATTTGAGTTCTTCACAAATCTTCATTAAAACCTTTGTTGTCACGCTTTCATTGCGCCCCAACTTTGCTAAAGTGCCAGTGCTTAAACCAGCTTGCTTTCGCAACTCCATTTTGTTCATATTCTTATCAATTAACAGTTTCCAGAGCTTATTGTATGAAACTTGCATCTTTCACCTCTTTTTGCAGTAAAAACTGCCATTTCATGTTGAAAAACAGCATCTTTTTATCTCTTTATAGCATACCATCTCGTTATTCAAAAGTGAATTATAATTTCGCAAATATAGAATTAATTTTCTGATTTACGACATAAAAAAATAATCTAAATACAAAAAACAGCGGGAGCACGCCCATTTCTGAGCGTACCTCCGCATTTTCTTTCCAAAGGTGCGATTTTGAGAATTTTCTCCTCTATAAAGCAATCTGCTTTCTCGAAGAATAAAACACACCTTACCTTTGATTTTTTAAGTCCTCTATTCTCCGTTTTTCACCTATATCGAGCCTTTGTAGGGATGTTTTTTAGGCTTCCTCCATCATAATGAGGATAATTTATGATTTCTACCCGAAAACTTTGTTTGCATTCCCTGGAACAATACTTGCAGAAGATATTGAACTCTCTTTTGCCGTTCTCATAGGGAATCCAAAACTGCCATCCCTCTTTCCACCACTTTGGCTTGCTCATAACTCTTGTCCATGAGATTTATTGTGGTACTTTTCCTTTGCTTCATGCTTCTTCTCTGCAGCTTCCTTCTCCGGTGTGCATTGTGGTTACTTATACTTCTCATTTTTTGGTGGATTATAGTTCGGGCGTAAATCTACCCCCCACTTTTCTCTGGATTTGAGAAATATATAGTGTCGGAACTTTGAAACCATATTTCTCTAAAATATACTTCTTGATTTCCTCATAAGTCCCTAATTTACACCTTTCTGAGCCTGTTGATCAAATTCACTCATGTCAACTTCCACCTTGACATGTTCATCGGATTTTAGTTTGGAAAGATAGACAACCGTCTCCACATGTGCTGAGAGCTTTCTTCTATACTAATAGACGAAAGGGTGTGAAAATGATTTTTAAATGATACTGTGGAACGGAACAGTAGCCCTAGTATTGACTACTGTCGTTTCTATTCATATTGGCTATTCTAGGACTGAGATGAAAAAATCTATAAATGCTCAGAATAAAATTGAACCCGCAAATCTCCCCAAAACAATGGTGAGTCATGTACTTGTATTATTCCGAAAAAATACACCTCTGGTGCAGTGAGACAAATTGGTGTATCTTATAGTGGCTTCGTAG
>ERZ773196.1033-NODE-1033-length-16305-cov-3.138031_pt1 | contig 16305 bp, 7 predicted proteins | sample MGYA00581009_ERZ773196 | MGnify/ENA primary metagenome ERZ773196 (study PRJEB29015, sample SAMEA2738162) | human oral metagenome | biome: human oral; feature: human-associated habitat; material: saliva | place: China | collected 2243 ... | reverse complement strand
CCTAGGCAAATATCCATCTCGTCCGGTGCCGGCGGAATAAAACTTGCATCTTTTAAAGATGAACCCGCATGGCCAATCCAATTCTGTGATCTTCTAAATTCACCCGGCATCTTTTCTTCCCCTCTAACATTAGAGAGGAGAACAGCATGTGTTTCTCTTATCAGTCTCATACATAGCGGCATCTTATTGAGTCTTTTAAATGCATAATGAGTTGCTTTGATATAGTTTACAATTTCTTCCGTATCTTTTATCTTTTCTTTTCCCTTATCCTTTTGCAACACATCAACAAGAGATGCCTGTGTTCCTTCTATTTGAGAACTTATAACCGCCTCTTTTTGTACGTACATCGATACAAAAAGATCAATATCCGGTAATGTAATGGCCATTCCGTCCAATCTTCCTAATAGTAAATATGCTTTATTGACTAAAGCATTTATTTCGCTGTCAATATTTAACTTTATATCTTTTAGATTATGGGGAACAAAGCATTGATAATCACTTTGCATTTTCTTTAAATGTCCTGCTCTATTATTTTCTAATTTCAAAATATCACCCCCCTAAGTAAAATCTATTTTACTTAGAATAAGTATACTTGCTATAAGTAAAATTTTAAAGCATTATTTTTACTTACACAAACAGATATCTCTCTAAGTAAAATTCTTTTTACTATCCTCTTTTTCGTTTTCACATTATCTTCACAAATTCCTTGAAATTTTTCAGTTTCATTTCAGCTTCACTTTGTATTCTCATTGCAGGAAAGGAAATCACAGCTTTCCGAAAAGGCTTCGGCTGACAAAAGCATTTTTCCAAAAAGCCAAGAAGCTGAAAGCGAGATAGCCGCAGAAAAAAGAAGAAATACTCATCCTAATAAAAAAGAAAAGATTAAAGAAACGTAGAACGCAAAACTTTAATCGGAAAAGAGGAGCTTATGAAAAAGAATTTTAAAAACAAGAAAAATGTAGCCTTATCCCTTTTGGGAATCGGAATGGTGCTTGCTTTAAATGCCTGCAGTGCATCCGGACAGAGTGCCACCGCAGCAACTCTCGCCAGCGCCGATACCCTCGCAAAGGGAGAGAAAACCGTCATTACTATCCAAAATGATACGGTTTCCATTAACGGAAACGGCGCAACGGTAGAAGGAAAAACCATCACCATCAGTGAAGCCGGAACTTATCAGTTTAGCGGAAAGCTGAGTGAAGGGCAGATCAAGCTGAAGACTGAGGGCAATGTGAACTTTATCTTCGATAATTTTTCCCTATCGAACTCAAAAGTCGCCCCGATTGTCGGAGAAATAGGGAATCTGAATATTTACCTTAATGAAAATACGGAAAACACGGTAAGCGATCAGAGAGTCGCAAGCAATACCTCTGATGAAAATGCAAGCGCAAAGACCGATACTTCCGAAGAAACCTATGATGCAGCGATCTACAGTGAAAACAATATCACGATATCCGGTAAAGGAAAACTCACGGTTGAGGGCGGTTATGAGGATGCCATTCACAGTAAAACGAATCTTACCATTGAAAACGGTACTTACACCATCACGGCTTCTCACCACGGTTTAAACGCGAAGAAGCTCCTTACCGTAAAGGACGGTTCCTTAGATATCACAACGGTAGAGGACGCACTGCACTCGAAGGGTGATGTCACAATAGAAAAAGGGATCATCGACATCAATGCAGGAGACGATGCGCTCCATGCGGATAATGCCCTGACGGTGAAGGACGGTACCATTAATATCAAAAACTCCAACGAGGGCTTGGAAGGAATCACCGTAAATGTAGAGGGCGGAGACATTTCCATTTCTTCCACAGATGACGGTATCAATGCAGCCGGAGAGTCCGAGGACGGTTCTACCGTAAGTTACGCCATCAATATCTCCGGAGGAAAAATCAAGATTGTTCCGGGTGGAGACGGAATCGATTCCAACGGAGACCTGAATGTTTCCGGCGGAACCATTATCGTAGACGGTCCGTCAGACGGAGGAAACGCCCCGATTGACTATGACGGTATAGGAACTGTAACGGGAGGCACTATCCTTGCAAGCGGAAATTCCGGGATGTTCCAGAGCTTTAACGGACAAAACACACAGTCCAGCATTGTTTACTACCTAAGCGGAAGCGGCAATGCAGGTGACAGCATAAAAATAACGGATGAGTCCGGAAAGGAAATCTTCTCCGCAAGCGATCTCACCCAGAGCTACAATGCCGTGCTTTACAGCAGTCCGGAGCTCGAAAGCGGTAAGACCTATAAAATCAGTGCCGGAAGCAATGAAGAATCCGTAACGATTAACGATACCACAAATACCATCGGAAACGGCGGTATGGGAATGGGGATGGGGCAGCCCCCGATAATGGGCAACAACGGTCAGAATGACGGTAATGACCAAGAACGCCACCAAATGCCCCCCATGGGTGGAAACGGTCAAGGCGGAATGCAGGGTCAACCTCCAATGGGTGGCAACGAACAGCGTGGCGGACGCGGTCAGAATGGCGGTAACGACATGGGTCAACCTCCGATGATGGGTAACAACGGGCAGAACGATGGTAATGATCAGGGACGCCCTCCTATGCCTCCCATGGGGGAAAACGGACAAGGCGGAATGCAGGGTCAGCCCCCGATGATGGGCGGTAACGAACAGCGTGGCGGACACGGCCGGAATGGAGGCAACGACATGGGACAGCCTCCGATGATGGGCAACAATGGGCAGAATGACGGTAATGACCAAGGACGCCCACCAATGCCTCCTATGGGTGGTAACGGTCAAGGCGGAATGCAGGGTCAACCTCCCATGATGGGGAACAACGAACAGCGTGGCGGCTATGAGCCAAACAACAATAACGGTCAAATGCCCGACTCCGGCTCCAAGAAAAAGAAAACGTCCAAAAGTGGAAGCAATAAAAATTCCCAAAGTAATAAGCCACAGAAACCTAACGAAAACGGAAGCACAAGGTCAAACAACAAAGATGAAGCCAACTCACAAAAACAGAGTACAAATAATGCAGCAAAACCAAACAATAGTGCAAAACCAAATGATGCTACAAGCGGAAGCACAAAAACGAACTAATCGCTTCCCGGAAAGGAGAAAGCATGAAAAGACAATTCGCCCTAATACCGGCCTATAAACCGAACGAAAATTTGATTTCCTTTATTCAGTCTCTGGAAACAAGGGGACTTGAGGTAGTAGTGGTGAATGACGGCTCAGGGGAAGACTATCTTCCCCTCTTCCATAAAATTCAGGAGCAGAGCCTTGCAACAGTAATTCACCTCGAGAAAAATCAAGGGAAGGGCGCCGCCTTAAAAGCAGGGCTTTCCTACCTGAATACCATAAACGATGACTTTCAGGTCATTACCCTCGATGCGGACGGGCAGCATTCCCTACAGGATGCTCTCTTCCTCTTACAGAAGTCTCTCGAGAACGAAGGAAGCCTTCTTCTCGGGTCCAGAGCACAGTCCAAGGATTCTCCGCTTCGTTCCCGAATAGGAAATTACATTACAAAAAAGGTATTTTCCCTCACTACCGGGGTAAGAGTAGAAGACACCCAGACCGGAATGCGTGCCTTTTCAAAGCAACTGATTCCGAAGCTTCTCAAAATTCAGGGAAATCGCTACGAGTACGAGATGAATATGCTTTTAGACTTTGCAAAGGAGGGCATTCCCATAAAAGAATATCCCATTGAAACCATTTATATTAACGACAATGAAGAAAGTCACTTTGATACCGTGAAGGATTCTATCCGGATTTATAGTCAGATTTTGAAGTTTATCTCGAGTTCCCTACTCTCCTTTTGTATCGACTTTCTGCTCTATACATTGAGCTTCGCCCTAAGCGGAAGCATCCTTTTTTCCAATGCTTTTGCCCGACTCATTTCCTTACACTGCAACTTTTTCATGAATCAAAACTACGTTTTTCAAAATGCTTCCGAACGGACAGAGAAAGAGAATCCCGCTTGGAAAGAAATCGTGGAAGAGACCGGAAACGAGACTGTGAATGCAGAAAAAGCAGACCGAAAAGAAGCGATAAAGAGAGAGCATTTAAAGGAATACCTCTCCTACCTGGGACTTGCCCTATCTCTCTTTGCCATAAACACACTGCTCTTAAGTGCTGTCGTGGAGGTACTCGGTATTAATGCCTATCTGGCAAAAATCATCACGGAAATTCTTTTATTTATCCTGTCTTACTTTGTACAGAAGCATCTCATTTTTTCTAAACAGGAAAATGTGCCGTTTCACACTGAAAATACGACTCACGCCAATGAAAATGCACCGTTTCACACTGAAAATACGACTCACGCCAATGAAAATGCACCGTTTCACAACGAAAATATACCTTTTCGCAATGAATACACTGCGTGAAGTACAGACGACACAGTTCGAATACACTGCGTGGAACGGATCCGCACACACGAATGCACTGCGTGAAGCACGGGGCAACACACTTAGAACACAAACATTACCTCGTAATGTTCACCATAAAGAAGGGAGAAATCCATTGAAAAGACTGAATACAAAAAAAGCGGGCCTTCTCTACGGTCTGGTCTTATTTTCCTATACAAGCTATGCACTCCTTGATACCTTCGTCATTCCGCACCCTATGAAGACAGTCCTGGCAGAGAGTGTGAATATCGAAGTAACAAGCGGGATAAAAGAAAGCATAGAAGCCAAAATCAATGAGAAGCTTGGCCTTTCCGAATCCGCAGAGGCCTCTCTTACGGAAAATACAAACGGAAATAGTAGCGATAGCGCAGGACAAAGCGCAAGCGAAGCTGAAAACAGCTCGGAAAGTGCAGTAAGCAGCTCCGGAGCAAGCAATGCCTCCGAAAGTGGTACAAATACCGGAGACAGCACAAACCTTAGCGCCTCTTCTACTGTAGAAGGCAGTACCGTAATCGGAAACTATTCCGACAGCAATGTTTCCATAACCGTAAAGGAGTACCGGGAGTACGACAGCGCAATTTATGTCGCGGACATCACCGTATCGGATGTTTCCTATTTAAAAACTGCTCTCGCAAGCAATACCTACGGTAGAAATATCACGGAAACCACTTCCAATATCGCAAGCGAGAACAACGCAATCCTCGCGATTAACGGAGACTACTACGGGGCAAGGCAGAGCGGCTATGTCATCCGAAACGGAAGCCTCTACCGAAACAGTTCCGGAAACAGGGATGCCCTTGCCATCATGAAAAACGGAGAATTTGAATTTGTAACGGAAGGCGAGACTTCAGCAGAAACTCTTCTTGAAAACGGTGCCTTACAGGTATTTTCCTTCGGTCCGGTACTCTTGGAAGACAGCAGTATTTCCGTTACGGAAAATGAGGAAGTCGGCATGGCTATGGCAAGTAACCCGCGAACTGCAATCGGCTATCTCGGAAAGAACCACTATGTCTTTGTAGTTTCCGACGGAAGAACAAGCGAAAGCGCAGGACTGAGCCTTTATGAGCTGGCAAGCTTTATGAAGAGTCTCGGGGTTTCCGATGCCTACAATCTGGACGGCGGCGGGTCTTCCACCATGGTCTTTAAGGGTGAAGTAATCAATACCCCAACTACTAACGGGCATTCCAGCGAGGAAAGAGCCGTCAGCGACATTCTTTATATCGGAGGTAAGCAGTCATGAAGAAGACAATGCAGTATGTATTCCTTTCCCTATTTATCTTTGTTTTTGCCCAAATATACGAGTATTTTTCCCACGGCGTATACTCGAACTATATGCTTTACGCCTTTTTAATCCCCTTCCTGGGGCTTGCTCTGCCAAGCTTCCTATTGCACAGTCTTAAGAAATCGCTTCCGGCAAATTCCTGTTTCCTATGGAAATGCGGAATTGCAACCCTTACGGTAGGCTCTATCTATAAAGGCGTACTCGAAATATACGGAACAAACGGCTTTTTTGAATTTCCCTACCTTTTCCTCGGAGTCGGAATTTGTATGGTAGCAGTCCTCATGACATGCACAAAGAAAAGGGCGATTTTACTCGGCACGGCCTAGGAACATTCACATTTTTTCTGTATTGGATACAAAAAACGAGAGATACGGCAATGGCCGAATCTCTCGCTTTTTCATTCTCATCGAGTATCGCTCGCGAAACGTGCCATATCACTAACAAGTGACACAGGCGAAGCCTTAAGCGTCTTGGTTTTAACGAGTTTTACTCATGAAACATAAGATTCAAAAGTTTATCTTCTCTTCTTTTTCCTATCCAAAATCCAGTAGAAAGCAAGACAGAGAAAACTGATTACCGAAGCTAAGGCATACCAAAGCATATGCGAAGCATCGGAGGTATTTACTCTTCGGGACAGTTTCTTTCGAAGCTCACCAAGGACTTCTCCGAGTTTCCTAAGCTCCGCTTTTTCTTCCGGCGTTAAAGGACGCTTACGACCGGCATTCAGGATTTCTCCGATTCTCTTTTCAATTTCTCTGATTCTTTCCGGAATACCCGGAACTCCCGGTACAGGCTCTCCCGGATTCGGTGTCGGTTTCTCCGGATTCTCCGGTACATTCGGTACTGTCGGTTTATTCGGATCCTTTAACTTTTCTCCGGGTCCACCCGGGCTTACGGGGCCTACCGGAATCGGCTTCGGTCTGTATCCGCCTCCGCCTCCACCTCCCGAATTTCTGGGACTGTACTGGTTATCAAAGAGAATTTCCTCTACCTCGGTGTCCTCCTTATAGATCTTCCGCTCTACAATGAGATCGTAAATATTGTTCTCACTCTGCTTTACGTTGAAGCTGACCTTGTATACGGAAGGATCATAGGTATAGCCTGGAATTCCGTCATTTACCTCCTCCACAGTATAGTTAAATACGCCGGGTTTGGTAAAATGCATGGTTGCAAAACTGCCCTGTCCGGCTCCCTCGAGTTCCACCATTGCACTGTCCGGCATACTGCCTACAGGCATGGGCTGGTTCTCTTCCGGTTTTTCCGGTCTCATAAGGAAATGAAAACGGCTGTCCTCTTTCGGTTTCGTACCGGAAATCTTCTTTTCCAGCCCGACATCTCCGGTACTTGGAAGAGGATAAAAGGTATTGGTAAACTCCAGACCGTCTCCCGACACCAGCGCAAAGAACTTTCCGTAGCCGAAATCTCTCACGGAGACTTTAATCTTCTTCACCGGCTTAGCATCATTTTCCACACCGGGATAGAAGCCGCTCTCCGTCACTTTATATTCATATACTCCGGGATGATCAAACGTAATGATTCCAAAGTTTACCTCTCCTCCGTCCGAGTCAGGATTGGTCAGCGTCATACTGTCTTCCGTTCCGGCAGCTAAGGGCATGGGAGGAGATCCGTAATGAGGGCTGTCCACTCTTTCCAGAGTGAAAGAAAAGGCGTTTCGAATGTCCGGTTTCTTTAAACCGGGGGCTGCTGCCAGTATTTTTTTCACTTTCAGCGGCAGTTCCAAGGAATGCACACGGTATAAGTTCGTAAAAGTAAGAGGCTTATCTTCCGTATAAAGAAGATCCGCGGTAAGTTTCTTGTGCCCTACGTCTTTTACCTTAATCGTGATTTCCTTTTCTCCCATGTCTTCACTGCTGACACCGGGATGATTTGACTTATCCGTACTTTCCGTAACCGTAAACTTATATTCTCCCGGTCTTAGTAAACGTAAGTCCTTAAAGACTGCCAAACCGCCGTCCGGGTCCGGATTCTTAAGCACAGTCGTTGCGGGGTTCCCGTCCTTATCCTGTATTTCCGTTCCGTCCGCTCTTTTTAGTGTAAAGCTGAACCACTCTTTTATGCTCGCCGGACGATCCTCTGTCAAATAATCATAGATCTTCCTTACCGGAATAGCAAAGATAAGCGGCTTAACCAGACGATGGGTTGTTACGGCTTTTTGCATATCCGGTGCAGAACTTAGAGGAACATCATCCCCTGTAAATTTTGTACTGTACAAATATCCCGTATTGCTACTGATCTTGATTTCCGGCTCAACCTTATTTTTATCCGTCGAAGCGGTCATCTTGACATTGGCAATCAAAAGTCCTTCCTGATTTAGAACAAATCTCTTTCCTTCAGCGGTAGTACGAAGGTCAAAAGCCACAGCCGTAATCTTCGATTTATCTACCGTATTCAGGCTTTCATTTTCATAATTCCATTCCTTCCAATCACTGCTGCCGTTCCTCGGGTTATTCGGGTTCGTATCTGTCCAATAGCCCGGGTCATACATTGGCTTCCCAAGGTCCTTAGGTACCGTTTCCGGGTCTTCCTTCGTTGTATAGAACACTCTGGGTTTTAAGGTATCCGTGTTATTGGCTAGGCCTTTTACATAACTTTTTTTCATCAGCATGGTACTGATATCCACGCCGTTAAAGTCTCCGTTTCTATCCTCCTTCTTCCCTAAAATATCAAAGAGCAGCATATCCGTCGTTCTGGTTGTCGATTGTGCCTGATAAACAAGTCGCTGGGTATACGGATCTCCCATATAACTCACATTTTCGGAGAGATAAGCCGGATCGATTTCCGTGGAAACGCCGTTACTGAACGCAGCCTCCACTACCGTTACCGGACCGTAGTTCATCGTTTTTTCTATCACGGAAGTGGTGAAGCGCGGATTTTCCTTTTCCGCTTCTTCCTTAATGTCTTTATAGTACTTCAACTTCTCTACACCCGGATTCTTTCCTCTTTCTTCCGAAATGTAGTTTCCGTTCCAAACCGTATTTTCATCCTTATTAACATACCCCAGCGTATTTTTAACCGTTCTTCCCCGATCTAAAATATTTTCATAAGAATTCCAAAGGGTATAGTTCACCTTCCAACCGCTTCGATTATGAAAAGAGCTCCATCCCTGTTTTACATCAGGAACCGAGAAGTCAATAATTAACATGGTTTGCCCGGAATTTTTCCAGTTTTTTTCTTCACGAACCGTATATTCACCCGGAGCAAGCTTCTTCGAGGACGAAATCTCCCATCCGCCGGTCCAGGATCCGATTTCAATACTGTCCAAAATCACGCTGCATCCCGCAGGAAGGAGGTCATAGATTGTTCCCTTATTCACCAGATATTTCTTGGTGTATGCCGGCCCCTGTAAGCTTGTCGGAAGACTTCCCGCATTGACTCCTTCCAAATGCACGTCTATACTCTGTCCGCCGGTTCTGGGATAGCTCGGCGGAAAGCTGTCCGGATATCCTTCTGGGCGATCCACATACCCCTGGTTCACTTTTGAAAGAATAGAACTGATTTGTAAGGGAGTTAATGCATACCCCACCTGTCCCCAGTAATCTCCGATACGTTGCCTCGTTAACGCTTTTTGCTTAGCTTCCGTCTTGTCATATTGCCTTATCTCCGCTGTCGCAGGCCCTGCAAGAAAGCTGATATTATAGTCATCCGTTCTTTCCATGGTTTGTTCTATATTTTCTTGCATCTCCTTTGTCGGGGTGATTTCCATCGTATAACTTGCATCGAAGGCCGTTCTATAGTAGGGAGAATTCTGCACAAGCTTTAAGCCTACGATTCTATCCTCTCCGGAACCGAATACGTTTTTCAAGTCGAGCTGGTTCTTATCGGAAATCGGCTGAGTATCATTTGCCGTAGCATGAGCAGAATATCCTGCTTCCGGATAGAACATCAACTGTCTTTGCGCATTGTATCGAAATTCTCCATACTTAAACTCTACGTCGTCCTTCTTTTTTAGATACACTTCTACCGGCGGATAGTTATCCTTCCTGTCTCTCGGAGAAGATTTCGGGTTAAACTTGACAAGTCCCTGACTTCCTAGCGTATCTACCTTTTCTACATCATAAACCGTCATGCTGTCCAGATAGATGCTGCTATAGAAGTAATCCTCCTTCGTCAGCTTATAAGGAGTTCCTCTATAGACATCATCCCTCGTTCCGGTATCGTGAGTAAGCTCTGCCAAATCCCCTTTTTTCATATCTCCTACAACCCTTTTTTCATTTAAGGGGCTCGGATACCTTATTTTCGAGGAGAGGAGATAATACTGCCCATCCGTGATGGTCACGCCGGAACCGTTTTTCCTATTCGGATCGGGATTATCGTTTACTGTATTGTATCCCGTTCCTCCTGCATCAATCTTTACATTTTCATTCTTTGCCGTATAATCCGCAGATACGGTAAAGCTTTTTACCCGGTTGGAGTAGCGTAGCGGCGCAGCGGTACCGTCCTTATAGATAGTTTGCAAGCCGAAGATATCGAGGTAAGTCCGTCTTCGATCCACTCCGTATTTGTTAAGATAAAACTTTCCTCCTCCACCCGGGAGCGGGAACACGGTGAGGTCCGAATCGGGATCCACATCAAATGTCCTTTCGTGTCCATCCGCCCATGTCTCCGTAAACTTAAGACCGTTTGTCAGATTAAAACCATCTTCATCAAACTTCGGATTATGATCTCTTTCATACTTCATTCTCGTGTACGGATAGCGGAAAAGCAGGGCATAAAGCCTTGAATTATACTTTCCTGTAAAAGAGTAGTTTTGCTCCGATAAATAGGGCTCATTATCCGGCAATCTATAGACAGAGGGATCCTTGGAAATTCCTGTCTGTACTTCCCCTACCGGGTTCACAAGATACCGGTCAGCTTTGGTCGGATCCGGGTCCGCAGTCATATACTTTGCAATGTTACTATATCCGCCCTGTGCGAAGGTCTCGATGTTCGTTCCCCCGTCTTCGTTATAGATATAGTAATCTTTTCGATAATCCATAGGGATATGTTTTGCCCCGACGAGTTCCCCTCCATCCGTCTTAGAAGAATCTATCTCGAACTTATAGGTAAAGGGCTGTGAACTTCCTCTTGCTCTATCCACCCTCACATACCATACCGCATAAAAATAATCCTTGGGGTCTCCGTTCGGCTTAGCGCCCCAGTCAGCCTTCCAATCCGCAAGGTTTCCCCATGCGGGATCCCAGTTATAGAACATTCCTCCATTCACATCGGCAGTACCGGGCTTCAAGCTGACCTTCGTTTCCTTTACTTCGGTTTCCACGCGAACGGAAAGCTCCTGTCTTGCCTTCTCTTCCGCCGATTCGCCATCCCCTATCTTAAGAGTGATAGGGAACTGGTAGTTATACACCCCCTTGGGTTTCCCATCTACCAACCGATCTTCCACTTGCAGCATGGATGGCGTCATATTGTAGGCAAAATCCACCTTTAAGCTGACTCCGCCCATTAATTCGGTATAGTTCTTCAAATGGAGGTAAGGCTCCATTTGTCCATTGACTTCCATCTTCTCAATTTCATAGTTGAATCGGCTTTGGCTATTCGTATTCGGTGCCTTCGCAATACCGTGGATGATTCCCGGCCGCTCCTTATATACCCAGTTCTCCCTGTTTGGGGAAACGTTGATTTTATTGTTTTTCCAATAGTCCGGAGCGCTCTCATTATCACTATAACCGTCTGTCCATCCTTTAAAGATTCGTGCCGGAACATAGAGGTGTACGGTACCTTCCCTATACTTAGTGTTTTTATCCCCCTGCAGAATAAGCTCTATTCCCATCGTTGTGCCGTTCGTGGCATTGGAGCTTCCTTCCGGAGGAACAATCTTTAAGTCTTTTTGATCACGGATCACGCCATTACTTCCGTCCGTATAGCTGTGTCCTGTGCTTGCCCTCGCAGTTCCCGCATTTTTATCGGGAATGTCCTTCCAAAAAGCCGAAAGCTGATGACTCAGCTCTCTTCTTTTTCTACTCCTTCTTCCGATAGAGAAGGTACTGAAATGCTTCGCTGAAAAAAGCAGATTCTCTCCCTCTTCTTTAACCGGGAGTATCTCTGTCGGGTGCTCCTCGGAGAGGTGTACAATCTTAAGCTCCTCTTCAACAGAGGCTTCTTGCTCCGCTTCCTCTCCACTCAGTGCCTCCTTGATTTTTTCCGTCTTTTGGAGGGAGATTTCCACCTTCTTTCCCTTCTTGGGTTGCACTTCTTTCACTTCTCCGTTTATTTCACGATAAAAAGAAATATCCACCGACTCTAAAACTTCTACTTCAGACTCTGCATCAGGATCTTCCTTCTTGAACTCCTTTTCCAGCTCTTTCTTCGCTTCCTCAATCTTCTCTTCCTCTTCTACGGGTTCCACCTTCATAAAGGTTCCTTCATAAAAGGTGCCTTCAGGAAAAGAAGCAGTTACGGTTAAATCCCCTTCTTGTGCGCTAAAAGAAGAAGCGTCCAAGTATTCCGCCTTCTCTTCTTCCTTTTTCCCTTCTTCGGAAAGCTTAGCCTTCTCTTCTTCGCTAAGGTCTTCCTCGGTATCCTCGGATTTTTCTTCTACAGAATCTTTTTTCTTCTCTTCGGATTCTTTATTCTCCTGCTCGCTTTCGGAGGAAGAAACCTCGGACTCGTCCTTTTCGCCCGTCTCCTCTAAAACGGCTCCCTTTTCCGACGCTCCTGTCGTGTCCGATGAGGCTGTCGTTTCCTGTGTGACCGCTTCTTCAGGGTGCTCCGTTGTTTCTTTCAGTGCTTCTTCCGATTGCGCTCCATCCGACTGTGTTTCTTTCGGCTTTACTCCTTCCTCTTTCTTTGAAGCACTCCCTTCCTCGCCAAGCTCTAATCTTCCTACGATTTCTTTTGCATTTTCCCCTGCATAGGATACGGTTTGCACGCTACCCATAAGCATCAGAAAAGTGAGGAAATAAGCCATCCCTCTCTTTGCAAAATGCTTTCTTCTTACACGGCCGCGTGACAAACCGTTCCCGGAAAGGGTTCTTTTCTCTCTTTCCTTCATCATTTTACTCCTCTGCTTTCCCTTGCTTTACTTACCGCTGTAAACATATATACTTTCCTTCTTCTCCAACAAAAAGGATATTTCTGAACTTTATTTTCATAAAAAAGTCCCTGTCAGTTTATCGGCAAAACTTAGAAATTTATTATGGATAGGATTAGAGAATCTGAGCAAAAATTCCCGGATTTTTCCTATCCTGTTTATAAACGAGATATCGCACGCTTTGCGCACGATACTCGTTATGAATAAAAATATTGAACTTTTAGGGCTTTTCCAAAAGGCCAACCCGAAAGTAAATCCGCCCTTTCTCACTCTCCACTTTGATCGTTCCTTTATGCATAAGAACAATCTCCTTTGCAATAGACAGCCCAAGACCGTAACCGTCTCCTCCGCTATGGGATTCATCCAGTCGGAAAAAACGTTGAAACAGTTTCTCCTTCTCCTCTTTACTCAGTTCTTTTTCCACCGCATTGGAAACGGAAAGACATAAAGTATTTCTCTTTTTCTTTAAAGAAACTGCGGTTGATGTGGAGGGTAGGGAATACTTAAGAGCATTCTCGAGCAAAATGGAAAGAAGTTCCTTCAGCTTGTTTTCATTCCCCAAAGTATAAAGTCCTTTTTCCACTGTATAGCCCAAACTCTTTCCCTTCTCAAAAAAGAGCGGTTCAAAATACAGACACTCGTGCTCAACAAGGGCGGATAGATTGACTTTTTCGAGCTGGCTTCCTCTGTCCTGCCAGCTTTCAAGACGGCTTAAGTCCAGGAGCGATTCCGTTAAATGCTTCATTCTGCCGCTCATTTCCTCGATTCCCAGAATATCACTTCGAATCTTTTCCGCGTCTTCCCCTTTAAGCGCGGGAATACTCTCTATCTTCTTTTGCAAATTTCCCACGTTGTTGATAATCACGGTAAGCGGTGTTTTCAGTTCATGAGAAGCATCCGAAATAAACTGTCTCTGAGAGAGCATGGCCTCCTTCACCGGAGCCACCGTTTTCCGTACAAAAAACCGGGATAAAACGATAATCACGAAGGAAAGCGCAAAAAATAGAATAAAGAGCACTACAGAGAGGCGGCGGATGCTCCCGATTTCCTTACTGAAGTCCGTCAAGGCAATGCGATAGGCACTTTTCCCATCAGGCGGAGCATCTTTTTTACAATAATATTGTAGCTTTCCGCCCTCAAGTGAGCCGTAAAAAGACTCTTCCCCCTCCTTTATCCGTAGAAGAGCATCTTGCACCGCCTTTTCTTCCGTATCACTTTCCAGAAAAAAATCTTCTCCGGAATGCTCCAAAATCTCTCCGTTTTCCTTCATGAATATCTGATAAATCGGGTAGGAATCGGAGAAAGAACGGTCCATCGATTTTGTAACGGCGGAAGACAAGGCATTTCGCATCGTTCCATACAAACTGTTTCTACTAAAGAAATACAAAAAACCCAATAAAAACAGCAGTAAAAAGATACTTACGGAAGATAAAAGCAGCGTGAGCCTTTTTTGTAATTGTTCAATCATGCTTTTCTTCCTCCAAATGGTATCCCAGCCCCCGACTGGCCACAATACTGATGTCCGAAGAAAGGGACATCAGCTTCTTCCGAAGGAAACCGATATAGACCTCCACATTGTTTTCCGTTGCATCACTCTCATATCCCCAGATTTTTTCCAGAAAGGTATTTTTTGTAATATTATTTTTCCCCTCCGAAAGAAGCAGCTTCATCATCTGAAATTCCTTAGAGGAAAGCCTTATCGTATTTTCTCCGCAAATCAACTCCGAGGAATCCAGGTCTAAAGCGGTATTTCCGAAACTGATCTGATTCACTTCTTTCCCTTGCCTCCGAAGAAGTGCATTGATACAGGCAAGCAATTCTCTCTTGTCAAAGGGTTTCGTAAGATAATAATCCGCTCCTGAATCCAGTCCCTCTACGCGGTCCAGAATATCCGACTTGGCAGTCAGCATCAAAATAGCTATCCCGTTTCGCTCTTTACGAAGTGTTCTTGCGACCTGAAAGCCATTTAATTTGGGAAGCATCAAATCCAAAATCAAAAGGTCGAAAGGCGTGGAGCGTGCAAGTTCGAGTCCTTCCTGCCCGTCGTAGGCCAGGGACACCTCATGCCCGGAATCCTCCAATATTTCCCGCAGTGATTTCGCAAGCAGCACCTCATCTTCTACGATTAAAATCTGCATACAAACTCCTATTTCCGTTCTGAAGATATCAATTTTGACTCTATAGAGAAAACGGCGAACTGTCAAGGATTTTAGGCTTATAAAAGACAAGATAGGGAGAATACAAAGAACAAGATACAGTCCATGAAGCAGCTGTTTCACTCCATTATGAAAAAAGCTCCATAAAAGCATTGCTATCCTCTTCCCTTTAGTGATACACTTATTCAGGTTTTTGGGGAAAGCTCCAAGTTCTTTTTCCCTGTGTCCATGCAGTTTTGGAAAGGAGAGAAAAATGAACGAAAATGAAAGAGTTCAGCAAGACTACGTTCAGGAAATTATAGATTTGCTTCGCAGTGGCGAAGATATTGAACAGCTTCAGGAAAAATTAGAAGAATATCACGCAAACGACATTGCTTCCGCCCTTCCCCTATTGGAGGAAGACGAGCGTAAGCTCCTTTATAATACTTTGGAAAATGAGCGCCTCAGTGAGGTTATGGAGTATGCCGAACACGGCTATCTTTATTTAGAAGAAATGAGCTCCGAAAGAGCTGCAGTCATTCTTTCCGAGATGGAACCCGATGATGCGGTGGATCTTCTGAAAGAGGCCAATCCCGAGAAAAAAACCATCTGGCTTTCCAAAATGAGTTTAAAGGATCGTAACGAATTACAGATTCTGGCAGCTTATGACGAGAGCTTTATCGGTTCCCGTATGACTACCAATTTCGTATTTCTGGATAAGCGCTTAAATATCCGGGAAGCCATGCGCTCTCTGATTGAACAGGCGGCAGAGCATGACAACATTTCCAAAGTTTATGTGGTAAACGAAGATGGCTCTTACTACGGCGCAGTGGACTTAAAAGAACTGATTATTGCCAGAAAAGAAACCAATCTCGATGATATTACGGAAACCGGATACCCCTTCGTCTATGCGGATGAGAAGATTGAAGATTGTTTGGAAAGAATCAAGGGCTATGCCGAGAACTCCATTCCCGTTTTAGGAGAAAACAGCATTATCCTCGGTGTCATCACGGCACAGGACGTTTTGGAAGTTTACGATGATGAAATGGGAGAAGACTACGCTCGTTTGGGAGGTCTTACTGCGGAAGAGGATTTGAATGAGCCTCTTTTGGAAAGTGTAAAAAAACGACTTCCCTGGCTTGTAATCCTGCTCTTCCTCGGCCTTGTCGTGTCCACCGTAGTCGGTCTTTTTGAAACTGTAGTGGCACAACTTACCATTATCATGGCTTTCCAGTCCCTGATTCTCGATATGTCCGGTAATGTCGGCACACAGTCTCTTGCCGTGACCATCCGTGTTTTGATGGACGAACGTCTCACCGCAAAGCAGAAAATGACTTTAGTCGGAAAGGAAATGGGCGTAGGCGGCTTAAACGGTCTTGTAATCGGCCTCTTTTCCTTAGTAGGCATCGGCGCTTACCTCTATTTCTTTAAGCACCAGCCGCTGCATATCGCTATCGCCATTT
>ERZ773196.1021-NODE-1021-length-16368-cov-26.304481_pt1 | contig 16368 bp, 15 predicted proteins | sample MGYA00581009_ERZ773196 | MGnify/ENA primary metagenome ERZ773196 (study PRJEB29015, sample SAMEA2738162) | human oral metagenome | biome: human oral; feature: human-associated habitat; material: saliva | place: China | collected 2243 ... | reverse complement strand
GCAGCAGCACCACTAAGCACCGACACACTCTCAATATCATCAGGATTAATATCCGAAATACCCTCTGCACCAGGCTGTATCGAATAGATACCCCCCTTCACATCATCATTACTACGATTGTTAATAGGAATACCATCGACCACATAAAGCGGTTGATTGCTCTGCGCTAAAGACTTCGGACCACGCATTACCACACGCGCTGCGCCCCCCATTCCTGCTGCAGACTCATTGACAGAGACACCAGCCATCCTACCCGCCAAAGCATTAGCAATGTTAGTTGTCTTCACCTTGTTCAACTCGTCACCATCTATCTGCTTGACATTATAGTTCAAAGCTGTACCCGAACGACTGATACCCAAAGCTGTTACAAAGACTGCCTCTAACTCATAGGGACTCTCCTTCAACACAAACAACTGATTGTTTCTATTCTCTATACGCGTTTCTATCGCATCAAAACCGATACAAGAAATAACCAAAATAGGGTTAGGTGTTTCTGATTTTAGGACAAATTTACCCTCTAAATCAGACATCGCACGTACCTTAAAACTACCCTTTACCATGATGGTTGCACCGATAAGAGGATTACCCTCTACATCTTGCACCTGCCCATTAAAGGTATAGAGCGTTGGCGCAACAGGCTCCTCTCTCTTACGTTGTTGGTAAGCAGCTTCCGTACTATTCGTATATCTATTTTTTATAGCTGGTTTCTCCTTCTTCAGATAGATAATATTATCAATGATTTTATAAGTTATCCCCGTATTTTCAAAGAGTCTATTCAAGACAAAATCAATCGGTAAATTACTTATAGAAACAGCATTAACCTTCTGTTTTCCAAGCGCATCATCATAGAAAAAACGATACTTAGTTTTCGACTTAATTCGTTGTATAACAGTTTTTAAATCAGTTTGGTTTGTTGTTAGTGATACCTGTGCAGAAACACTATGTACACCCATCATCAAAAGAAAGGCACACATAAACGTTCTGAGGGAAAGTAATACTTTCAGACGACTATCTATCACCATGGAATCAGTTTAAATAGTATTATTCTTACAATACACTAACAAAACATTGAGTTTACATACACAAAGATAGTCAATTATCTTTATTTAATAAAGATGCCTCATACCCATTTCACATAAATTAACCCCTTCATTCCTCTTTACAAGTATAAAAAGTGTATCTTTGTTCATAAATATTGAAATTCTCCTGCTAACAACATTGCAAAAAATAAAGTTGTAGATAGGATAGAACCATAGTAAGCAGGATTAAAGAATAAACAATGACATTACCAGAACAAAGGTTCCGACAGATATTTAGGGCATTATATCCCTCCCTCTCCTTCTATGCTACTCGTCTTGTACAAGACGATGAGGCAGAGGATATCGTACAGGAAGCTTTCATGGAGTTATGGAAACGAAAAGAAGACATTGAAGACGAGAGTCATATCAAGGCTTTCCTTTATCGTATTGTCTATACTCGTGCACTCAATGTCATTAAGCACCGCACCGTTGTCAACAACCATGCTGACAGCGTGAAGAAAGTAACTCAGTTCAAGTTAGACTATTATGACCCAGAGGCTAACGACGTAATGGGCTACATAGAAGGACTGGAGACAAGAAAGCAAATCAACGATGCCATCAGCGAACTTCCTGCTAAATGTCGTGAAGTTTTCATACTGAGTTATCAGCACGATAAGAAAAACAAGGAGATTGCAGAGCAGTTAGGAATCTCGATTCGCACTGTTGAGGTACATTTATACAAGGCTTTGAAGACTTTAAGAACAAGGTTAAAGCGACATACTTAAGGACTTTTCAAAGAAAAAGTATGTGGCAAGAAATTTATAGTGGTTATAAGTGGCATCTCTTAAAAGTTTAAACACAAAAAGTAGACCTTATACTCCAAACCTCAAGACACCTTGCTTTGTCCTAATTTTTCACATATTGCTTTTATAAAAACCACAAAATGGCTTGCAATTAACGCCCTTTAGGCTTGCAAAAGATGCCCTTTTGAGGTCTTACTAACGCCCTTTTGAAGTCCAATTAACCACCTTTTAAAATCCTTATTCACAACTATCTGATAGTAAACAACTTACAAATGCACTGAAATAATTCACTTTTATACCATTTTTCCACCTTTTCTTCGAATACTTTGTCAATATATTTCCTTGCTTTTTTGAGATAAATCCCCCACGGAGATATGAAGCTAACAGTGCTTTTATTTAAAGACACGTAGCCCACAGAGGCATCGATGGCGTAAGAAGTAAAGGAATATAACAACATTATTTATTGGGAAGAATACGCCTTCAACCCTTAGTTAGCAATGCAAACACATTATATAATCTGATGATATATCAATCTTTATAACATTTTTTATTAATTCCTATTACGTAAAAAGACGAATTAGGTTGTTATAAGAAGTGAGTAGCAGGAAAACTGCTGACTAAAATATTAAAATACAATACGCCTCAGTTGAAACAAAACAGAATGAGTGAAATAAATAACAAGACCATTAAAGACTATCTTATTGGCAAAGCAACAGCCAAGGAGATGGAGCAGCTGGCTGAATGGCTGGCGGTCTCGGAGGAAAACCAAAAGGAATTCTTCGAGATGGAGTTGGCTTTCCATTTAGGAAAGAACAACTCGTTTGCTACATCTAAGAAAATTGAAGAAGCAGAGACTAAACTATTTGACCAAATCACTGAATACGAAGAACAGAACAGAAATAAGAATAAACTTTATTTCCTCCGCTATGCTGCAGCAATTATTGTTGCCGTATTACTGATTGGAGGAGGACTCTTTGCATATCTTCACCAGCCTGCAGAAACGATCACTGTTGCAGCGATGAACGAGGTAAAGAAAGTCGTTTTACCTGATAATTCTACCGTTTGGCTCAACAAGGGAGCTACAATTAGTTATGCAGATAACTTTGAGGGCGACGAACGTAAGGTAAACTTAAAGGGCGAAGCATTGTTCCACGTAACAAAAAATGCTGAAAAACCATTCATTGTAAACAGTGATGGAGCATCAGCAAAGGTATTGGGAACAACCTTCAACTTTAAAGATCAAGCTGCTGATGGAAAAGAAGTTATCAGCTTGATAGAAGGTAGATTGGAAGTAACAGGACTGAATGGAGAAGGAAAGGTTGTCCTTCATCCCAACCAAAAGGCTACTGTCAGCAAGGATTCCAAGACCATTAAGACAGAAAATAGTTATGCACTTGCCGACGCTGTATGGCGTGACGACATAATCCCATTTAACAATATGCGAATCAATGAGATTGCTAAAATCCTTGAGCAGCTCTACGATTACAAGATTATTGTTGACGCTAAGTTAGACCACACAAAAACTTACACAGGTGTTATCAAGAGAAACAAGGATATAAGAAATGTCTTAGACGGACTTTCTTATACCATCTCTTTCCACTACAACATTCACGACAAAGAGATAACCCTCTCAGAATAAGTATCTGAGAGAGCTATCTTTTTGCCACGAAACGTCTAAATCAGTTTCTTAAATTTTCATTACCTAACATAGACATGAGAAAACTTTACGCGCTTCTTATAGGAGCACTCGCCCCTTTATGTTCGTATGCTCAGACCACTTTCCCTGAGTGGCAGAGTCAGTACACCACTGGTTTGAACAAGATTGAGCCACATGCCTACGTCCTCCCTTATAGCTCGGTTGATAAGCTACAACAACCAGGTGGCTATGAACAGTCAGATTACTATATGTCGCTCAATGGCAAATGGAAATTCCATTGGACTAAGAATCCAGATAATAGACCAAAGGATTTCTTCCAAAACGACTTTGCTGTGCAGGGTTGGAATGACATCAATGTACCAGGTAACTGGGAGCGTCAGGGCTATGGGCTGCCTATCTATGTAAACGAAACATACGAATTTGATGACAAACTCTTCCAATTTAAGAAGAATCCTCCCCTCGTTCCATATGCACAGAACGAAGTTGGCTCTTATCGTCGCACCTTTAAGATTCCTTCAACATGGAAGGGTCGTCGTGTAGTACTTTGTTGCGAGGGTGTTAAGTCATTCTTCTATCTTTGGATAAACGGTACTTACGTTGGTTATAACATGGGTGCTAAGATGCCTTCAGAGTGGGATATTACAAAGTATCTGAACGATGGCGAGAACACTATCGCTATGGAAGTCTATCGTTGGGCATCAGGTTCTTACCTCGAGTGTCAGGACTATTGGCGCATAAGTGGTATCGAGCAGGACGTTTACCTCTATTCTACTCCAACACAATATATCGCTGATTACAATGTAGCAACAGGTGTTGACAAGCAGGACAACGGCTCTTTCAATGGTAATTTTAGCCTTACTACAAATATTAAAGGTGCAGGAAGCGGTAGTGTAAGCTATGTTCTAACCGACGAAAAGGGCAATACTATCCTCTCAGAAGATAAGGCTGTCAGCGCAAAGAACAATGATGAAATGGTGAATTTCACCACAAAGACCGTCCAGAACGTTGCTGCGTGGAGTGCTGAACATCCTAACCTCTATACCCTTCTTATCACTTTAAAAGACAAGAATGGTAATATTACCGAACAAACTGGTAGTAAGGTAGGCTTCAGAACAATTGAAATTAAGAACAAACAGCTCTGCGTGAACGGTACACCTATCCTCGTAAAGGGTGCCAACAGACATGAGCATTCAGAGTTAGGACGCACCGTGAGCAAGGAACTCATGGAACAGGATATCCGTTTGATGAAGCAGAATAACATCAACCTCGTACGTTGTTCTCACTATCCTAACGACTCTTATTGGTACCAACTTTGCGATAAATACGGCTTGTATGTTATCGATGAGGCAAATATTGAGTCTCATGGAATGGGTTATGGCAAGGAGTCTTTGGCAAAGGATAGCACATGGCTGACTGCTCATATGGACAGAACGCGTCGCATGTATGAGCGTTCAAAGAACCACCCAAGTATCATCATCTGGTCATTGGGTAATGAGGCGGGTAATGGTGTGAACTTTGAACACACCTACCGGTGGTTAAAGAACGCTGACAAGACACGTCTTATCCAGTATGAACGTGCTGAGGAGAATTTCAACACAGACATCTATTGTCCTATGTATCAGTCGCTCGACCACATGAAGGCATATGCAAAACGTACCAACATAACACGTCCTTACATCATGTGTGAGTATCTTCACGCTATGGGTAATAGCTGTGGTGGCATGAAAGACTACTGGGATTTGATCGAGTCAGAGCCTATCTTGCAAGGTGGTAGCATATGGGACTGGGTGGATCAGTCTTTCCGTGAGCTTGACAAGAATGGTAACTGGTATTGGAGTTACGGTGGTGACTACGGTCCAAAGGATGTACCAAGCTTCGATAACTTCTGTACAAACGGACTCATCGCTGCTGACCGCACTCCTCATCCACACCTTTCTGAGGTGAAGAAAATCTATCAGAACATCAAGTCTGAGCTCGTTTCAAACGAGAAGGGTATTACAATAAAGGTAAAGAACTGGTTTGATTTCACCGATCTGAATGCTTACCAGCTCAACTGGCAGATTGTTAATGAGAACGGAAAAGTTATTGCGAAGGGAACACAACACGTAGATTGTGCTCCACATGAGACAACAACAATCACACTCCCTGCTGTTCTTGCAACTACAGATAAGGAGCAGTACCTCAACCTTGAGTGGTATCCTGCTAATGATGCATTGATTCTTACAAAGAATGATGTTGTAGCATACGACCAGTTTGTACTGAAGAAAGCAAGCGATTGCACGTCCTTCCTCCCACGTGAGAAGCAACGCATGACGTATAAGGTGAACGAGAACACAGGTGAGTTGACCTCGCTGAAGAGTGGCAACCAGGAGTTCCTCGAAGCGCCACTGAGCCTAAGTCTCTACCGCCCAGCTACCGACAACGATGGTCGTGACCAGTTCGGTGTAAGAGTATGGCGCAAAGATGGTATCGATTCTATCAGCCAGAAGGTTACAAAGATTACCCGTACTAAGGACGTGACACGTGCAGAAGCCGACATTATCGGTAAGAAGGGCAATGTAATCGGTAAGGCTGTCTTCACCTATCAACCACAGAAGAATGGCGCATTGGCTGTGAAGGTTGACTTTACTCCAGACACAGCAGCTGTCAAGGCACTTGCACGTCTTGGTCTTACCTTCCGCGTAAAGGACACATTCGGCAAGGTTGAATACAATGGTCGTGGTGATATTGAGACTTACAATGACCGCAAAGCCGCTGGTTTTATTGGACACTACAAGACAACAGCAGAGGCTATGTTCCATTATTATGTGAAGCCACAGGCAACGGGTAACCGCACGGATGTACGATGGGTATCAATCTCTGACACACGTAATCGTCTGATAGTAGCAGCAAAGAGTCCATTCCAGTTCTCTGTAACTCCATTCTCTGACAGCGTTATCGACCGTGCGACACATATCAACCAGCTCTCACGTGACGGTCTGCTTACCGTACACTTGGATGCTAATCAGAGTGGTGTTGGTACCGCTACTTGTGGTCCTGGTGTTGCTGAGAAGTATCGTGTACCTGTTAAACCAACAAGTTTCGAGTTTGTACTCTACCCTGCTATGGCTAAATAAATAGCACATAGTAAGAAACTATAACAAAGCCCTGTTCCCTTTGCTTACAATCAGTAAGGCAGAAAGGAACAGGGCTTTTTGTGCTCTATAGACTTCAACTTGAAACACAATTAGCGGTCAGCACCATTGGTGCTTACCATCCGCACGACATGTGTTAGGCATCAACACATCGATTGAAGATAAAGAGAAAGGGGCATTAAGTTCGTTTTAACGAAGAGAGTAAGACGCTAACAGCTTTCCAAGATGAGAAAGATTTAATCAGATAACACTATAAAAAAGAATTATTTACGTGAAAAAGCAATATCTATTCTCACGTAAATAATTCAATAAAAAGATTTCTAAAGGACGTGCGAACCAGCCAAAGCCCAATAGGCAAAAGCAAGGACAGCAAGCGTAATGATGATGCGAAAGATACAACCAGTTATCTTCTTAATCAGAATAAGCCCGATAACTAATACGGCAAGAAGGGCTATAAAATATTGTAAATTCTCCATTAGAGTATGCTTTTATTTGAATAAATGTTTGAATACAGCAGGTATTGGTGTCTCGAACTCCATACGCTGATGTGTAACAGGATGATGAAAACAGAGTACGTATGCATGTAGACAAAGACGATGAAGTGGATCATCACCATTACCATACTTTATGTCACCGCAAACAGGATGTCCCATATCGGCAGAATGTACACGAATCTGATTCTTACGACCTGTCTCTAACTGATACTCAACAAGGCTGTGCGCTACCGTACGATCAAGTACATGGAAATGTGTAACAGCATATTTTCCACCATTATCCACTGGCGAACTATAAGTTACGTATGACTTATTATCCTTTAGCCAATTGGCAATCGTACCTTCATCATGCTCCATCTCACCACTGACTACAGCCACATAACGACGGTCATAAACGATATTATGCCAGTCATGTTCAAGTAACTGCTCCGTCTGTATGTCCTTAGCATAAATCATCAGTCCTGATGTATCACGGTCAAGTCGATGGACAACATGTGCCGTACACTTCTGCTTTGTCTTGCGGAAATAATCGTCAAGAACAGTCTTCACATTCAATGAAGAATGGCCAGCAGCCATTGAAAGAATACCAATATTCTTTTCAATCACTACCAAAAATCTGTCTTCATAGACGATCTTCACATAGCGACTACGGAAGAGATCGTTCTTCTTGCTCTTGCTAACAGATATCTTGTCGCCAGCCTTCAGTGGATGGTCAAACTGTGTAACGCACTTACCATTCACCTTGATACCACGATTCTGTAGCGTTGCCTTAACCTTACTCTTACTCTCATTCAGGTTAGCCAGCAACCATTCAAGCAACGGAGCGGGGGCCGTCACCTTATAATGCTTATATTTTTCTTCTGTATATGGGTTCTTTCTTATCATACTACAAAAGTACAAAGAAATAATGATTAAAACTATTACACGCCTAATAAATCATTCGAATGATCTACGACTAAGATAAAACAGCTAATATATTGCTTTCCTATAATAAGGTTGTCAATACGCTCAATGCCGTTTTAGAACATCTTAACCCACTCACGAAAGCGTGCAACACCTTCTTCGCCAAACTTGGAAAGACTTGCTATTGCCTGCTCAATCGTCTTCTCTTCATCAAGATGAGATTTGGAAAAGAACTTATCAGCATAACAAATTACCTTCTCTTCCATGGTTTCAGGGAGGAAGTCTTGCTGAGGAAGTGGCAGCTTTTGTGCAATGATTTGGCTACGAGTGATACCCGCTCCAGTATGACGTTCACAAACGCGAGCATGTCGCGGGAAGCCTTCTGCACGCAACATCTCTGCACCAATACGACCATGACAGATATAAGGCTCAGTGCCGAAACATTGTATACCTGGGGCATTGCAACGAACAATACCTATATCATGTAGCATAGCAGCTTCCTCTATAAACTGACGGTCAAGCGATAACTCTGGATGACGATCAGCAATAGCAAGTGCTTTATCCGCTACAGCACGACTATGAACAAGAAGGATATGACGTAGTTCGTTATCCTCGGGATAGTATTTATTGATAATTACTTGGTAATCCATATCACGAAAAAAGCCACACCTCCTCTCCCAGTCGGCTTACACCGCCATGAATGAGGAGCCGTGGCCCTATCATTTATAATAATGATTCTTTATTCTTCGTGTGCTCTCTCGATGTAAGCGATAACGTCGCCCTTGTCTACCTTAGCACCCTGCTTAGCGTTGATTTCCACTAACTTACCACCAAGGGCAGCAGGAACAGTTACAAACTCACCCCAAGGAGCCTGAATGTAGCAGAACACATCACCTTCTTTATACTCCTTACCGATGAATGGTTCGATAGCTGGAGCAGCCTCACCATCACCCTGGAATTCCCAGAAGAGCTGACCCTTAACAGGAGAAACAATAGCATCAGCCTTAGCATGCTTGAATGCTGCTGCCTCCTCTGGGCTTACCTTTGCACCGAGTTTAGCATCCTTTGCAGCCTGAAGGTCAGCAAGGAAGTTCTTCTTAGCCTGTCCGCTCTTGTAGTTACGGTACTGCTCTGGGTGCATAGCCAACTCGAAGAGTTCCTCATCATCCTGTCCGTAATCCCATCCGTTCTCATCCATTTCCTTACGGAAGTCGTCAAGAGCGTCTGCAAGTAAGGTGTGAGGATCGGCATCAGTGAACTCAAGACCCTTCTGCTTAGCAAGGTCTTTCAACTCCTGACATATCTCACCAGGAACACGACCACTCTTACCAAGAATCATACCCCACATAGAATCGTCCATCATTACGAAGCGACCCTTACCCTGCTCAAGGGTGAGGAGGTTCATAAGAGCAATGTTCTTTGTATATTGTGAGAATGGAGTTACCAATGGAGGATAACCTACGCGTGGCCATACATATGCCACCTCATCGAACAACTTAACGAGCATATCATCTACAGAAAGCTCTGGTTCGCCCTTCTTCTTGCGGAGGTTATTAATAGTTGAACGAATACCACCAAGGTCAGCCATCATTGAACCCATCATACCACCAGGCAAACCACACTCAAGGAGCAATGAACTCATAATCTTATTCTGTGGGTTAATGAAGTAGCCGAGCCATTCATCAATGAACTCCTGAGTCATAGCACGAGCCTTCATGTAGGCATCCATGTTGATTTCTGGTACATCAAAGCCAGCGTTCTTCAACATGCTCTGTACAGAGATAACGTCTGGGTGAACCTTACCCCATGACAATGGCTCAATAGCAACATCAAGAATATCAATACCGTTCTTGGCTACCTCAAGCATAGAAGCCATTGACAAACCAGGACCAGAGTGACCGTGATACTCAAGAATAACGTCTGGATGTTTCTCCTTAATGCGACGAGTCAACTCACCAAGGAATGCAGGCTGACCGATACCAGCCATATCCTTCAAACAAAGTTCCTCTGCACCAGCTGCGATTTCCTCATCAGCTAACTTACAGTAGTACTCAATTGTATGAACAGGAGAGGTAGTGATACAGAGTGTTCCCTGTGGAGTCATACCAGCTTCCTTAGCCCACTTCAATGCAGGTGCAATATTACGAATGTCGTTCAGACCGTCGAAAAGACGAGTGATATCCACACCCTGAGCATGCTTTACACGATACATCAATGCACGAACATCATCAGGAACAGGATACATACGCAAAGCGTTCAGACCGCGGTCAAGCATGTGCGTCTTGATACCAGCTTCATGCAGAATCTTGGTGTAGGCACGTACAGACTCGTTTGGGTTTTCACCAGCTAAAAGATTAACCTGTTCAAATGCACCACCATTGGTTTCTACACGTGCAAAACAGCCCATCTCAACGAAGACTGGTGCGATACGAACTAACTCATCCTTACGTGGCTGGAACTTACCAGAGCTCTGCCACATGTCTCGATAAATGAGACTGAACTCAATTTTCTTTCCCATATATATTTTCAATATGTTACTTAATGAAGGGATTGCAGCATGCAATCTGACCTGCAAAATTAGATAAAAATTTCCAAAAAACGACTGACCGCTAATATTTTTTGCAATAATTGACTATCTTTGCAGTCTAAAAGTTAGTACATGAAGAAAATGTTTTTCCCTCTCTTCGGCTTTGCACTGCTTTTCCTTACAGCTTGTTACAACCAAGTATCGACTGGAGATCACAGTGCTATCGATGTTGAGGTTCAAATGAAAGGTGATAGTACACGCTACGGATTGGCGTGCGACGGTTGCTCTGATTCTATAATTGTTCTCCTACCAAATGAGGGAGGTGACCCTGTAAAGTTTGACATTGTAACAGCAAAACGCAATGGCATGGTTTATGGTACACCCGAGATAGGCGACGAATTAGCTATTGTTCCTAATCCTATTGACCCCTTTGAGGCAGAAATGGTTATTAATCTTGAACAAATGAAGGGTACATGGACTTTCCAAGTCTTGCCAAAGTTGAAGCCTAACCCTACGAAGACAGAGGAGGAAATATTGGCTGGCATGAGCGATTCTATGAAGGCTGCCTTGTTTACACCGCGTGAGTATGGCTTTACACTGAAGAGTTATAACCAAGCTTCGCCAGTGGGTTATGTCATGAAAGCTAACTCTTTGGAAGATGAAAGTCCTGTGGAATATCCTAAGGTGACTGTTTATACGAGCTGGCACATCTTCAACGGTAGACTTTATATCTATAAAGACACACTTGACGAACAGGGACACCGCATCCCACAAGACTCTGTCGGCTTTGACTCTGGTTCTATGCGCTACCTCTCTGAAGACTCTATGGCTGCTCTTTTTGGTAAGAAAGTGATGCAGTATCACCGCAAGAAGAATGCTTTGGAAGCAAACAAAGAAGCTCAAAAAGCAGAAGAGAAGAACGCTATTATACAGAGTTTTAAGAAATAAATATGGTTCTTCCGTTAAATCTATAGATGATTCTTACATAGTTTTAACGGAAGGACTGAAGTAACTTATTAAACAAAATGATAGGATAAAAACTATCAAACTACATATTTTATTATAACTTTCCGACGCAAGATACCTTTTCTTATTAATACCTCAAAGACGTGGATAGGGATTTGAAAAATCATTACATACTTTCAAATAAAACATCTATAAATAAGGACAAAAACACATATAAAAGGCAGACTTGTAACCAAAAGGAAATCAATTAGTTAGAAAGTAGCATATCAAAAGATGCTTAATTGGACTTCAAAAGGGCGTTAGTAAGGGGCTTAAAGGGCACCTTTTGCAAGCCAAAAGGGCGTCTTTAAGAAGCCTAAAGAGCATGTATTGGACTTAAGTCGTCTGAAAATAGTTTACATATATTGCATAATCAAGGATTAAGTTGTTTGTAGAAAACGGTTAGACACCAAATCTATTCACATTTTACCTTGTATTTATTCCCCTTTGTGAGAGCATCTAATTGGGGATAGTTATCGTAAAAATATGAGCGTTGTAATCTAATAAACCGATTTAGGTTTAATCTTTTCAAGCACAAGATTTGGCTGTTATTACAATTTTATATACCTTTGCGCAGATAATTATAGAGGTAATTTAGCCGTCATATACATAGGCTAAAAAGCCTTTCACAACCAAGGCAGCAATGCCGTTATAAAAAGGAGACCACTACAGGTTTTAAGAATATGAAGAAATTAATAGCGTTGTTTTCAATCATAACAATACTCTCCTTCTCTTGCTCAACCATCGTTTCAGCACAGGCACCAGCCAAAGCAGCGACCGCAGCTACTGCTGACACACTTTCAGATGATGCACTGAACGAGACAGGTGTAGCCGATACAGCAACCGTTAAAACCCCAACCGCACAGGATGCAGGCATTCATCAGTCATTGAAGCGTAAGTTCATCGAGGGAAATGCTGGCTTCATGTCGTTGGTAGCATTAGCTTTGGTGTTAGGCTTAGCATTCTGTATTGAACGCATTATCTATCTAAGTCTTTCAGAAATAGACGCCAAACGATTTGTTGGTAAGTTGGAGGATATGATTGTTGCAGGCGAGATTGAACAGGCAAAAGCACTGAGCCGCGACACACGTGGACCAGTAGCTTCCATCTGTTATCAAGGTCTGTTGCGTATAGACGATTCTATAGAAAATATCGAACGTAGCGTTACCTCATACGGTAGTGTTCAGAGTGCTAACCTTGAGAAGGGCTGTTCATGGATTACACTCTTCATTGCAATGGCTCCATCACTCGGTTTCCTTGGAACCGTTATCGGTATGGTTATGGCATTCGATCAGATTCAAGAGGCTGGCGATATTAGTCCAACGATTGTGGCATCAGGTATGAAGGTGGCTTTGATTACAACCATCTTCGGTATCATCGTAGCCCTCGTACTGCAGATATTCTACAACTATATCCTCTCAAAGATTGACCATATCACAGCACAGATGGAAGAATCAGCCATCTCATTGTTGGATGCAATCATGAAATATAAACTTAAATCAATTCATAATTCATAATTGAGAAATTCAAAATTCATAATTCACAATTCATAATTATGATTACTTATGAGTCACAATACATTAACAAATACTCGAATGGGAGCTTATTAGTAAGCAAGAATTATGATATTCATATTCAACTATTCTTACCAAGTTTCCTTCTGTAACAGAAATAGAGCACATCGGTAATCATAATTACGAGTTGTGAATTATGAACTATGAATTAAAGAAGTAATCATAATTATGAATTGTGAATTATGAATTCTGAATTAAAAAGTGGTATGATGAAAATAAAAGGTATAGCAAAGATGGACGAGGAACGCATATCACAGCGTGTCCTCTACGTGATAGTAGCCTTATCAGCTATTGTCTTTTTGGCATTCTATCTCATTGGCTATGACACCCCTTTTACAGGCAACACAGCATTCAATGCACCTATGCTTACCGACGTTTTGCTTGGGTTTATGTGGGGATTGCTTGCTATCACAACTACAGCCTCTATCGTTGCCGTAGTTCGAGGCATACGAAGAGCCAACCGAAGTGAAGGAATGACGAATGGTATTCCTGCAAGAAGGATTACCTATACTACATATGGAATAACAGCACTCATCTTACTCTTGACCTTTGTTTTCGGTTCTACGCAGACAATGATGGTCAATGGACAGAACTTCACGGACAGTTTCTGGCTTCGTATAACAGATATGTTTGTGAACAGTTCACTACTTTTACTTGTTCTTGCAGCAGGAGTAGTAGCCTTTGGAGCGACTCGTTATTACAGAAAGGGACGCGGAAAATGATGTTTCGTAAGAGAGAACGAAGGAAAGTTCCTATACTAAATACGACGTCAACGGCAGATATTTCGTTCATGCTGTTGATATTCTTCCTTGTTGCCTCTTCTATGGACCTCGACAAAGGACTGTCACGTCAGTTGCCTGCTATCGACAAAACAAAGACACCACCTGCTGCCGTTGATAGCAGAAAAGTAATGCGTATTGTTATCGATGCGAAGAATCAAGTGACACTTGATGGAAAGGCTGTGACGATGAAGGAGCTCTTACAGCGTGCAACACAGCTTATTCAAACTAACGGAAAGGGGCATCTTATCCAGTTACAGAGCAGCCGTAACGCTTCATACGATACTTATATCCACGTGCAAAACCAATTAGTTGCAGCGTATAACACCGTTCGCAACCAACGCGCACTCAATCTTTTTGGAAAAGAGTTTGAGCTATGTAGCTACGAACAGCAGAAGCAAATAGCCGACGAAGTGCCTATGCGAATATCAGAGGTGTATACTGTTAGCAAGGCAGACAACACAGAGAAAGGGGGTACAGAATGAAACTCTATCACGGAAGAAATCATGAGATCCCTGCATTGAACACAGCTTCTATGCCCGATCTTATCTTTTCTATTCTTTTCTTCTTCATGTTAGTTGTACACATGAGGAAAGCAAACGTACACGTAAAGTACCAAGTGCCAATGGCAACAGAGCTTTCACGCATGTATAATAATTCAACTATACAGCACATCTATATTGGTCGTCCCATCAATAGCCTTGGACAAGTAGAAGGAGAGAAGATGGTTGTACAATTAAATGACCATATCACAACGATTCCTGAAATAAAGAAATATCTGATTCAACTCTCTGCTGCTTTACCGCCAGAACAGCGCAAGGAGCTAAGCGTAAGCATCAAAGCAGACCGCCATGCAGATATGGGTACGATTATGGATCTCAAACAAGTGTTGAGAGAGGCTAACGTGTTGAATGTCAACTTTACAGCCACAATGAGTAGGAATAACAAACTGAAGTAGGTTATAAAGTTGTAATTTGTTGTAAAAAACGACTTTTTAACTTGCTTATTAAGAGTTTTTTTAATACCTTTGTAAGCAAAATCAAATTGTAAATAATGGCACATAGAAGTTTAGATCGTCTTGATAAGAAGATTCTGCACCTCATTTCTGAGGATGCAAGAATTCCATTCCTTGAGGTTGCACGTGCATGTAACGTCAGCGGTGCAGCCATTCATCAACGTATTCAGAAGTTAACAAATCTTGGAGTATTAAAGGGTTCACAGTTTATTATAGACCCAGAACGTATTGGTTATGAGACCTGTGCATTCATTGGTTTGAACCTTAAGAATCCTGAGAAATTTGATGATGTTGTTGAAGCTCTGCGTCAGATTCCAGAGATTGTGGAGTGTCACTACACCACAGGTGAGTATGACCTCTTCTTGAAGATTTACGCATACAACAACCATCACCTTATGTCTGTCATTCACGACAAGCTGATGCCACTTGGTCTATCACGCAGCGAGAGTTCAATCTCTTACAATGCTGTTATCGACCGCACCTTACCTATTGAGGGTATGAAGGTTGCTGATGTCGTTCTGGATGATGATGAAGAGGACGAGGAGTAAAAACATTTCTACCTATAATTAATAGCGTAGAATAAACTAATATCCTTTTATAAAGGATGACTAATACAAAGAAACCCGTACAACATTTGTGCGGGTTTCTTCATTTTCATACTCTCCTACCCTATTCAACCAATTTATCTATCGATTTTATCAGCTCTTATCATGTCACTTTTCATACATCATCAGCAGCGAAAAGTATTGACATAAGACTCAACAACAAGCCTCTTTTTAATGCTCAAAACCACCAAAAGGAACACACTTGTAACTCCCTAATAACAAAACAGTTACAAAGTATCATTTTAAAAGGTGCTTAATAAGGGTTCAAAAGGGCGTTAGTTAGACCTCAAAAGGGCATCTTTTAGAAGCCAATTGGGCGTTAATTCAAACACTACTAAGCATCAATTAAAATTGGCTATTTGATTTTTCTTGACAGAACCAATAAATTTAAAGACTTTAAGAAGAACTTAATAAGGAGGTACCGAACTCACAGAAACTTTATCATTTTATAAATAAAAAGTCCTCACAAGCAGAAATGTGCTTGCGAGGACTTTCCAATATAATTTATTTTAAGCTGTAGAACAATTTACAGGGACTCATTACTACTTGAGTACATAGGCTTTCACCCGCTGTCATACAACTATTATTCCTTAATGTTTGGCTCTTCCAAACCGAGGTTGCGCTTCTTATCTACTACCTTCAAAGTAAGACCAATGATAAGAGCTATCACACCCAAACCAGCAAGCATAACCAACGGAGCTGTATAGTTGAGCTGTGTTGGGTCAGTAACACCTACGTTTGTCTTGTCGAGAACCTTACCAATAAGGAGTGGGAACAACCACAAACCGATATTCTGAATCCAGAAGATAAGTGCGTAAGCAGAACCGATAATCTTTGCATCTACGAGCTTTGG
>ERZ773196.1020-NODE-1020-length-16377-cov-3.011457_pt1 | contig 16377 bp, 13 predicted proteins | sample MGYA00581009_ERZ773196 | MGnify/ENA primary metagenome ERZ773196 (study PRJEB29015, sample SAMEA2738162) | human oral metagenome | biome: human oral; feature: human-associated habitat; material: saliva | place: China | collected 2243 ... | reverse complement strand
TTCCGATATGAAGGCCGGCTTGGCTTCGGCTTCCGCTGCATTCTTATCTTTTCTTTCGGATTTTGCCTCTGATTTAGCGGAGGGAGAGAAAAAGAAGCTCGGACCATCTTTACAGATTATCTTCAGCTATGATGAAGAAGGGGATATGAAGGGGGTGGAAGAAGCAATAAAACGGAAGTGGATTACGAAGGATACTTTGCTTATGGATACGGAGCCTACTGACGGGAGTATTCAAACGGCCCATAAGGGAAGGTTTTGGTATCATGTTTTTTTCCATGGTAAGGCGGCTCATGCCTCAGAACCGGAAATGGGAACAGATGCCATTCTTTGCATGGGAATGACTTTGCAGTATGCAAAAGAGGCAGTCGAGAAGCTTAAAGTTGATTCTTTCTTAGGAGACTCCAAAATCTGCTTCGGCCAGTGTAAGGGCGGGATTCATCCCTATCAGGTCCCTGCGGAAGCGGATTGTTCTGTTGATATGCGCTTAGTGCCACCATATACGGTGGAAGATGGAAGGGAGATTTTATTGCAAGCGGGGGAGAAGGTAAAGGAAAAATATCCGGGTTTAAGACTGGATGTGGAAATTAAGGGCAATCGCCCGGCTATTCCGCATTACTTGGACAATGCTTTATTACCTTTAGTAAAGAATGCAATCGAACAGTCCGGATATAAGGCGGAGGTCCTGCCCTTTCCGGGATATACCGATACTGCAGTAGCCGCAGGTATTTTGGGAAATAAAAATACTCTTTCATACGGTCCCGGAAGCTTAAAGGTAGCGCATCAACGAGATGAATTTCTGGAGATTGATGATTTGGAACGCTGTACAAAAATTTATCGGAAGCTGTTGGATTCCTTCGTATTATCTTGATGATTTTAATCTGCAGAAATTTATTGATAATTGTTAAGCGTATGCCACTTCAATAATTTAAAATTCTTTCAAATATAAAAACAAATTTTAAATTATTGAAATTGATTTTTTAATAAATTGAATTTATATTTTATGAATTCGTGCTATACTATGGAAGGTCAAAGTATAGACAATGAGGAGGAATTTATGAAAAAGAGACTGGCAATGAGCACAGCAGCAATTCTTTCTTTAGCTCTTCTTGCTTCCTGCGGCGGAAAGAAAGCTGCGGAAACGACGGCAAAGGCTGGAGAAACAAGCAGTGCAAAAGAAACGGCGAAGGAAACCGAGGCGGAATCCGAGAAGGCAAGTGTTGGCGGAAAACTTTCCATTGTGGCTACTTCCGAGGATTACAAGAAGCTCTTTGATGAGTTCACCAAGGATACCGGAATTGAGACAGAGTTACTTTCCATGTCTTCCGGTGAGGTAATCAGTAAGCTTAAGGCGGAAGGCGGTACCCCGACTGCAGACCTTTGGTTTGGCGGCGGAATCGATGCGTTCATGAGCGCGAAGGACAACGGTTTACTCGAGAAGATAGACCTTGATGCTGCGGATGATTTTGCAACAGGCTATATTGATCCGGACCATTACTGGTATACCAAGGGAGTTACCGTTGTAGGTTTTATCGTAAATGACGGCATTTTAAAGGAAAAGAATATTGAGGCTCCGAAGAGCTGGGATGATTTGACCAATGCCGCATATAAGGACGAAGTTCTGATGTCCAATCCTGCCGTATCCGGCACCAACTACGGTGTGGTAAATGCTCTTCTGCAGAAGAAGGGTGAAGAGGAAGGATGGAAGTATTTCACTGCTTTAAATGAGAATGTGAAGTATTACTCCAAGAGAGGCGGCGATCCCAGAGAGAAGACTTCTCAGGGAGAAGTAGCTATCGGCATTACCCCGATGGATAAGAAGACGGAAAAGCTTGCTTCCGAGCAGAATTGTTCTTTGGTTTATCCTGAAGACGGTATCCCCTATGTACCGGAGGGCGTTGCCGTATTTAAGGGTGCTGCCAATGTAGAGCAGGCAAAGGAATTCTTAAACTGGCTCTATAACAGTGAGGATCACTTAAAGGAATTGGCTGAAATTGACGGTAAGAATACAATTAAGGTCGTTCTTCCGAAGCTTTCCGGAATTGAGCTTTCTTTTGATACAGGAAAGCTTATGAAAGAAGATTTATCCCTTTTCGGTGCACAGAGAGACAGCATTCTTGAAAAGTGGGAGACTCTTGCCGGAAGCAAGAATGAGGCTTAATTCATGATTTTCCAAAAGGAAAAGGACTTTTCTCATGATTTGGCTTTAGGATTCACGAAAAGAAGAAAGGGGGTGGCTTTGTCCACCCTTTTTTTCTGTATCTTTCTTTTTTTTCTGCTGATTCCTCTTTTTCTCTTTATTCTTTATCCGATTGCCCTCTTATTTCTTCGGGCATTTCAGGGAGGGGATAGCCTTTCCCTCTTTGTCGGTATTTTAAAAAAATACCGTTATGCTTTTTGGAACAGTATGGAAAGCTCCTTTTTATCCGCTTTTATTTCGACGATAATGGCTTTTGTTCTTGCCTATGGGATAGTACGGCTAAAGGGTTGGAAGCAAAAATTCTGCATGATGATTTTATCGATGAGTCTTGTTTCTCCGCCCTTTATTTCCTCCCTCTCCTTTATCAGCTTGTACGGAAGAAGGGGTATTATTAGCTACAGGCTTCTAGGACTAAGCCTCGATCCCTATAACAAGTACGGTGTCATCGGAATGCAGAGTCTGCATTTTACCTGCTTAAACATTCTTTTTTTTCTGCACGCTCTTCGTTACATGGACGGAAAGATACTCTATAGCGGGAGAGACCTCGGAGCAAATCCTTTTTCCATTATGAAGGATATTGTGCTCCCCTTACTGCGTCCTGCTTTTTTGGCCAGCTTTTTTTTGAGTTTCCTTAGGGCTCTTTCCGACTTTGGAACTCCGATTATTATCGGGGGAAGATACAGTACGCTTGCAAGTGAAATCTATCTACAGATTATCGGCTATTCCGATTTTCAAAAGACGGCAGCCATGAATATACTGCTTCTTTTTCCGGCGTTTCTTTCTTTCCTTCTTTATCGTTATGCTATCGAGGAAAGTGAGAAGCGTAATAAGGGGCAAAAAGGAAAGATTTCGCCTCAGTTTCCGGAAAATATTTGGATTAAAGCAGTACTGAACCTGTCTTTACTCCTCTTTTTCCTTTTTCAAATCCTGCAATATCTTTGTATTTTTCTCTATGGATTTCTTCGCTTTGAAAAGGGACAAATGCGTTTTACTTTGGAAAATATGGGGGAGCTTTTTTCCTACAACCTTTCCACTCTGTTTTTAACTCTTTTCTTATCGGTTGTGACAGGCTTTGTCGGAAGCTTCTTTGCCTTTGTGCTCTCCTATATTGTAGAAAGAAAGCTTCCTATCGGAAGAAAAATTCCGGATTTTATTCTCTCCCTGCCTTATCTTTTACCCGGAACCTGTTTCGGTCTTGCCTATATTTTGGCCTTTAATAAGCCACCTTTAAGACTCACCGGTACGGTTTGGATTATTCTTTTTTGTATGATTTTTCGTCAGATTCCGCTTGGTAGCCGCATGGCAAGTACAGCACTGAGTAATTTACCGAAAGACCTGGAGATGGCGGGGAGAGACCTCGGAGGAAATCCTTTTAAAGTTTTTACGGAAATCCTCTTTCCCATGCTCTTTCCGAGCTTCCTTTCCTCTGTTTATAACCAGTTTACACAAAGCTTAACCACTATGGGGGCGGTTATCTTTTTGATTAGCGCAAAGTATAAGGTGCTGGTTTATACTTTATTTGATGCTGTAAATCGTGGAAATTACAATGTAGCGTCCTTGATTTCCGGAATTATGATTCTTCTTTCCTTGGCATTTTATCTTTTTTTGGAGGGAAGTAGAGTACTATATCAGAAAAAACTGTTTTAGGAGTTATGAAATGGAAGAGAAATGGATTGCCAAGCTGGAAAATATTTCCCTACGCTATGATAAAAAAGAGCCCAATATTTTGGAGGATTTCACCCTTGGGATTAAGGAGTCGGAAATCTTTTGTCTTCTTGGAGAATCGGGCTGCGGAAAAACTACCTGTTTGCAGGTATTCGGCGGTTTTTTACGTCCGGATAAAGGAAGAGTGCTGATTCAAGGAGAGGAATATACCGATTTGCCTCCGGAAAAACGACCTGTGGCAACGGTGTTTCAGTCTTATGCCCTTTTTCCGCACATGTCTGTTCTTGCCAATGTTTCCTACGGACTAAAGCAAAAGGGAGTAAGAAGGGTAGAAAGAGAAGAGCTTGCCGGAAAGTATCTGGATATGGTCGGGCTTTCCGCCTTTCGGAAAAGAGCGGTAACGGAACTTAGCGGGGGACAACAGCAAAGAGTAGCTCTTGCCAGGTCGCTTGCGATTGAACCTAAGCTCCTACTTCTGGATGAGCCTCTCAGCAATCTGGATGCGGGCTTGCGACTTCGCATCCGGGATGAATTAAAAAGACTGCAAAAAAGTCTGGGACTTTCCATGCTCTTTGTTACCCATGATCAGGAGGAGGCTATGGGGCTTTCCAATCGCATCGGGATTATGGAAAAGGGGAAAATACTGCAAATCGGAAGCGGGGAGGAGCTTTATCGAAGACCGGTAAACGATTATGTCCGCGATTTTTTCGGAGAAAGTGCAAGGATTATCGTGAACGGGGAGAGCTATGCCTTAAGACCGGAAGAATGGGGAATGGAAAATGAAAAGGGAAGAGTGGAGTCTCTATCCGGAGTACGAGGGAAAGAGGAAGCACGAATTGTTCTCAAGGGAGAAGTGGTTTCTGCCCAATTTCTTGCTATAATGAAGCAGTATATAGTGAAATGGGAGGGGCAGGAAATTAAGGTGAAGCTTTCCTCTTTGGCACCATTCTCCGAGGGAGAGAAGGTTGATTTGTTCTTCTATCGAATGGAGAGCTAATTTATTTTTCTATTGAACGGAGAGCCAATTTGTTTTTTTATCAAAATAGAACTCTATTTACTTTTTATCAAAAGGGAACTCTATCTACTTTTTTTAAAACTGAGCGGTCATGCTCTTTATTGGAAAACGGAGGCGTAAATGATTTATCTGGATAATGCCGCAACGAGTCAAAAGAAGCCGCAGGCAGTCTATGATGCGGTGCTCTATGCCATGGGAAATATGGGAAATGCCGGTCGCTCTTCTTACGGCGCATCGCATAGCTCCTCAAAGACCGTATTTGAGACAAGAACTCTGCTTACTGCGTTTTTTCATGGAAATAAGGCTTCGAATTGCATTTTCACAAAAAACTCTACGGAAAGCTTAAATATAGCAATTCAGGGGAGCTTAGCGGCGGGCGACCATGTTATCACAACGGTAATGGAACATAATTCCGTCCTTCGCCCTCTCTATGCCATGGAAAAAAGAGGGGTTGAGCTTTCTTACCTTTCTTACAGCGAAGAAAGAGGCTTGCATTATGAAGAGCTGGATACTTTGCTACAAAAGAATACCAAGGCCTTGATTTGTACGCATGCGTCTAATTTGACCGGGGATATGGTGGATGTAAAGAGAATGGGAGAGTTTGCAAAGAAGCATGGACTTCTTTTTATTGTAGATGCTTCTCAGACTGCAGGAGTGTATGAAATAGACTGCGAAAAGTGGGGAATTTCCGTACTCTGCTTTACGGGGCACAAGTCTTTACTCGGACCGCAGGGAACGGGGGGGATGATTATCGCGGAAGATGTTACTCTCAACCCGCTTTCCTATGGCGGAACCGGGGTGGAAACGTATAATCACGATATGCCTAAGGAAAATCCGAACCACCTTGAAGCGGGAACCTTAAATGCGCACGGTATTGCAGGGCTTCACGCCGGAGTGGAATACATTAAAGAATACGGTATGGAGAAGATTCGGGAGCAGGAGCTTTTTCTTATGAGAAAAATGTATGAGGCAGTTCGGCCTCTTCCGGGAATCCGTATTTACGGTGACTTTTCGGTGAAGGAGCGCTGTCCTGTTTTAAGCTTAAATCTTTATGATTATGATTCGGGAGCGGTTAGTGATGAGCTTTTTACTCGCTTTAACATTGCTACAAGACCGGGAGGGCATTGTGCGCCTCTTATGCATAAGGCATTAAACAATGTGGAGCAAGGCTCTGTGCGCTTCAGCTTTTCCCATTTTAATACGGAGGAGGAAGTGAATCAGGCGATAGAAGCTATTCGGATTCTTTCAGAAGAAGGCTGATCGATTTAGATTAAGGTGGGATAACTGTGGAAAGCCAAGAGAGTTAAGGTAGGCAAGCTTGAAAAAGAGAAATAAAACGAAAAACAGCTAGATAACAAAATAAATAAGCAAATAAATAAGTAAATAAATAAGCAAATAAATAAGAAAATGCATTCATAGAAGATAGAAATAAAAGGATTTATTTATTTAATTTTTACATTAGACAAGGATTACAAAAATGGCTATAGTTTTATAGGATTTACTTGAATTTTAGTTTTTATCTTTTTGAGAGGAGAAGCAAATGAATAAGAAACTAGATTGTATGGGAATGGCTTGTCCACTTCCTGTTGTAGAAGCAAAGAAGGCAATTGAGGAAATGCAGGAAGACGGCATTTTGGAGATTGAGGTAGATAATCAGACTTGCGTGGAAAATCTTCGTCGTCTGGCAGGAAAATATGATTTTACGGTAGCCAGTGAAAGTCTTTCCGATACCCATTTTCTTGTAAAAATGGAAGTCAAGAAAGAGCATGCATTAAAAGGAAAGAAGGAAGGAACTTGTACTGTGGTATTTTCTTCCGATAAGATGGGCGAAGGAGAGGAAGAACTGGGAAAGACCTTGATTAAGTCCTTTGTTTTTGCCTTAAGCAATGTGGATCCTCTTCCGACCGCTATGGTTTTCTATAATAGAGGTGCATTCCTTACTTCCGAGGATTCTCCGGTTCTTTCCGACCTAAAGAACTTAGAGAAGGCGGGAGTAAAGATTATGACCTGTGGACTTTGTGCAGATTATTACAAGATAAAGGAGAAGCTGGGAGTCGGTATCATTTCCAATATGTACGAAATTGTAGATACACAGATGCAGTCCCAGAAGATTATTAAGCCGTAATGAGAGAGAAGAAATTACAATGTATACTCAGCTTTAAAAATACCGTAGATGCTTTGGAGATGGAGCAGATAGGAAAAAGAAGAGAACTTTCGGGACGACTTATTCCTCTTCCTTCCGTGATTTCCGCAGGCTGCGGGCTGGCATGGACTACGGAACCGGAGAATAAGGACTTAACACTATCCGTTTTAAAAGAAGAGGGTCTTAATCCGGCATCCGTTCATGAGATTGTTTTTTAGCGATTCATGCAGACAGTTTTACCGGTTATCGTTCTCTATGCTTCTATTCATGCTGAGTATTTGTACATAAGATATAATGATATGCTGAGTATTGTATATAAGACGTGGGACAGCTTATTTTGAAATCCGATGAAGTTTGACAGTTCTTTTTTACTGTGTTACTATCATACCCGTTCGCTTTGGAGGTGGATAGGTACCTGGTGAGCCTCCTGGTCTTCAAAACCAGTGTTGGGCGCGTAGAGCGTCCTAGGTGAGTTCGATTCTCACACGCCTTCGCCAAAGATTCCGGTATAAACCGTTATGAAAGCTGTCCTTTTGGGCAGCTTTTTTATATTCAGATTTCTTCGCTGTAATGAAGGAAATTTTTCCTTAATGAATTGAGGTCGACATGAAAATATTAAGTATTCTGGCGCAAAAGCCGAGCAGTACCGGTTCGGGGATTTATCTTACGGAAGTACTGAAAAGCTTCCGGAAAATGGGGGAAGAGCAGGCCGTAGTCTACGGCATAACGAAAGAAGATAAGGTTCCGGAATTTTCGGGGGTAAAAGCTTATCCGGTATATTACGAGTCCACGGATCTGCCCTTTCCGGTTCTCGGAATGAGTGATGAAATGCCTTACAGGAGTACCAGATACAAAGATTTAACGGAAGAAATGCTGGAAGCTTTCCGATTCGCTTTTTTAAAGAGAGTCCGGGAAGCGGTTCTGGAATTTCAACCCGATCTCGTACTCTGTCATCACCTTTATCTTCTTACGGCCTTGGTTCGAGAAGCTTTTCCGGATCTTCCCCTATACGGTTTTTGTCATAATACGGATCTTCGGCAGATGGAAAAGCATGGTCTAAAAAGAGAATTTATTCGGGAGAATATTCGTAAGCTTGATCGAATTTTCACGCCTAAAGAGGCGCAGAAAAAAGAGGTAATTCGAGTTTACGGAGTAGAACCTGATAAAATAAGAAACATTGCCATAGGTTATAATGCTGAACGCTTTAAACTTCCGGAGGGAGATCTTATCTATAGAGAGGGAATTCCGAGAAGGAGAACGGTCCGTCTTCCGAATGGGGAAGTACTGGAAAAAGGAGAGGCCTTGGATCTTCTTTTTGCCGGAAAGCTGGGAGAGAAGAAAGGCGTATTTTCCCTACTTCGTGCTGTGGAAACTTTTTTTCAAGAGGAAAAAGAAAAGAGTTCTTTACGCCTTTTTTTGGCAGGAGATAACGGAAATCTTACGGAAAAAGAAGCCGTGTATCGCTTGGCTGAAAGCTGTTCGTATCCGATCCATTTTCTTGGAAGACTGGAACAGGAAGAACTTGTGAAATTCTATCAGTTTTCGGATATTTTTACCTTGCCGAGTTTTTTTGATGCAGTACCTCTCACGGCTTTGGAAGCGCTTGCCTGCGGGAATAAGGTGGTGCTTACCGCTTTAGAAGGCTTAGAGGACTTCTTTAAAGAGAATACTCCGGCCTCTCCCGTATTTTTTGTACAGCTTCCTAAAATGCAGAACCAGGATGAAATGCGGGAAGAGGATAGAGATTCGTTTGAAACGAAATTAAAAGAAAGTTTGCGGATTGCGGCGGCGTATTCTTATGGAAACAGGGTAGACATCTCTTCTTTATCTTGGGAATCCATCTGTAGAAAAATCTTGGAGTAGGTTTACGGTGTATTTTGGCTATGCACAAGGGCTGTACATAAGGGCTATGCATAAGAGCTGTGTATAAAGGCTATACATATACATAAAAGCTCTGCATAAAGATATGCATAAAGCGTATGTTAACTTATTGACATTTTCTATTAAAAAAGTAAAATGGTTACTTGGAGTCGGGGAGCCGTTTTTACACTTGTTAAAGTGGGAATCGAATATGGTCCTCATTAGAAACAGGCTACCGTACCCTACGCGAGCGATACTTGTTATAAATGAGGTATCGCGTGCTTTACGAGAGGCATGTTTAGAATAAAAAATGGGAAGGCAGTTTTCTGCTCTTCCCATAATTCATAGTAAGGGAGATAAAATGAGTGAGATTAAATTGACATCCATGACAAAGCTTTCCGGCTGAGCGGCTAAAATAGGTCCTAAGACCCTTGCTCAGGTTGTGAGCAAGCTACCTAAATTTGACTTTGATCCCAAGGTTTTAGTCGGACTTGATACTTCGGATGATGCGGCTGTATATGCATTGACCGAGGATTTAGCCATGATACAGACGGTGGATTTCTTTACGCCGATAGTAGATGATCCCTATATGTTCGGGCAGGTTGCGGCAGCAAACGCCCTTTCCGATGTCTATGCCATGGGGGGGATTCCTAAGTTGGCACTGAATATTGTGGGATTTCCAAACTGTTTATCGCCGGATGTGCTTTCGGAAATCATGAAAGGAGGCGCGGATAAGGTGAAGGAAGCAGGGGCTATCCTTATTGGCGGGCATTCCATTCAAAATGATGAGCCTTTTTACGGACTCTGTGTTTCCGGCTTGGTACATCCTGCTAAAGTGCAGAAAAACTTCGGAGCAAAGCCGGGAGATGTTCTGATTTTAACAAAGCAGATTGGAACAGGGATTATTAATACTGCAGCCAAGGTTTCTCTTGCAGCGGAACGTGCCGTAAAAGAGGCAACTACGGTTATGGCCAGTCTGAATAGAAAGCCTAAGGAGGTCATGGATCATTTTACTGTTCATGCCTGTACGGATATTACCGGATTCGGGCTTTTAGGACATAGCTTGGAAATGGCGGAAGCCAGTAAAGTTAGCTTTCATTTGCACAAAAAGGCAATTCCTTTTATACAGGAAAGCCTTGATTATGCGGAAATGGGGTTGGTGCCGGCAGGAGCCCATGAGAACAGAAAGTTCCAAGAGGAAAAGGTTTCGTTTTTAGGAATAGATACTGCATTTCAGGATATTCTTTTCGATCCGCAGTCTTCGGGAGGTCTCCTCTATAGCATTCCCGGGGAGGAAAAGGATGCGGTTTTGGAGGCTATGGAAAAAGCGGACTTGCCTACCCGCTTCTCCTGTATAGGGGAAGTTAGCGAGTATTCCTCCAAGAATATCTTTGTGGACTGAGAATCAGGCTGTGCTTGATGGTAATACAACAAAGGAGAGGTGGAATGAATATTAAACAATTGGAAGCATTTGTTCGTATTGTAAAGAATAAAAGCTTTTCACAGACGGCAAAGGAATTATATCTTACCCAGCCGACGGTCAGCTCATATATCAGTAGCTTGGAGGCGGACCTTGGGGTGCAGCTTTTTACGAGAACCACTAAGGAGGTGCACACGACAAGCGAAGGAGAACAGATTTATCTGTATGCCAAGGATATTGTGAACCTCTCAAATAAAATCAGAAATGCTTTTAAAGAAGAATCGAAGGATGATGTGAATGAAATTGTGATTTCTTCTTCCTCGATTCCCGGACAATATCTTCTTCCCGGTATGCTTGCCAATTTCAGTAAGCGTCATCCCAATACGGAATTTCGTGTTCATGAAACGGACAGTAACGGAGCAGTTACCGATGTAGCGGAGCACAGAGCGGATATAGGGTTTTGCGGAACCATTATTCCGAAGACAGCCTGCACGTTTTTACCTTTCTATGAGGATGAGTTGATTTTGGTTACGCCGAATACGCCTTATTATCGAAAAATGCAGGAAAATAATGATTTAAGTTTCCTTGCCAAAGCGGATTTTGTGATGAGAGAGCAGGGTTCCGGCACAAAGCAGGAGGCCATGAAGATTTTACAAAAAAACGGTCTTAAGCTTGAGGAAATGAAGGTGGTTGCACGCTTTGGCAATACCGGTGCCGTTTTACTTTCCGTAAAAGAAGGAGTGGGGGTCGCTGTGGTGTCGAAGCTTGCGGCGCGTTCAGAAATTAAGAACAATGAAATTTTATCCTTTCCCTTACAAGAGGGGGGGTATTTTAGAAAGATATATATGGTAAGTAATTCCAATTATCCCTTAAGTCAACGGGCAAAGAGTTTTGTGCAGATGATTCAAAATCTTGTGGAAAAGAAAAAACTGACATAGAGTATGGAAAAAGTGGCATTTTATCCGGAGCAGGGAACAAAGCTTATTCCGGAATACGCATTCGTTTTTCGTTTGGAGGCAGGATGAAACAGAATTATAAGCTTTTGCTAAGCTATGACGGTTCTCGATATTTCGGTTTTGAAAGACAAAAGGATCAGGAGCTTACGATTCAGGGAAAACTGGAAGCGGTGTTTAGCGCTATGCCGAGAAACGATACGGAGAAAGTGGAGACTTTTTCTGCGGGACGCACGGATGCCGGTGTGCATGCCAGAGGGATGTGCTGTAATGTGTTTTTGGACACGAATCTTACAGAGGAAGAGATACAAGACTATTGTAATCATTATCTTCCGGAGGATATCGGGATAAATTCCGTAAAGAAAGCAAGTGAACGCTTCCACGCCAGGTATCTTGCCAGAGGAAAAGTTTATCGCTATTCCTGCTACATCGGAAAGAATAAGGATGTTTTTGAGAGGAAATACCTTTATCACCTGGAAGAAGAGCCGGATATAGAGGAAATGAAGCGAGCAAGCGCCTACTTGGTGGGAGAGAAAGATTTTAAGTCCTTTTCGGGGAATCCTAAGATGAAGAAATCAACGGTAAGAAAGATTTTTAACATTGACATCCTAAGGAACGGCAATATACTTCGATTTTATTTTCACGGAAGCGGATTTTTACAGTATCAAATCCGGATTATGGTAGGGACGCTTTTAGAGGTGGGGTATCATAAGAAGAGAGCGGAAGAGATGGAAGAGATTCTTCTTTCAAAGGATAGGAGGAGAGCAGGATATACCGCTCCGGCTAAAGGACTTTGTCTTATGAAAGTGGAATATGATTGATTTTTTACAACTCTGTATTCATGGATTACTGAGGAAGATAGAGAAAGGGAAGGGCCGGATTTATAGAGAAAATGGCGGTTTTCCGAGTACAAAAGGAGAGTAAGATTTTTGAAGAAGCAGTTATTATTATCCCTTGGAGTATCATTACTTACTGTAATATCCCTTATTTTGTTATTTTTAAGTTTTATGGAAGGACGCTTCTTTCCCGGCACAAGGATAAATCAGGTGGATTTATCTCTTATGAAAAGGAAGGAAGCGGCAGCCTATTTTTCTGATTGGAAACAGGAAGAGTTCCAACTTACACTTCTTGATAAAGAGGGAAATGCAAAGACCCTTACGGGAAAAGATATTCATTTAGGGTATGAGCCGGATTTTTCGGAAGTGCCTAAACTGGATTCTTTCTTTATGCTTTTTTCTTTAGGTAAAGAGAAAGACTATCCGTTAAAAGGAAAGCTCTTTTATGATGAAGCATCCCTTCATGAATTTGTCACGAAATATGCCGAAGAGGAAAGCACGGATGAGGCTCCGGGAAAAGCCTTTTTGACTGCTTATGTCCCGGGAGCAGGGTATTTGATAGGGAAAGAAAGAAGTGGCGGAAAAATATCCGAAGAGGCTTTGGAAAAGGCTATTCAAAACGCCATCACAGAGGGAAAGAGATACATAAAGCTGGAAGAAGAGAGCGTTTATGAAGAAGCAAATAAAGTGGAAGGACTGGAAAAATTACAGGAAGAGAAGAACAATGCCCTTCCGGGGATTATCCGCTACAACTTTTCCGGGGAAGTAATAGAGCTGAATAGTGATACCTCACTCTCTTGGTTTAAGAATGGCGGAGCAGAGCTCGATAACGGTAAGGTGAAGCAGTTTGTCAGAAATTTAAAACTGTATACGGATACCAGCGGCAGCGAGAGAAGTTTCAAAACCGAAGATGGCAGGATTTTATCTTTAAGAGGAAAATACGGTTTTTCTCTGTCGGAGAAGAAGGAAATAAAAAGGCTTACGGAGAGTCTTCTTGCACGGGAAAACATTGTTCGTGATGCGGAGTATGATATGGTTGCCTTGGCACGCGGAGCGGAGGATATCGGAAATACCTATGTGGAAGTGGATATCGGAAGACAGAAGATATTTTATTTTGAAAACGGGGTAATGCAGTTCAGTTCCGATTGTGTGACGGGAAATATAGCAAGACGGCACGGGACTCCGGACGGCGTGTATTCCTTAACGTATAAAGCAAGAAATGCGACTCTTAAGGGAGCCGATTATGAAGCAAAGGTAAATTATTGGATGCCTTTTAATAAAGGAATCGGCTTTCATGATGCTTTATGGAGAAATCGTTTTGGGGGAAATATTTACCGAAATGCAGGTTCTCACGGCTGTATTAATCTGCCGCTTTCCGGGGCACAGGTCTTGTATCAAAAAGTATATCAGGGTATTCCGGTGGTTTGTCATTTTTAAAAAAGAATAGAGGAAGTATAGTGGAAGAAATACAAGGACAGAATGAGGAAGAGAAGAAATCTTACGGAAAAAAAAGAAAGAGTTTGCTTGGTATTTTTCTTATGCTTCTCCCCTTAGCATTGGGAGCCTTGGCGGCTTTTTCAGTTTCCCGATACGCTAAGAAAATCATCAGAGAGAGAGATAGTCATAATGAGGCTTTAATCCATGAGGCGGTGGAAACCTCTCTTGCGAGGGAAAGAACTGCAGCTATATTTGCAAAACTGAATAAAGGAGAAGAAGTGTATATCCTCCTTTTGGGAGAGGGAGACTTTCATTCGGATTCGGCTGTTTTTAGTGCTTTAAAAGGGAAACTTGAGGAGCAGTATAGCGGAAAGATTCGTTATAAGGAAGTTAATCTTCCGCGTGAAGGAACGGCACTCTCCGCCTATCTTGCCTTGCAAACTTTTGAAACCGGTGCCAAGCCGGATTTCCTCTTTCTTTCTTTCGGGGATAATGATGAGCCTTACACCTTTCCTTATTATTACGAATTACTACTCCGAACTCTTATGGAAAAATTTCCCGAAACACCGCTGCTGCCGGTTATTTCGTATAGGGCTCTCCTTTCGGAGGGCTATGGTAAGGACAATGCCATGGTGATGAAAAATATGAACGAACACTATGGATTGGAAACTTTGAATCTTGCCGCTGTTTTGGCGCAGCAGGAGGAAAATCCCATCGCTATTTTTGATGACGGGAAAGCATGGGAAAGCATAGAAGAAAAGTACTTTGTTTCCGCTTTTCTCTTGGAAATGGAAACGGCAAAAAAAGGTGAAATGGCGACACCAATTAATCCCATATTGGAGGAAAGAAGAGAGTGCATTGCCATACCGAGGGCACTTTGGAAGGATTACGGCAATACGGCTCTTTTCCTTCCGGAAGAAGAATTGGATAAGCTCTCTTTAAAGGGCAGACATGGGATTTTAGCGCTTTCCACTGCACTTTCCGGGGGAGAAAATAAGGGAAACCTTTATGTAGACGGTATCATGGAGGGAAGTTATATCTTGGCGGGAGACTTTTATCTCGGCATTCTTACGAAGGATGTTCTTATTCGTCAGCAGATGATTTTGAATTTTGAGACGGAAGAAGAGAAAAATAATTTTCAAAGTCTTTTCTTCTTATCGCCGATTCCCTTGGAGAAAGGAGTGAAGAACGGACCGATACTGCCGCTTACTGTGCAGGAGTCGGAAACGCCGGGAGAAGGTACGGAGGGAACAGTCACAAAGTAAGCCGGAGACAGAATATGTATGATGAAGACATTCGGGAAGAGCTGTTTTTCTTTCTTGAGGAAGAGTACGGAAAGAGTCGGGTAATAGAAGAAAAAGTAATCGGTAAAGCAAGAGCGGATTGTGTACTCATTACCGAATCGTCCTTTATCGGTGTGGAGATTAAATCAGACCATGATTCTTATCAAAGACTTGCCGCACAGGTAAAAAATTACAATGATTTTTTTGATTACAATATCCTGGTTGTCGGGACAAAACATGCACTTAGCGCAAAAGACCATGTTCCTCCTTTTTGGGGCATTATTACGGTGGAAGAAGTAGAGGGAAGGGCCGATTTTTATTTTTTAAGAAAAGCGGAGCGGAATCCGCATAGAGATTATGCGAAAAAAGGATCTTTACTGTGGAAGGAAGAGCTTATTTCTTTGCTTCGGAAATACAGTTTTCCTCTTTATAAACAAAAGTCCAAAAAATTCCAATTTGCCTATTTAAGAGAGAGAATTCCGGAAGAAGTATTGAATCGGGAAATGTCCGAACAGCTTTTGGAAAGGGAATACCCGGAAGAAGAGAAAGTAGGGAAGTCGAAAAAACGGAAGAGGGTAAGGCGGAAGCCGAATCTTTTAGTAAGCCATGTTCTAAGACGAAAGAAATGAAGCTCTGTTTTCGAAAAACATAGTTCTTCCGCCTTTTACCATAGTGCCTATTTTGCCCCAAAAAAAGAAAAATACAAAACGAAAGCCGAAGGGTAAGGATTGCACTCTGCCCTTCTTTTTTGTATAGTTAGGAAGAAAATTTTCAAAAGCGGAGAAGGAGAGCGTGATGAAGGATTTGGAAATTAAAGAAAAATTAAAGGAGAAATTTCGGGAGCTTTTCGGAGAATGCGAAAATGTCCGTTTCTTTTTTGCTCCGGGGAGAGTGAATTTAATAGGAGAGCATACCGACTATAATGGAGGGCATGTATTCCCCTGTGCCCTTTCCATGGGAACTTATGCTTGTGTAAAGAAAAGACAGGATGGCCTCTTCCGTTTTTACTCTTTGAATGTAGAAAGTGCCGGAGTAATTACAGCGGATGAAGATAGTTATAAGCCTTTAGAGGATAAGCAGTGGGCAAGCTATTTAAAGGGGGTAATTTGGGCATTTCAAAAAAGAGGAGTTAGTTTTCCGACAGGATTGGACTTGGTTTTATACGGGAATATTCCAAACGGTTCAGGACTGTCTTCTTCCGCTTCCTTGGAAGTTCTTATGGGCAGTATTTTAAAAGAGATGTACGGTTTAAGCGTGAGTTTCCCGGAGATTGCCTTAATCGGTCAGTACAGTGAAAACAATTATAATGGGATGAACTGTGGCATTATGGACCAGTTTGCTTCTGCTATGGGAAAGAAAGACCACGCCATATTCCTCGATACGGCAAGTCTGGAATTCACTTATGCACCGTTTGTTTTAAAGGAGCACGCCCTGATTATTACCAATACAAACAAGAAGCATAAGCTCATCGGTTCCGCTTACAATGATAGAAGAAGAGAATCCGAGGAGGCCTTAAAGATTTTACAAAAGTTTGTAGAGATTAAAACTTTGGGGGACTTATCGGATCA
>ERZ773196.1018-NODE-1018-length-16396-cov-2.870020_pt1 | contig 16396 bp, 13 predicted proteins | sample MGYA00581009_ERZ773196 | MGnify/ENA primary metagenome ERZ773196 (study PRJEB29015, sample SAMEA2738162) | human oral metagenome | biome: human oral; feature: human-associated habitat; material: saliva | place: China | collected 2243 ... | reverse complement strand
TCTAATGCGCCTTCCGCTCCGCCGGCACCGATAAGAGTATGAATTTCATCAATAAAAAGTAAGACTTCTCCGTCGCTGCTCGCTTCGGAAATTACTCTCTTGATTCTTTCTTCAAACTCTCCTCTATACTTGGAGCCTGCTACCATGGCGGATAAATCCAAAGTAAGCAGCCGTTTTCTTTCCATGATTTCCGGAATGTCTTTTGCTGCGATACGATTGGCAAGGCCTTCCACTACCGCTGTTTTACCTACTCCGGGTTCTCCTACAAGACAAGGATTATTCTTAGTTCTTCTGGAAAGAATCTGAATCATCCTCATGATTTCCTTTTCTCTTCCCACTACCGGATCAAGCTTTCCCTCTCTTGCAAGTGCCGTTAAGTCTCTGGAGTACTGATCCAATGTCGGTGTCTGAGAATTTCTCCCCATATTCTCTTTCTGTCCCTTATTATCCACAAACTGATCCTTTCCCATCGCAGAATTCAGCTGTGAATAAATCTTTTGTGCAGAAGCTCCTAAGGTAGAAATAATTCTGGAAGCCACACAATTTCCGTCTTTTAAAATAGCCAGAAGGAGATGTTCCGTTCCCACTAAGCGAGAGCCTCCCTCCCTTGCCTCCTGCATTGCCTGTTCCAATGCACGCTTTGCGGAAGGCGTATACCCGCTGGGATCCGCAATAGAAAGTTTACCGTCGTTACTGATAAACTTGGCGATCATTTCCGCAATTTTCTCTTCCGTAACATTATTAGCCTTTAAAACCTTTCCCGCTACGGCAGTTCCCTCGCGAACCAAGCCCATAAGAATGTGCTCCGTTCCGATATACTGGTGGTGACATTCCTCAGCTACCTCTATGGCCAGCTGCAATGCTCTTTGAGCCTGTATAGTAAACTGATTCATATGATTACCCTTTTCCTTTATCTCTATACAACAAAACTTATAAATCCTCTATTTCCAACTCCGATTCTTCTTTGTCTTCTTTTTCTTCCTTCGCTTCTTTCTCTCCCTTTGCCTCTTCCTCTTCCATTGCTTCCCTAGCTTCTTTTTCCTTCTTATTCTCATGCTTTAAGGGGATAGCTTTGGTAGCTCCCAAATCTTCCTCTTCCAAATCATCTTTTATAGAAGGCTTTTCTAAAGAAGATAAGAGCTTTGTCTGCTCAATTTCTCTTTCTTCCTCTCCCAAAAAAGGCAAGTCTTCCCTTAAGGAAATCCCTTCCACATCCGGCCTGAGTTCCTTCTTTGTGACTCCCATATTTTCCTTCTGGAAGGCAATAATTCTCTTCAAGCGCTTCCCACTTTGCCATAAAAAACTTGCCAACACGAGTAAAAGTAAACTGACAAAGCCAAAAATACAGGACAAAATAAACTGAAGATTATACCTTCCGACCAAAGAATCATATTTCTTCAATAGTTCAGGATAGGTTTCCGCATTTTTCTTCTGCTCCTCCTCCAAGGGATCTTGGAAATAACGCTGTATCGTCTTTTCCTTTAAATCATAACGGTAAAAATTCAGGTCACCTGCATCGTTCATTCCATATACAATGATGTATTGATGTTCTTTCTCGGCTTTCCATACCCAGCCTTTCACCTGATGACCGTCAATATCAATAGTGCTTTCCAAAAAGCCCTCCGGAATCTGCACATCCGAACCGGGATTCATAATGGTGATGCTTTTATCCTTCGCACTCAGCTTTACCCCTTCATTTACCGTTTCCTGTTTTTCTTCTGCAGTTGCACTTTCCGAAGTACTTTCCGCTTCTGTTTGGGATGTACTTTCACCGGAAGATGCTGTCACCGTCGCAGTACCGACATGGGTAAGATTCAGTAAAGATTCGTCAGCGCTATACACCTCCTGTTTCTCCACACTCACTGTAGAAGAGCCTTGAGAAAGCACTTTAAACTGCAAAGTAAAGGCCAAGGTATTGTTTTCTCCTTGTTCTCCGCTCCCATGAACCCTAAGCGTTCCTGCTCCTCCGTCCGTATCCGTTCCGGAAACAAACTGCAAAGCATTTCCGTCATAGCGAAGGCTGATATCCGCTCTTGAAAGAGCTGTATCACTGCGAATTTTCATAAGCAAAGAAATCTGATCCCCCACATTTCCTGAAGGATCGGAAAAACTAAGCTGTCCGTCTGCCGCAAAACTGCTGAAGGAAAAAAACAATCCCAGCACGAGACATATTAAAATCGTCTTTATTCTCATCATACTTTCTCACTTCCTTTTTTAGCTTAAAGGAGACTTCCCTACTTCTATGATTTCCACACCGCTTTCTCTACCGGAAGCGCTTTGTTCCGTACTGCTTCCCTTTACCTCTCCATAGGAAATATTTACGGTATAGACTCTTTCCTGCTTGTTTTCCGCTTTTACGGAAACAGTTAAACTGTTTTTTCCATCCAAATTCTGTATTCCCGTTCCGCTAATCTCCGCCTTGGAATCCACTGCCTGTGCACGAATCTCAAGAGACTGAGTACCGGAAGGAAGAGTTACACTATAGTTTTGCTTTGCCCCAAGAAAAGCCTGGTCTAAATTGAAGCCATTTATGCTGAGGCTGCTTAGATAGTTATTCGGGCTACCTGTACCGGTGGGAATCGGCGATTTATCCTGAGGCATATTTTCATAAATCGGAATACTGAATACCAATGCCTTATTTTTCATTTCCGCAGTATAAGCCTTGGAGAGCTTTGCGCCTTCTTCGGCAGCCCCCTGAACATTGGTCATGTACTGGTGCTTATAAAGATTTGCCCCCTGCACATTCCACTTCTTTAAATATAAAGTATTTTGTCCCGCTTTCAAATAATTTTCTGCAAAAAATACAGCACCGCCGACAATGGATTTTTCTACCGAGTTCCATGGTCTACCGTAGGATCCACTCTGTCCTGCATACCAAAGTCCTCTTTCTACCGCCCCCATTCCGTTTGCCGCATAGGCACCGACATTAAAATAATTATAAAAACCGCTTGCACCGGAAACGGAGCCGCTTGTTCCTTTTCCCTGTTCCTGCAGAATCATTGCCGCAAGGACATAAGGATTCTGCCTCGTTTGCTCCGCAGCCTTCATGAGGATATCTACATAATCGATTCCGCTTCTGTTTCCGTTTCCGCTATCCTCGGAGGAACTTCCCTCGTTTTCCGACGTCGAAAGATTCCCTCCGGGTCCCACAGCCGATACTACTCCGTTTTCATTTCCTGATGAAGAAGAGGAGCCACCGGCTTCCTCCGTCCCCGGTGCAGCAACTACCGCTCCTCCGGCATTCTGTTCAGTTCCTCCGGAAGACGACTGAACTCCCTCCACTTTATCCGACGTACCTTTTCCTTCCATAAAGCTTCCCTTTAAAACCATAGAAAGCCCATCCCTCGTCTGTTCCTCCGGATTATAGCTATGCAAGAGAAACTGAAATATATAGGACTCATCCAGGAAATTTCTCGGATCCATATAATAAGCAGTCAAGGATCTGGAAGCGCCTACCCAAGTCGGACCGTCAAAACCGGGCCAAGTACCGCTGTTCCAGTCATATTTTCCCGCATCCGTAGACTTCCATGAAGAAATGGCATTTTTATCCACAAGGCTGCCGGTTCCTTCCATTTCTCCGTCCAAAACCCTATTCCAATCCAAATTGGTCTTGAAGCCTTCAAAGCGCCAACTCGGAAACTCCGCATGCAAAGATCTAAGTCCATCTTTATAAGACTCAGGAAAGCCCTGCTGATTCAGTGCATTTTCAAACGCTTCATCTCTTTGATACTGCACCGGGAACTTTATAAAATCCGAGCGGACAAACCCCTGTCCCCCTGTATATTTTACCGGGTACCATGTATCACCGTCATTTCCCTGAAAAGAATCGCTCACCGTGACCGTGGCGTTGGAAAAAAGAGTACTGACCTTTCTGCTCTTTACACTGGCTTCCGCGCGGACATTGACTAAACTGCCTTTTATAAGAGCAGTCCTCTCTGTGGAAAAGGCGGTACCTTGCAGAAAGAGACAGGAAAAGCCAAGAAACAGTACCCCGAAAACTCTTTTACTCATATTTTTTCTCCAGACCTTAAGTGCTACTATATATCGCTAAGTTTCAATTCACAGTGAACAGTCATAAAATAGGCAACACTGTGATCTCCACTATATATATCAACCTGATTTCTTATATATATAAACAAAAGGGCGTAAATGATAGTTCTCTACTCCCTTTGTTTTTCAGTTTAATTTTTTTATTTTCTCTCGTCAATGTAAATCCAAAGAATTCAGATAAAAGTAATGATTTCAATAAAGTCATAAAAGAAAGAGTTCTGAAAAGGATAGCTAAAAAACTGTCCTCATCCGCTCATGCCGATGTCCCCTGAATCGTATTTCGTGGGGAGAAAGAAGGGCCGATTACTCTCCCGACTTTCCTCTCCGCGAAAATACCAATTTGATATCTTTTTATGATTTTTCTTTTATACTCCGGATTTAAGCTATACTCCGCGCTAAAGATGATACTCCGGATCTAAGCTATACTCCAAGTTTAAACAGGGTAAGACTTACTTTTCTTATCCGCGCTACTCAGGGCCACACCGGTACTTTGCGCATTTCTGTATTCAAAGAAGTCCTTGGCAACCTGCGGAAAAAGTGCATAAGACAACACGTCCTCGGGTTGTCTCGTCCATTCCTTAGCCTCTTCTTCAAACTTCTTAAGCTGCGGGGCAATATGGTCTGCAGGGCGATCCGTCATCTGCTTCTCTCCCTTTAGAATCTTCTCTACCACTTCCGGATTCATCGGCTTTACCGTTTTTCCGAATTCTCCGGCTACAAGCTTATAAGACTCCTTCGGCACCATCTTGTAGCGCTCTCCGCTAATCACATTCATCACCGCCTGCGTTCCCACAATCTGAGAAGACGGTGTAACAAGAGGAGGTTCTCCGAAATCCTTTCTCACTCTGGGCACTTCTTCCAGCACCTCCTGCAGTTTATCATCTTTTCCTGCCTGATGAAGCTGAGAAATAAGATTTGAAAGCATTCCGCCCGGTACCTGGTACTTCAGAGCCTTGACATCTACGCCGAGAACCTTTGTGGAAAGAAGCCCTGACTTGATGCATTCCTCTCGGTACGGCTGAAAATAGTTGGAAATCGCAATCAACTTATCGAGGTCTAAGCCGGTATCATATTCCGTTCCTTGTAAAGCGGCTACCATTACATCTGTAGACGGCTGAGAGGTTCCCATGGAAAAGGGAGTCGATGCCGTGTCAATGATATCGGCACCGGCTTCAATAGCCTTTAAATACGTCATGGAAGCCATTCCGGTGGTGTAGTGCGTATGCATTTCAATAGGAAGCTTGGTTCCCTTCTTTAAAGCCTCAACAAGCTCTGTAGCCTGGTTGGGAAGAAGTAATCCCGCCATATCTTTAATACAGAGAGAATCCGCGCCGAGATTTTCCACTTCTCTTGCAAGATTTTCCCAATACTCTAGGGTATAGGCATCCCCCAAAGTATAGCAAAGGGCAATCTGCGCGTGTCCCCCCTCTTTATTACATGCTTTTACCGCAGTTTCCAAATTACGAATATCGTTTAGGCAGTCAAAGATACGAATAATATCGATGCCGTTTGCAATCGACTTCTCTACGAAATACTCGACCACATCATCCGCATAATGATTATAGCCTAAGATATTCTGCCCTCTAAAAAGCATCTGCAACTTTGTATTCTTAAAATGTCTCTTGAACATTCTGAGTCGCTCCCAGGGGTCTTCTTTTAAGAAACGAAGACAAGCATCAAAGGTTGCTCCTCCCCAGCACTCTACCGCATGATACCCCACCTCGTCCATCTGATCCAGTATCGGCTCCATCAGCTCACTGGGCATTCTGGTGGCAATTAAGGACTGGTGCGCATCTCTTAGCACCGTTTCCGTGATTTTAACTTTAGCCATAAATTCCCCTTTCTTATTTTACCCCAAAAACAGCCATAAACATGCCTGCGGCAACTGCGGTTCCAATTACGCCCGCCACATTCGGTCCCATGGCATGCATAAGCAGGAAATTGGTCGGATCGGACTCCGCTCCCACCTTCTGTGAAACCCTGGCTGCCATAGGTACCGCGGAAACGCCGGCAGAACCGATTAACGGATTGATTTTCTTACCGGATAAGTAATACATCACTTTTCCGAGTAAAACACCGGCAGCAGTACCGAATGCAAAGGCAATCAGACCGAGAAGTACAATTTTCAAGGTATCCAAATTCAGGAAAGCTTCCGCAGAAGTGGTGGCTCCAACAGAGGTTCCCAGTAAGATAACTACGATATACATCATGGCATTTGCAGCGGTTTCCGTTAACTGTCTTACTACTCCGGACTCCTTAAAAAGATTTCCGAGCATCAGCATTCCTACAAGAGGTGCCGTGGTCGGCAGTAAGAGGCAAACCACAACAGTGACAACAATGGGGAAGAGAATTCTTTCCAGCTTGGAAACCGGACGTAGCTGCTCCATCTTGCACATTCTCTCCTCCTTAGTAGTGAGAGCACGCATAATGGGCGGCTGAATAATCGGCACAAGAGACATATAGCTGTACGCCGCAACCGCAATCGGTCCCAGCAGTGCCGTTTGTCCAAGCTTGTTGCAGAGGAAAATGGAAGTCGGGCCGTCCGCGCCTCCGATAATGGAGATTGCCGCAGCAGCAGCACCGTTAAAGCCCATAAAAATGGCAAAGAAGTATGCCGCATAAATGCCGAACTGTGCAGCCGCTCCGAGAAGGAAGCTGATCGGGTTTGCAATAAGAGGGGAGAAATCCGTCTGTGCCCCTACGCCAAGGAAAATCAGAGAAGGAAAAATCGTCCACTCATCCAAACGGAAGAAATACCAAAGCAGTCCCCCTGTACCGTTTATTGATTTTTCCGGACTAAGCATAATGTCCGGATAGATATTTACTAAAAGCATTCCGAAAGCAATGGGAACCATGAGAAGCGGCTCGAAGCCTTTTGCGATCCCTAAGTATAAAAAAATCAGGGCAATGCAAATCATCAGATAGTTTCCGTAGCTCAAACTGAAGAATGCGGTTTGTTCTAGTAGATTTAAAAAGGTCTCTACTATATTCATGAAATCATCCTCCTAAGTTCTAGCCTTCCAAACTTACCAGTACCGCTCCGGACTCTACGCTGTCTCCCGCTTTAACATTAACGGCAACAACCTTACCGTCCTTAGGTGCCACAATGTCATTTTCCATCTTCATGGCTTCCAAAACAAGAACCGGGGCACCACTCGTAACACTGTCTCCCACTTTAACTTTCACAGCAAGAACCTTTCCCGGCATGGGAGCCGTAACGGAAATATTGCCTGCTTGAGGCGCCTTCTGTGCCGGAATCGGAGTTGCAGCGGGTGCAGCGGCTTTTGCTACAGGAGCCGCAGCAGGAGCTGCGGAAGTGCCGCCATTTCCCTTCTCATCCACCGTTACATCATAAGCTACACCGTTCACAGTAATTGTATATTCTTTCATTCTTAACCTCTACTTCCTTCTTCTAATTGAACGCACAAATAAACCATTTTCCAAGGTACGAGCATCGCTGTAAGGATTCTTCTTCCTATGATCCTCTTCATAGGCCTTTACCGCAGCCATAAGAATCACGGACAAAATCTCTTCCGAAATTCCCTCTTCTTTTTCCAAAACCGGAAGCACCGGCTTCTCCAAATCGGAGCCCTTGTTTTCCGAACTTACAGGACTGCTCTTTACCGCTCTTTCCTTCTTCTTTTCCGCCTGTCTTACTTCCCATCTATGCACATGAACGAAGAGGCTGATAATCCAGGCAATAAAGATTAAAACCGCAAAAACGGTTCCCATACCGACAATCATATTTTGTAAAGCGGCGAAAAGTTTTTCGGAAAGACTGTAAACGGGATTGAAACTCAGTTCACTAAATCCGGAATAGTCATCGTGCAAAGCGGCATGAAAAATCAATTCTCTCTTTGCATATTTTGCATGAAGATCAACCACATAAGTATTTCCTTCTTTTTTTACATCCACTTCTTCAATTTCTTTAAATTCCCCTAAATCTTTTTTACTGTTTTTATAGTTGGATAAGGCATTATAGAACAATTCTTCCTTAGCCTTATAGGCATTGTTTATGCTGTCTTCCAGCTGCTTATCATCCTGTGACTCAATCTGTTGGAAATAATTCTTAATCACTTCTTCCAGACCGGACTTTTCTTCTTTAGAAAGCGAAGTGCTTTCCTCTTCTTTTTTAGAACAGGACAGAAGAAAAACGGAGAAAAGAAGAACAGTAAGGAGAATAAAGATTCGCTTTATTTTCTTCATACTTCCTCCATTTAAATGCTTCCGAACTTTTTATGAAAATCAAAGTCAGCTTTACCGTAGAGCATATCCAAGGAGGAAATCACTCTTTGTCTTGTTTCCTCCGGGAATATAAGAGCATCAATATAGCCGCGAGATGCTGCGCTCTGTGCAGAAGCCTTTTCGTCTAAATACAGCTTCGCTTTGGCTTCTCTTTCTTCCAAAGAATCTTCGGGGTACAAGATATTTGCGGCGAGTTTCGGATCCATAACGGAAATCTCCGACTCCGGATAGGCAAATACCAAGTCCGCTCCAATCCCCTTACTACCCATACAAGCTCCCGCGGAACCTATAGCCTTCTTCACTACAGTGACCATGGGAACGGATGCATTTCCATACGCGGATAAAAACTCCGCCATTTCTTTTTCCAAATGCTTTTCATTACATAGGCAATTCTCAAACCCTACAGTATCGCAGATCGTTAAAATCGGTAAGGAATAGGTATTACAGAAACGGATAAAGCGATTCATCTTTGCAATATCCTTCCAGTGTAAGTTTCCTCCGTTTGTGGCTATACCGCCAACAGTCTGACCGTTCAGCCGGATAAACGCGGTAATTGCTTCTTCTCCGTAAGCTCTCTTCACTTCGAAAATTTCTCCCTCATCGGAAAGAACAGTCAATGCATCTCTCCCCTTTAAGGCGAAGAAACCGTCTACTGCACGGTTTAAATTATCCTCTACATCCTCACTATAGGCTGCATCCTCATTGTTGGCAGGAAGAAACGAAAAGGCCTTCTGCATTTCCTTCACAATCTCCTCTTCCGTACCGTAGAAATCAATATTCCCGGCTTCTTCTTGCGCTTTTCCTTCTGCAAAAACCGCATCCTTATTTCCTTTTACCGCATCCGGTGCATTCACAAAAAGTCTTCCTTCCTTTTTCTCCATAAAACAAAAATCGGAAAGAGAGGAAAGAACTGCCATTCCCCCGCCGGCTTGCCCGTATACTACGGTATATAAAGGAATCAGTCCCTTGGCCTGTGCCTTTTTCTTATATAGTTTAGACAGAGCATAGAGCCCGTCCGTTGCCTCTTCCAAACGTACTCCGGCAGAGTCCAAAAGTTCCACCACCGGCGCTCCCATTTTGATTGCCATGTCATAAAGATGGGCAATCTTTCTCCCGTGCATTTCTCCAATTGAACCGGACAGCACATCCCTGTTTTGGGAATAAATATAAACCGGCTTTCCGGAAATACTGCCATAGCCGCAGATAACACCGTCCGATGCTTCTCTCTCCGCTTCCCGTATAAAGTCCGTGCTTCTACTTTTCACTAAAGCACCGATTTCCACAAAGCTTTGCGCGTCCAGCAATGCCTCAATACGGCTTCTTGCCTTAGAATCCATAATTCTCCTCCATTTCTATATGAATCAAATCATATTCTTTCGTATTTTATACGATTGAGTACTCTAGTTCAAGGGATTTAAGCTCCTTTTAATTTCTATAGCCTCTATAAACCTTTCTCAGTTTCGAAAACGTAGCCCCTTAGGATAAAAATTCCGCAATCTCCCATTTCTGAAATAACCGAATCCCAAAGCTATTCCGTCACAATAAAGAATTCCGAGCCCCGATTTTTCCTCTTTATTTTTCGAGATAAGCGGGTGAAGTTCTTTTTTCTCAATGGGAATTTCATTTCCGTAAAGATATTCTCTTACTCGTCTATCCTTCCGTTTCAGTTTTAAGGCATAAAGCAGTGTATATTTCATCTCCGGCTTTTCTTTTTCTACAAGAGGAAGAAGTTCTTCCAAGTTTAACGCATGGCTTAACCCGTGACTGTATTCCCAGCCATTTCTTCCTTCTTAGAAAATACGAATAACCAAGCGAAAAATCTTTAAACCTTTAAAGAGATCTAAAAAAGAAGGGTAGAGGAAAATAGATTTATTTTTTTTCAAAATCGAATACTTTATTTTACCTCTTCCTTCCGGTAAATCCTCTCCCGCTTTTCTAAAGAGAGCGTAATACTGCCCCTCTCCCTTACTGTTATGGAAATAAAGTCTTTTTTCTCCTAAAAATTGATAGTCGGGATTCTCCTCCAAAATCCACTCCCGGATTGCTTCATTTTCCGATCTTTCAAAGGTACAGGTGGAGTAAGCAAGTTCCCCGCCTTCACGAAGCATAAGAAAGGCTTCCTTCAGTATTTCCTTCTGCCTTGTCGCACATCTTTCTACAAGTTCCGAGGACCATTCCGCTACGGCTTCTTCACTTTTTCTAAACATCCCTTCTCCGGAGCAAGGAGCATCTACAAGAATTCTGGAAAAAAAGGCGGGAAAGTTTTCCGCAAGATGTGCCGGGCTCTCATTCACCACGGAAATATTGGCATATCCCATTCTCTCGACATTTTGCGATAAAATTCTCGTCCTTTCCCCTATAAACTCATTGGAAAGAAGAAAACCTCCTCGATGAATATCTAAACGGTCTGCGATATGCAGACTCTTTCCTCCGGGTGCAGCACAAAGGTCGAGGCAACGATCAAAGGGACGAATATCCATTTGGGAAACCACCTCCATAGCAGAGGGATCCTGAATATAATAAAGCCCCCCCTCATGATACGGATCCTTTCCGATTTCTACCTCTCTCTCAGATAAATACTCTTCACAAAGAAGATACTCTCTTCTCTCCGCTTTTTCTTCTCCGTCATTCTTTTGTCTCTCTTCTCCACGCTCTTCTTGTCCCTCCGGCTTTTTTCGATGCCCACTCATATCCTTTTCTGAAAAAAGAGGCTCCAATTTCCATTCTTCAGCCCATTTTGAAAAGGAAAAGCCGCTCTTCTCCGCTTCTTTAGCTTTTTTTAGATTGATACGAATCCCTCTTTTAGGCTTTTTAGAAAGAGACTCATAAAATAATTGCCATTCTTCCTCCGAGAGTTCCCTCTTCATTCGTTTTATAAATTCTTCCGATAAATTCACTTTCCCCTCTTTCTGCGAAAAAACAATGTCAGCCCTTCTACTCTACTGTTCCGCTCTCGCTACGCCGTTTTTAAGTTGTCCGCTCCGCTCTTGCTACACCGATGTTAAATATCCACTCTAGCTAAACTGCTGTTAAACTCTCACTACGTTACCGCTCATCATAAATCAGATTTCCCCGTTCTATAAATAGCTTATTAAGAGCTCTCTTAATTCCTTTGCCGCAGAAAACAAACCGTCATAAGCACCATAATGATAAAATCGGAGAAGAAGCATCCCTGCCGGTAAGGCCAAAACCATACCGGAAAGACCGTAAAATTTATATCCCAAAAACAAAAAGAGTAAAGCCAGTATGGGAGGCAGACCGACTGCATCGCCTATGATTTTCGGCTGTAAAAATTGTCGTATCATTTGACTTAAAATATACAAAAAAAGCAAGGCAAAAAAGAAAACAAAATGCCCCTCAAAAAGAATCATAGCCATCCATGGCCACATGATAAATCCAACACCGAATATCGGTAAAGCATCTAAAAAAGCGGTTAAAAAAGCTAAAAATATGCCGTAAGGAACTTTTAAAATACTAAAGCCAACAGCCAAAAGTAAAAATACGCATAGCATGATTTGAAACTGCGCAAGAATGTAGCCCTTTAAAATCTTTTTCCCATCTTCTCTAAGCAGTTCTCCGTAATGGCGAAAACTCTCCGGTATAATGCCTTTTACACCGTCCAGAATCTTTCCTCCGTCCTTTATAAAGGAAAAAGCGGAGAGAATCATAATAACAAAGTAAAGTAAAAGTTCAGGTAAACCGCTTACAAGATGAAGAGAAATCTTAATAGCAGGTGAAGACCAGGTTTTTAAAATATTCTTCCCGTAATGTTCCATCTTTTCCGGAAGATCGGAAAAAATTCCTCTTAGAGACATCGGTAAAAGAATTCTAATGCTCTCCACCGTCTCCAAAGCCGTATTTTTAAGAGACAGAATATACTCCGGAAAGCCTGCCATCTTATTGGAAATAAAGGGAAAAACCAGTAAAACAAGAAGATATAAAAGAGCTGCTAAAGTGCAGAATAAAAAAAGAATAACCAATACGGAAAGCTGTTCCTTTTTCAAAAAAGGAAAGGCTTTCTTAAAAAGAGTAATCAAAGGCTCTGCGAAAAAAGCCAAAACAGCTCCCAAGAAAAAGGGAAGAAAAAACAGAATCAGCCTCGGAAGAAAAAGCAAAATTAGGGCAGTCAAGATAATAGGAAAGAAAATCCTATATAGTAGCAAAAGTATTCTCTTCATTTTTCCTCCTTTGTACAGGTTCTCCCGACTTTTTGCGGGCTAAACGATTTTCCTCGTAAATTAGCTGTTTTTCTCTATAGCAGCCGCTTTTCTCTATAAACGCTATTTTTCTCTACCTTAACGTTCTTTATTTTTTCCGTTACTCTTAAGCCTCCAAAGTAGAGCAAAGAATAGGGTGACTCCAAAGTAAAAGATGACGGAAGCATTGGAAAACCACGTAGTAAAGAAGGAAAAAAATAAATAGAAGGTAAATTGTGCCAATATAGCCATAACAAACGGGTTTTCACTCTTATTACAGCGCTTAAGCCATGCGGCAACGCCTCCTAAAACTGAAGAAAAAAGAGCTACACCGAAAAGCCCGAAGTCATAATAAGCATCATAAAGAATGGTCAGTGTACTCAGTTCTTCCTTAGTTAAGTAAAGCGGATAAGAAAGGGGAAGATCCAGAAAAAATTTTAACCCTGTCAGCGTAAAAAAAGGATAGGCCATTTTAAAACCGTAAGAATGCACTTCCAAGTTCTTTGTGAGCAGGTTGAAATTTTCATAATTGTTGGCAATGTACATATAAGGTTGGACAAATAGAATAGGAATATTCTTATTTTTCATAGCAAAGATATCCAAGAGATAAGAAACAGAATGGGCTCTTTCTATAGTTAAAATAAGATAAGTAACGCCTAAAAAAAGAAAAAGTAAAAACAATTTCTTCCAATGCAGTCTATATCCTGTAAGAAGAAGCACAAAAAGAAATAAGACGATGGAAAAAATCAGTTGAAAACGAGATACCAAAAGAATAGGTAGAAGCAGGGAAAGGAAAAAAGTCAGAAAGTCAAATAGTGTAATCTTTTTTTCCATTTTTACTAAATATCCTAAAAGCATAGGTACCAAAACAAAGAGAGTCGTAAAGTAATGCAGACCCTTTAAGTGAAATGCAGAATAGGCATGAGGAGTGTGTTCCGTAAACAAAGGCACATAACCCAGTACAATGGCCTCTATCAAAAAGGAAACATAAGAAATCGAGAGTAAAGTCATAACACAAGTTTTAAGAAAACGAGCATCGCCTTCTTGCGACATTTTCGAATCTTTCTGTTCAGGTTCCTGCTTTCGCACGGCAAAGAGATGATAAAAAAAATAAAAAAAGAAATAGCAGAAATAAAAGCTAAGCCAGGTGCTGTTCGTCCATGAAGAAGAGAGAGTACTTAATTGCAATACACTGATTCCTTCTCCTCCTAAAAGGCCTAATGCAAAAATACCGCTCAAAGGCAGCGTCGTCTTTTCTTCCTTTTTTTCCACAACATATAAAAAGACGGCAAGAAAAAGAAAAAGCAGGGAAGACAGCAGGGTAAAATGCTTTACTTTAGCTAAAAAAGCCAAGAAGTAAACTAAACTATATGCACCGAGTATCTTCCCTGTTCTCATCACTTTCCTATACCCCTTCACGATTTTGTTTCCGTTCCCGGCGACTTCCCTTCCGCTGTATTCTGATGATTCTCCTCTTCCGTTCCTTTCTTTTCAGAAGATGCCCCGGGTTTAGACTCCTTCTTTTTTTCCGCTCCGTCTTCCAAGCCGGAACTGCTTTCCGTCTGGGATTCCGACACAGATTCTTCCGTAGTCTTTATCGACTCTTCCGTCTCTTTACTTTCCTTAGCGGACTCTGTATTTTTTTGAATTTTAGCTTTTACAGTAACCGTATTATTAGGTTCTGTTAAAGAAAGACCTTTCGGAAGAAAATCTTCAAGAGAATATTTTTTCACTACATCACTGTTCACGGAACTGATATCCAAAGCAGGCAAGGTAATGCTGCTAATTCCCTCCAGTAGATTTTCATTTCCCGATACGGAGACGGTCTTTGGAGAAACACTTATTCCCTCCAGGCTATAACCGCTCTGCGGTGTACCGGCAGTTGTTGCACTAATCTGCAAGTCCTTCTTTTTATGTACTACGACGGTATACTCCGCTTCCTGCTGAGACAAACTGACATTTTCCAAATCATCAATCGTTTTTCCGTTAGCATCGTAAAAAACAACCTTCTCCTTACCGCTGGTACTCTCACTTAAACCGTCCACATTAATCAGCACACCTACAGACGAAATCCGCCCGATAGCGGATTCTGCCCCCGTAGCATAGATAATTTCCGGTTCCGTATGAATGGAGGAAACGATATAGCCGTCTTTCTCTTTTCCTCTCCTATGTGTCGTGAGCGTGAATTTTTTGGTCTGTAAATCTTCTACTGTCACATGAACCACGGACGGCTTGGCAACAATGTCCTGTATTGTCCCGCCATTTTCTGTATTTTTTAACTCCACATATACCGGTACAGACCCGGTAATAGAGTAATCATTTAAATCTATGTAGACGTTAAAATCGGAAGCTTTTACAGAATTCGCCTGATTACTTCGTACCGTATAGCTTACCGTTATCGTATTTCTGTCCACTTCCCAAGTTTTGTTCTCCGAAGAAAAGGCATCCCGGTTCAAAATATTCAATTCTACCGTTCTTGTCCCCTTTTGCTCCGGATTGGAAACATTAAACACAATGAGCCAAAGCAAAAGAGCAAGAAACAGGCTAAAAACTTTCAATACCGTATTTTCTTTAAACAATTTCATTTCTGTACCTTCTTTCTCTCCTTGGAAAAAATTCGGGCAAGCAAGGATTTCTTCTCTTCCCCCTCCTCTTCCTCCTTTGGCAGGTACTTTAACAGTTCTTCCGTATTCCGAATATGATGAAGCACAGCTTTATAGGCTACCGAAATTCTCCCTGTTTCTTCAGAGACCACCAGTGTGATGGCATCCGAACTCTCGGAAATTCCAAGAGCCGCTCTGTGCCTTGTTCCATATGCTTTAGAGATTTCCGCATCGGAAAGAGGCAAATAACAGGTTGCGGAGGAAACCCTGTCATTCGCAATAATAACCGCACCGTCGTGTAGCGGAGTGTTTTTTTCAAAAATGTTGATGAGTAAGGCCGCAGTTACAATACCATCTACATAGATTCCCGTTTTTTCTATCTCTGCCAAGCTTTCTTCCTGTTCCAGCACAATTAAAGCACCCGTTTTATGCTCCGACATGGTGAGGCAGGCTGCAATCAATTCTTGATTAATTCTGGAATTCCTTCTCCTATCCGTTCCTCGAAACTGACTGATTAAATTTTTGGAGCCTAATTGTTCCAACGCTTTTCGAAGTTCGGGTTGAAAGATAATAACAAGCGCAATAATTGCCGCAGTCGAAAGTCTCTCAATTAACCAGACAATGGTAGTTAAATGAAAAAAAACCGCAAAAGCAGTAAAGAGGAAAATGATCAAAATTCCTTTTAAGAGCTGCCAAGCCTTGGTATTTTTAATCCATAAAAGAATAGTGTAAATTAGAGCGGCAAGTATCGCAATTTCCAATGCCCCTGTGAGGCTGAAAGAAGGCAGTAAACTGACCCAACTCTTCAATTTCGTCAAAAAATTCACTTTGCTCTCCCTTCTACATTCCCTTTCCGGAGTTCTTCATTCCTTCCAAATCCTCTTAAAAACTTACTCGGTTTTCCTTATTCCGCTCAGCCCTCTTTTTCGGAATCGCCTTGACATAATAGTAATATCCGTCATCCTCAAACTGGACAAATTCCGTTCCTCTATAATCCGCATCCCGAAAGAAAAACAACACAAGCACTGCCAAAACGGCGGAAAGAAGATACGAAACCAAGGATTCCCCCATATTTAACTTGAAAGAAAAGAGCCTATATATAAAAAACAGGAGTGCTTCCAAAACGAGCCCTGAAATAAGAGCTGTTTCCCAAGCATAATTAAAACTAAAATTTCGTATAATGTACACAGTTAAAGCCGCAAGGCAAAAAACGAGAAGAACAATCAAAAGCTCCTTATTCTTTACAAAAGGCAGAATCTTCTCTGAAAAACCCTCCAACTGCTCTAAAAAATCTCCGCTTTG
>ERZ773196.1013-NODE-1013-length-16445-cov-3.611714_pt1 | contig 16445 bp, 19 predicted proteins | sample MGYA00581009_ERZ773196 | MGnify/ENA primary metagenome ERZ773196 (study PRJEB29015, sample SAMEA2738162) | human oral metagenome | biome: human oral; feature: human-associated habitat; material: saliva | place: China | collected 2243 ... | reverse complement strand
TGAAGAAGGCGGCAAAATCATTATCATAATGACACGCTGGGCGTCCGATGATTTAGCTGGACGTATTATTAATCACTTTAAAGACGATGCCGAAGTCGTATCACTTAAAGCTCTTCAAGACGACGGTACTATGTTATGTGACGAAGTATTATCCCGTGAGTCATACGAAGAGAAAAAGAAGCTTATATCGCCCGATATTTTTTACGCCAACTACCAACAGGAACCGATCGACCTTAAAGGACAACTGTACTCATCGTTTAAGACATACGATAAGCCTCCTCAATTTGAACGTATTGAAGCATACACTGATACAGCAGATACGGGTACCGATTATTTGTGTTCGATTATATACGGCATCTATCAGAAAGAAGCCTACATACTCGACGTCATTTACACTAACGATCCGATGGAGATAACAGAACCACTCGTAGCAAAACATCTATACGAATATAAGGCTAATATTGCTCATATCGAATCAAACAATGGCGGGCGCGGATTCGCTAGACAAATCATTAATTATCTAACCAATACCTATAACACTAACTACACTACAATAAAAGCTTTCCATCAATCAAAGAATAAACAATCCCGTATCTTATCTAATGCTACCTGGGTAATGGAACATATTTACTTTCCGTATAACTGGCACAATAAATTCCCAGATTTCTATAAAGCAATTACTTCATATCAACGTGAAGGTAAAAACCTCCACGACGATGCTCCCGATGCACTAACCGGTGTAGCCGAAAAGATTAATACACAAACACCGACATTCGAATTTATGTAAGAAAGGACCCTAATGCTAAACGAAGAATGGAACGATATCATACGCAAGCATGCCGGTATGTCCGAGTCCCAATTCGTGCAAGCCGAACTCGAAGCATTTCTCTATTCAAAGAAACGCCAAGAGATACTACAAGCACGAAACTACTATCAAGGCAAGCATAAACTACCAGAACATGTAGTCATGGACTCTAACGGCAATCCGACCGATGCGAAAGGTACGATTCCGAATAATAAGATTATTAATAACTTATTCGATGATTTAGTCGATCAAAAGACTAATTATCTATTATCAAAACCTATCGACGTTAAATCCTCGATCGACTTAACCGACTTCTTTAATAAGAACTTCCAGCGTACATTAAAAAATCTAGGTAAAGATGCTTATATCGGTACGATAGCGTATCTACATCCATATATCGATAATCAAGGTAACTTCAAACTAAAACGAATGAAGCCCGAATTCGTTATCCCATTATGGCACGACGAAGAACACGATTCAATCGATGCTTTTATTTACTTCTATGAATTCGAAGTATATACGACACCTAAGACTAAGACTTCCTTCTATAAAGTCGAATATTATAAGCCAGAAGGTGTTACTTACTACGATTACATCAATGGATCACTTCAACCAGATACGACTAAAGCATCTAAAGCTTATATTCAAAGCAGTGGTCTTTCTTACAACTGGCAATCTGTTCCCTTAATATGGTTCCGATCTAATTCAGAAGAAGTACCGTTACTCTCCAAGATAAAACCATTACAAGATGCACTTAATCAGATGTTATCTAATTTTGCTAACGTAATGTCTCAAGACGTTCATAATACTATCCTCGTTATTAAAGGATATGACGGTGAGAACTTAGCTAACTTTAGGGAACAATTAGCACGTTATGGAGCGATTAAGATCACGTCTTCTCCGGAATTCGAATCTGGAGTCGAAACTCTTAATATCGAGGTTAACGCTTCTAATTACGAAACGATTATTAAGCTTCTTGAGCGAGCAATTATCACGAATGGTCGTGGTTTCGATGCGAAAGATGATCGTATGGCCAACAATCCGAATCAGATGAACATTAATTCAATGTATTCCGATATCGATCTCGATGCTAACGAAATGGAAACCGAATTCCAGGCATCACTCGAGCGCTTATTAACATTCATTAATGCATACCTTTCATTATCTAACAAATCTACATCTAATGATACGGTATTTATATTTAACCGAGACTTACCATTAAATCAATCTGAATTAATCGATGCATGTCGAAACTCTACCGGTATTATCTCTGAAGAAACGATAGTCGCTAACCATCCATGGACTCTCGATACGAAAGAAGAACTTGAACGTATTAAGAAAGAACGTAACGAGGTACTAAATAATGACGTACTGGGAACAACGCTTTCTTAATCTAAAAGAAGATGGCTTACATACAGCACGGTCCTCTTGCGAAGATCTAGCTTCGATATATGCGTATTCTTTAAATAAATACGAAAACCAGATAGCCGGTTTTATTCAACGATACGCAAATTCTAATAATTTATCCCTTGCCGATGCTAAGAGACAGTTATCGGCACGAGAATTAAAAGATTTTAAGATAACGCTTAAACAATACATTAAGCTAGCACAACAAAAGAATTTATCCCCGAAACAAATTAAGCTTCTCGATAATGCTTCCTTACGAGCACGTCTATCACGCCTAGAAGAATTATGGATTCATACTTCACAGTTTGTCGAAATTTTAGCACAAGAACAGCATACCAACATACAAGATGCATTAAATAAAGTTTATAACTCGACCTACTACGAAGCCGCATATCTTACACAATCATTACAGGGCAAATATCAGACATTCAGACAAATTCCGAAGAAAGCAATTCAAGAAGCTATTAATACACCGTGGAACAACACAGATTTTTCACAACGGATATGGGATCAACGAGATAAGCTAATTACGAAGCTACAGCAAGAGATAACACGTTCCTTTATTGCACAAGAACCTACCGAACGTATTACGGAACGCATATCTCAAGCTTGTAACGTACAAATGTCGAATGCACGACGCTTAGTCGAGACAGAAGTAGCTTACGTACAAGAATTAGCACTTAATGCTACGTTTAAAGAATTAAACGTTAAACAATATCAGATACTAGCAACCCTCGATAAGCATACATCGTCAGTATGCCGTCATTTAGATAAGAAAGTAATCGATCGTACCGACTTTAAGCCTGGTATTACGGCTCCACCGTTCCATCCTTATTGTCGTTCTACGATGATACCGTATGTACCGTTACAATCACGGGCGTCACGACCAGATACTAAGACGGAATATGTACCCGATATATCTTACGAGGAATGGCAAGCTACCTACCTAAAGTAGCGCCGCGATAACACAATCATTTATTTACCTAACCCTTGTCTTTTTAAATAAGCTAAAGACGATAAAGAATAACTTATTAAATCCTTTAAATAACATGTGAGATGTTACTCACGATAATAAAACGAATTCATTATAGGAGAACTAACTAATGACTAAAGAAGAATTACTTGCACTTAATCTAACAGAAGAACAAGCAACAGCAATTATCGAGGATTATGGCAAAAACTATGTAACAAAGTCTCAATTTAACGAGAAAAACGAAAAATATAAGCAATTAAAATCCGAGATCGAAACCACACGAAGCGAAATTAATAAACTAACCGAATCTGAAACAGCTAATGAAACACTTAAAGCACAGATTAAAGAATTACAAGATAAAGCCGCTGAACGTGATACTCAATATGCACAACAAATTAAAGATATGCAAGTCGATAACGGTATCAATACCGCAATTCTTCAATGCGGCGTAAAGAATCCGAAAATCTTAACATCTCTCTTAAACAAACAAGCTATCGAATTAAAAGAAGACGGCACCCTCGAAGGCCTTACTGAACAAATCGAAGCTTTAAAACAATCGGATCCTTACTTATTCGCCGAATCTAAACCAGTCGGTGTCGTACCTGGTGAATCTAACGCTAATCCAAATCCTGGTATTACGAAGGAACAATTTAACAAAATGTCTTACAAGGATAGAGTAGCACTACAGGAAAGCGATCCGGCCCTTTACACTGAATTATCTCACTAATTATTTAACACACAAGGAGACCATCTTACAATGGCTAACGAAACAAAACTAGCAAATGTTATTAACCCTCAAGTTATGGCAGATATGGTATCTGCTGGCTTGCCTAAAGCACTTAAATTTACTCCGTTCGCAAAAATCGATACGACTCTCGTAGGCGTACCTGGTTCTGAAATTACTATCCCATCCTGGAATTACACTGGCGCAGCTGAAGAAGTAGGCGAAGCAGTTTCTGCTACGGCTTCCGTTATGACAGCATCTACTAAAAAAGCAGCAGTTAAAAAAGCCGTTAAAGCTATCGCGCTTTCCGACGAAGCAGTTCTTTCCGGTTATGGCGATCCTGTAGGCGAAGCTACTCATCAAATCGTAATGTCTATCGCCGATAAATTGGATCAAGACATATTGACAGCTCTCGGCACTGCTACATTGACTTCTACCGATGCTAAACCTATCTCTTACAAAGGCGTAGTTAATGCAGTCGATAAATTAGCTGAAGAAGGCAACACTGAAAAAGTTCTTTTCGTCGCTCCGTCTCAAGTAACGACTCTTCGCTTAGATTCAGACTTCATCGATCGTAATAAATACGGTAACGACGTAATGGTATCTGGTGAAATCGGTATGGTAGCTGGCTGTCGTGTAGTCGTATCTCGTCGTATTAATGATACTGGTGCTACTATCGACAACTTCATCGTATGCTTAACTCCAGAAATCGAAGACGGTACTCCAGCACTTCCAGCAGTTACAGTCGTATTAAAACGCGATATTCAATTAGTAACAGCTTACAAAGAATTGGAAGGCGTTACTAATATCGTAGCTAATAAACACTATGCAGTAGCTCTTACTAACGAGTCTAAAGTAGTTAAAGCAACATTCAAAAAATAATATAGGTTAAATAATCATGGATTCTATAAAAGAACTAATTCGATTCACGACGCATTTTAACGTGACTCCGGAATATGACAACGTTCTTCAATATATCTATGATGCGGAAAGGCAATATCTTCTCAACATCTTAAACGACGAAGAGTTGCCTTCCGAACTATCTGGACTACTCGAAAAAAGAGTGGCCGCAAGGTTTATCGATCATCATAAGGATATCATTCTTAAAGAAGCCGATCTTCAACCTATCACCAGATTAAAAGAGGGTGATACGGAAATTGAGTTCGGCGGCGATAATACCTTACATTATTTAACTTCTCTCATATCCAAATGGACTTCCCTAGAAGGTACAGATATAACATGTTATCGAAAATTAAAATGGTAGCTCGTCAACATTTCGAGCGTTTATACCAAGATACATGTATTCTTACTGAACAGAAGAAAGCCATACAAGATCCTCTCACTGGCATAATTAAGAACGGCGAACTCGAAGCAATCAGTTACCCTTGTCGAGTGTCGTACAAGACACTTCAATCTAACGACATTGTTAATAAGCTACCATCGTCTTCTCAAATCGTAGTCTTATTCATTTCGCCAGATCTCGAAATTAAGCCAGGTACCGATATCGAGATAATCAGAAACGGCCGACATTTCGCTTATACAGCTTCCTCACAAGTGGCGTTATACGATACTCACCAGGAGATCCAGTTAACGCTTAAGAGTAAACATAATGGCTAACGTTACAGTCGACCTTTCGGGATTCGAAGATTTATTAAAGAAGACGCAAGAGCTTCAGAATAATATATCTTCCTTAAACGAGGAAATCACCGATAACTTAGCACAACATTATTTAGCCGAAGCTATAGCGAATACTCCGGTCGGAGCGCTAGCGATATCGCCAGACGGTAAATACCGTTCAGAATCGGAACACATAAGACGATCCTGGGAAGCAGAACGTATTAATGATACTACCGTTAAAGTACAGAATTCAGCTTCCTATGCATCGTATGTAAACGACGGCCACAGACAACGACCAGGACGTTTTATACCCGTACTCGGTAAACGTCTTACTAAGTCGTTTGTTAAGGGCCTACATATGCAGGAGAAGGCAGAAGCGGCTACACGAAAAGCTTCAGATAAGATTATGAAGAACGCGCTCGACGACTACTTATCAACGTGGAACAAATAATGAACTATATTAACGAAATACTCGACGGCATAGCTAAATCATTATTTAACAGCTTTAAATATCCTATATATATAGACGAGATTAAATCAGATGCACAATTTCCTTGTTTCGTTATCGAAACATTAAATACAGAACAGACACATATCATGGATGTACGTTATGAACGACGTAATGACTTCGACATTATGTTCTTTATTTCGGACGACGATTATATCGAGTCTCAAAAGGAACAGATTAATCCGATCACGGAAAGCTTATATTTCGACTTAGAATATATAACCCTTTCCGACGGATCACTACTCAACGGAATCGATATGAGTCACCGGGTTACGGACGGCATCTTACATTTTAAAGTCTCTTATGAGTATCATATCTTAAAAGCTATTAAAAGAGATCCTATGCTTAATTTAAAACAACATCAAGAGGTAACAGATAATGCCAAGAACAAAAAAGACTGAAGAAGTAGTAGAAGCAGTTAACGTTGCTAACGAAGTAACTACTACTGCTCCAGTTCCTACTTTTACTCCAGAAGTGATTATTGCTTCTGAACGGTTTAAACAATGCGCCGACTTAATTGCCGCTGTCATCGAAGATCGCGAATACAGCATCGAAGAGGTCGAAGCTTTACTACAAGATACTTTAAATAAACCGGTCATTGAAGTTTTCAATGACGAAATCTTTAACGATTAATTTTTTAAATAAAGGAGAACTACTCAATGGCATTAGGTGGCGGTTACTGGCTATTTCAAAATAAAACTTTGCCAGGCGCATATATCAACTTCGTCTCCAAATTAAAACCATTCGCAGAAATCGTAGATCGCGGTTATGCGACTATGGCACTTTCCTTAGACTGGGGCGAAACTAACAAAATCGTACGTGTCGAACAAGAAGAATTCCAAAAGGATTCCTTGAAAATCTTCGGCTACGATTATGCTCACGAAAAAATGAAAGGTCTTCGTGACTTATTTATTAATACTAAAACATTATATTTATATCGTTTAAATTCCGATGCAGTTAAAGCACAATCTACCGTCGCTACGGCGACGTGCGGTGGCGAACGTGGTAACGATATCGCAGTCGCAGTAGCGGCCGATATTAACGACGCATCTAAATTCACGGTTACGACATACTTAAAAACAGACGGCGTCGTTAAAAAAGTCGACGAACAAACTGGTCTAGCTACTCCGAAAGAGCTCGTAGATAATGCATTCGTTACGTTTAACGAAATGGCTAACTTCACAGCTCAAGCAGCTACATACTTAAATGGCGGTACTAACGGTACTCAAGTACAAGCATCCGACTATCAGAAGTATATCGAATTGATCGAGCCGTTCTACTTCAACGTATTAGGTTATGCTGGCACTGATCAAACAATTCAAAACTTATTCATCGCATTCGCTAAACGTACACGTGAAACTACCGGTCAAAAATTCCAGGTAGTACTTTATAACAATACTAAAGCTAATTACGAAGGCGTTATTTCCCTAGCTAATAAAGTTAATGATAAAGGAGCGGAACCAGGTGCTGGTGTCTACTGGTTAACTGGCGCCGAAGCATCTTGTCCTATTAATAGATCCCTTACCAACAAAGTATACGATGGAGAATATGACTTCAACGTACAGTATAAACAATACGAATTAGAACAATTTATTAAAGGCGGCCAAATCGTATTCCATAATGTAGCCGATTCTGCTTCTGGTAACGTTAAAGGCAACACTCGTCTATTATCCGATGTAAATACATTCACAGAATTCTCCAAAGAACGCACTAAAGACTTCGCATTAAACCAAGTTATTAGAGTTCTCGATAATTCCGCATACGACGTAGCTCGCTTATTTAACAATTATTATTTAGGCAAAACTCCTAACGATAAAGATGGTCGTATTGCATTGTGGAACGATATCGTTAAATTATTCGAAGATTATGCTAAAGTACGTGCAATCAAAGAATTTGAATCTAAAGACGTTCAAATTCCGACAGAAGGCGACGAAAAAGGTTCCGTAGTCGTTAACTACGAAATTAATCCGACAGTCGCTATGGATAAATTGTATGCTACTTGCTACGTGAAATAAGGAGCTAATTATTAATGGCACAAATGGCAACAGTAAAAAGCAACGAATTAGCTAAAACTCGTTTAGCTACTTGCTATACCGTTATTAACGGTAAACGTTATAGCGTTATGAACGCTAAAAAACTTGAGTATAAAATCGATATCGAAACTCAAGAATTCGGCGTACTCGGTACTCTTATCGATCAAGCCGGTCAAACTAAGGTTAAAATCACAGGCAAATTATCTCAATTCGATAACGATCCGATCTTCCATGATTTAGCTATTAAATATGCAACTAAAGGCGAACAAACTTTCTTCGATATTTATGCGACTAACGAAGATCCGACTTCTGTAGGCAACATCGGTCGTCGTACCGTTATCTTAAAAGATTGCGTATTTAAAGGTGTTAATACCGTAGCATTCGACGTCGAAGGTAAATATCTTGAAAAAGAAATTGAATTCATCGCCGGCGGTATCGAATATCCAGAACAATTTAAACTTTCCGATAAAATGGAAGGCTAATTATTAGGGGGGCATAATGCTCCCCATATTTCTTATTCATTTAGGAGAACTCACTTATGTCTAATATCAGTAAAATGTCTCTTCGAGGTTTCTTTAAAGACGGCGTTAAAAAGCCTAAAGAATTTGAAGTCGTTATTTCGGAACGTTTCCAAGAAAACGGCGAACCTATTAAATGGATTATTAAACCATTAACAGGCCGTGAAATCGACTATATTCAAAATCAAGCTACTAGCGTATCTATTGTTAATGGTGTACCTACTACCGAAACTAATCAAGAAAAACTTAAAGAATTATTGCTCGAAAAAACTATTAAATACCCAGATCTTTTAAATGCCGAACTACAAGATAACTACGGCGTACAAACAGCTAAAGATCTAGCTGGTGAAATGTTAACGGCTGGCGAATATAACTACTTATTCGAAGTCATTCAAAAATATGGCGGTCTTACTACTAAGATTAATACAGTCGAAGAATTAAAAAACTAATTCAGCATAGTGGAGATGAAGACGGGAACCCGGAATTTGCCATCTACCACTATGCTCTACAAAAACTGCATATTAGACCGGGTGAATTTGACGAAATGAGTGAACAAGAACGAAACTTTATTTTTGCTTCGATTTTGGCTCGAGTAGAAGCCGAAAAAGAAGCTGAAGAGAAGGCTAAGAATAAATAATGGCACAATTACAAAATACCATAACTTTAAATAATAAAGTTTCTCCAGCTCTCGAAGAAATAGCGAAATCTACGACCAAAGCTACCGAAAGCTTTAATAATATGGCCGGGAATCTTAATAAGGTTCAAGAGTCGGCCGAAGTAGCTAAAGGCAGTATGATCGGCTTTAAAGAAGTATTTGCCGGTTCTATATTAGCTAACGTAGCTACGTCGGCATTTAATAGCCTTATTAGCTCTTTTCATAAAGTTACAGAAGCTTCCGAAGAATTTGCTAGTTTTGGGGCACGTTTAAATAATATAGCTGGATCTCAAGCAAGAGCGGCAGAATTAAACGATAAGATTTATGAATCGGCTCAACGTGCTCGTGCTGGTTACGAAGATATGATGGATTCCGTACTTCAATTATCGACAGCGGCTAAGAGCATATTCCCCGATCCAGAAGAAGCAATTAAATTTAACGAGATTCTTAATAAGAGTTTCGTCGTTAATGGTGTTAAGGCCGAAGCGGCCAAAGGTGCTATGCTTCAATTAACGCAATCGTTAACGTCGGGCGTATTACAAGGCGACGAATTCCGTTCGATCGCTGAACAAGCTCCGATACTCGAACAATATATCGCCGATTATATGAAAGTACCTCGTGAAAATCTTAAGAAGTTAGCTTCCGAAGGTAAAATCACGGCCGATATCGTTAAAAATGCTATCTTGCAAGCGGGCGATGACGTCGAAGAAAAATTCGCAGCCATGCCTCAAACATTTAGCTCGTTAGGTACTCGTTTACATAACGTAACGATACGAGCATTTCAGCCTTTATTCGGCTTATTAACTAAACTAGCTAATGCTCCCGAAGTAAAAGAATTTGTAGCCGGCATTATTAATAATATTAAGTTTATAGCTCCGATTATAACGGGTGCAGTCAACGTTATCATATTTAGCATCCGTAAGGTAATGGCATTCTTCCAGCAACATCAAGGTATATTTGCGATGCTTAAGGCTGGTTTTGCTGTTGTAGCTATCGGTGCTGGTTTATTAGCTGCCGAATATGCCGCGATGGGGATAGCCGCCGCGTTTGCCGCAATTAAAACGGCTATATTAAACTCTGCATTATTAGCATCGCCTATTACATGGATCGTACTCGGCATCGTAGCTTTAATAGTCGTTATTTATCAGCTTATTAATATGTACGAAGAATGGGCCGATACTTCCGTAAGCGTAATCGGTATAATAGCCGCATTATTTACACAATTCGGCATACATATTGCGAATATATTTGTCGGTTTATGGAACTACATAGCGGCATTCGCTAATTTCCTTGCTAACGTATGGAAAGATCCGTTAGGAGCTGTACAAAATCTATTTATCGATATATGGAATGCGATTGCTGGTTATGTAGCTAAAGCCGTTAATAATATTATCGACTCTATTAATAAGATTCCTGGTATGGATAAGATATTCGGCGGTCCGTTGAGTCATGTTAGTGGCTTAGAACTAGAGCGTGTCGCTATTAATGGTGGTGAAACAACATGGATGGAACGTCGAGATTATATCGATGCTTCCCCATATGTCGATAGTGCTTACAACTGGGGATCTAATGTCGGTAACGGTATTTCGGAAAAACTAGGCGGTTTAATCGGTGGCTTAAATAACGATATTAAAATGCCAGGCGACGATAATGCTAATACTAACGACAAACGTGATGCAGCTACAGAAGCCGCTCAAGAAACGGCTAAGAACACCGGTAAAACTGCTAAAAATACTGAAAAAGCCGCTAAAGCATTACAATTATCAGCCGACGAGATCAATACGTTACATCAAGGTGTTATGAACGATGCGATCAAGTCCTGGTCTCAACGTACTATCCACTTAAACGTAACGAATAATAACCAAATCGATTCTTCTGTCGATTATAACGACTTTAGTACTAACTTCGCTGACGGCTTAGTAAATGCATTCCAACGCAATACCGGGGAGGCTTTAATATAATGTATTATTTCTACTTAGATAATTTACAAATACCAATCCCGCCTAAGTCTTTAGATATAGCTTATAGCAATAAGAACGAAACGATCGACTTATTACAGGCTGGTGAAGTTACAATACCGAAACCTCTCGGCTTGACGGAATATTCCTTCGAGATTATCTTACCGAATAGTAAATATCCGTTTAACCAATCTATTTTAGAGAAGAGCAAGAAAGCCGAACATTATTTAAAGAAAATACACGGCATGAAAACAGCTGGTAGTCCTGTTAAATTTACCGTAGTACGTATGAAACCGACCGGCGAAATGCTTAGTATGATCACTGAACGAGTTACGGTCGAGAATATTGCGACTAAAGAAGATCATGATTATGGCTTCGACGTATACTTAACAGTTACGTTAAAACAATGGAGAGACTACGGCACTAAGAAATTAGTCGTCGATGAAAATAAAGACGGTACAGCTAACGCATCCGTTAAGACTGAACGTCCTACCGATAAAGTACCCGATAAGGAGGTTACATCTCCTAACGGTTTTAATAAATCCACTCTACAAAGAGTGGTTAAACAACAATTCGGCAATACTAATAATTTATTTAAAATCGCCGCGTTAAATAAAATTGGAGTACCTTGTTATTTAGGTGCTACACAAGCCATAAGTATGTATAACGAAGGAAAGGGGACTGACGCATGGATGGATCTCATTCTCAAAAAGTAACGCATGCTCCTCTTCGTGTGCGGTACGAGCTACTCGTAATGCACGACAGAAAAGATATGTACATACTGGACCCGAAAGATGGGGTTACGCTAGATCGTAGCCCTGATCTGGCTCCGGCTAAACTAACTTTTAAAGTATTTAAAGATAAAATCCTTAATATCGAAGAAGGCGACCTCGTTAACCTTAAAGTTAACGGCGAATTAGTATTCGTCGGTTATATCTTCGAGAAAAAACGCTCTAAAGATAACTTCATCGAAGTAACGGCATACGATCAATGTCGATATTTAAAATCAGAAGGTTATTACGTGTTCGACGGTACTAAAACGGCTTCGGAATTGATTAAAGCATTAGCCGAAGATTTAGCTATTAAATTAGGCGATATTAGCCCGACCGTATATAAGATTAAATATATCTACGATGGTAAAACATACCAAGATATCTTCCTCGATATGTTAAAACAGACTAATATTAACTCGCCCAAGATACCGGTTATGAAGCCTTTAAAGAAGTCGACCGACAGTAACTTCACGGCTCCGAACGGTACTTACTACGAGCAGAACGACATAAAATATCTTACTGATCACGGTTACAAACAAGAAGATGCGTTAGCTGAACTAGCTAAATCTCCGAAGTATAAAGTTAAGACCTGGGATGCTACTCAAAATGCTAAGATGGCTCCTCAAAAAAGAGAATCTGATTCCGATAAGTTGGCTCCTAATGGCATTTATTATGAGAAAAACGATATTAAGTATCTTACCGATCATGGTTATACCGAAGAGGCGGCTATAGCCGAATTATCTAAATCCGACAAATATAAGGCTAAAGAATCCGAAATGAAGGAACGTAAGCCTGTATTCTTAGCTTATGACGATAACGGCTTACTCGTCGTTAAAGAACTTAACGATATGATAACCGATATTCTTATCGATTCGACTCAAGTATGCAACTACGAATATACGTCTTCTATCGAAAATACCTTTACTCAAGTCTTAGTAGTACGTGAAGCTAAAGCTACCGAAAACGGTGAGGAAACTAAGAAATTCTGGCGTACTGGCGCAGCTTATGCTAAGAACGAAACTCAAAAATGGGGCGTACTTCAGAAGGTGTTTAAGCCCGACGACAAGAAGACTAATGCTATCGAATATGCTAAAACAATGCTCGATGGTTTAGCTCGAAAAACGCATTCTTTACGTTTAAAAGACTGTTTAGGACATACTGAAATACGACCTGGCTCCGGTATCTGGTTAAACTTTAATATCGGTGATCAGATTATTAATGAATTGGTATATGTGCAAGCAGTTACTCATAAATTTAATAACAATAAGCACTTAATGGATATGGATATTATCTATTTCGATAAACAACAACCAGAAATCACGGTCGAAGATAGAGGCGACGAAGAGATTCGTAAGCGTATCCAAGCCATGAATAAGAAATCTGGCGGTGCTTCTAAAGGTACCGGTACGACTGGTAACGCTACAAATGCTGGTGTACAAGCCGGTATGGATTCTATTATCGGTACGACTTCTCCTTACGGTAGCGTAGGCTGTGTCGACAGGGCGACAGCCGGTGGTTCTTACTACAATAGCGATTTAGCCGAAGCATATAATGCCGGTATTAAAGATGTACCTGGGCTTAAGACGTATATGAGTGGTCAAGGTTATGCGATCGAACCGTATACTGGTCAAGCTAATCCTGGCGATATTCTTATCTACGACGGCGATGAACACGTCGTTATAGCCGATGGTAACGGTGGCTGTGTCGGTAACAGTACTAAGGCTGGTTCTGTTATTAGATATTCCGACGTTAACTATGCATATCATAACGGTACTCCGCCTACTCATATTATTAGAACAGGTGTTAAATAATGGAAAATGATTTTAATAAGATACTAAGCGTTATTAAATCCGCGGCCGTTACAGCTGTCGAGAATACGAAGCCGGCTACGATGTTAATCGGTGTCGTCGTTTCCGAAGCTCCACTTCAAATAGCACTCGATTCTACTTTAATCATTCCGGAAGACCATATCATGTTAACTAAAAATACGTGTGAATGGACGATGGAAATGAGTGTCGATCATATCACCGAGAATAGAAGTGGTGGTGGCGGTTATGCTGAATTTGCTAGCCATAACCATGAATATAAAGGTCGTAAGAAGTACTTAGTACATAACCAATTAAAAGTCGGTGATAAAGTATGGCTATTTCAAGAAACTGGCGGTCAGCGATATATTGCGATCGACCGTGTATATAATCCAAATACGGGGTGTACGACTAAATAATGGCACTAACTCCTATGTCTAGTTATAACCAACTCGATAGCAGTTTGGTTACTAAAAAACAGACTTCTAACACTTTCAGAGTCCGTTATGAAGACGATTATAAATTAATCGGCATGTGTGACGACTATGAAGCTATGAAACAAGCTATCTTTAAAATTATTAATACGGAACGCTACAAATATTTAATATACGATTGGGATTATGGTATCGAACTTAACGATTTAATCGGCGAAGCCATCCCTTACGTATATGCCGAAATTCAACGGCGTATCACCGAAGCTTTATTAGCCGATGATCGTATCGAAAAGGTATACGACTTTAATTTCTCTAATAATGGTGGCGACGTATTATGTGTATTCTCGTGCGACACTATTTACGGCACGATTAATAATATATCTAAAGAGGTAACAGACTATGTACGAAAATAAAACTTATGAGAATATATTAGCTGATGCCTTATTCCGAACTGAAACTAAATACGATAAACGACAAGGATCCATGATATACGACTCACTGGCTCCTTTTTCTTTTGAGTTAGCCGAAGCATATATTATGGCTCAAGTCATTATGAGACAAACATATGCTAAAACAGCTGATAGACCTTTCTTAAAATTAAGAGCACTCGAATTTAATATTATACCTCGTGAAGCTACGGCGGCCGAAGTAAAAGGTAAATTCGATCGAGCTGTCGATATCGGTACTCGTTTCAATTATGAGGATCTTAACTTCCGAGTAACAGAAGCCATTAATTTATCTAACAACGAATTTAAATTAATATGTGAAACTCCTGGAGCTAAAGGTAACTACTGTATAGGACGTATAACACCTATTAATACAATACCTGGGTTACAGAATGCCGAGATTAAGGAAGTATTAGTACCGGGGCAAGACGAAGAAGATACGGAAGCTTTTCGAGAAAGATATATCCGTGCTTTAAAGTCTAAAGCTTATGGCGGTAACGGCGCCGATTATAAAGAAAAGGTATTAACGATTGCCGGCACTGGTGGATCTAAGATATACCGATGCTGGAACGGTGGCGGTACGGTTAAGGTCGTTATTATTAATAACGAATTTAATAAGCCATCGACAGAGCTCGTTAAAGAAGTACAGAATGCCTTCGATCCGACTCCGAATCAAGGTAAAGGCTACGGTTTAGCTCCGATCGGACATACGGTAACAGTCGAAGCGGCACAAGAAGTCGTTATTAACTATGAGATACCGGTCGTAATGACAGCCGGTCATGAACCGAACGAAATTAAAGAAGAACTTACTAAGAAAATTGAAGAACGTCTTAAAGCACGTCGTAAAGAATGGACGACGCAAGACGAGACTCAGTATTTAACAGTACGGACTTCTATCGTAACTTCCTTAGCTGTCGATTTAGATAAAGTAGTCGATGTAGGCGATATTAAAATTAACGGTCAGAAAGTTAAGCGCCTCGACTTACAGCCTAATCAAATACCTAAACTCGGTACTGTTACGTTAATTAAAGGTTAATCATTATGGCAGTATTCGATAATTATAAACGCATCATCGACTTATCCGAATTTGCAGTTCCTGTATCGGGTAACGTTAACGAGATGCAAGAAATATACAGAGTCGAGAGCATCGAAATGCAAGTCTTATGGGATACGATGGTCGAGATCTTTAGAGAACAATTTATTATGACGGCTGAATCCTTCGGCTTATCACAATGGGAATCAATATTGGATATTATCCCAGAAGTCGACGACACGATCGACGACCGACGCTTTAATATCCTGCTGGCGCTAGCCGGTCAACGTCCTTATACCGAAATTAAGCTACGCGAACTTCTCGACGGTATTTGCGGTAAAGGAAACTATCAGATCGTCGAGGATTATAAGAATTATAACGTTCATTTTAAGGTAGCTCTCGGGGCTAAACGGCAACGTAATGCCGTTAATAACCTATTAAAAGATTTAATTCCGATGAATCTGATATATCAAGTCGATCTTCTCTATAACCGACATATCGACTTATCAAGATATACACATAAGGAATTAGCTAATTTTACTCATTTTGCTTTAAACCAGGAGGTTTTACCTAAATAATGGCAACATATACAAATAATATAAATTTACTTAAACCGGCCGAAACAGAAAAATATGACGTAAACCTTCGAAACGATAACTGGGATAAAATTGATAAGGCTATCGGCGATGCTGGCGATGCTCTTAAGAAACATAAAGAACATAGTCCTATCGATCATCCAGACGGCTCCGTTACGAC
>ERZ773196.999-NODE-999-length-16560-cov-3.463799_pt1 | contig 16560 bp, 9 predicted proteins | sample MGYA00581009_ERZ773196 | MGnify/ENA primary metagenome ERZ773196 (study PRJEB29015, sample SAMEA2738162) | human oral metagenome | biome: human oral; feature: human-associated habitat; material: saliva | place: China | collected 2243 ... | reverse complement strand
TGGTGAAATAGGTGTGGTTACTCGTGCGCAATTCTTTGGTGTACTCGATGAAGAAACGGAAGGCGAATATCAGCGTGATGCACAGGCCAAAATAAAATCCTTTGCCTACGGGTTGCTTGCCTTTCTTATAGAAATACCAGCCCACAAAGAAGAAAACAGCGTATGCAATGGCTTCATAGAGCTGGCCAGGATGGCGTGGATACTTATCAACTTTCTCGAAAATGAAAGCCCAAGGCACATCTGTTACCTTGCCAATAATCTCACTATTCATTAGGTTTCCCAATCGAATGAAGCAGGCAGTAATAGGAGTTGCGATGGCAATATCATCCAAAACCTGCCACATTTTGACTTGATATTTGCGACAATAAAGCCACAAACTAAACATCAATCCGAGTGTACCGCCGTGACTTGCCAAGCCTTCATAGCCCACGAAATGCCACGAACCATCGGGCAAATTCTTAAAAGGCACAATCATTTCTATAAAGTGTGTGCCTGAAGAAAGAAAGTAATCGGGTTGATAAAAGAGGCAATGTCCTAAGCGAGCACCTATCAATATGCCCAGGAAGCAATAGAGAAAGAGGGGATCGAAGACGTTAACCTCCTGTTTCTTTCCGTCAATAACGACTGTCTTTACAGCGATGTTTTGATGGAAAAACAACCAACGTACCATGAAATAAGCACCAACAAGTCCAATCAGCCAGCACATTGAATACCAGCGTATGCCCCAGTTTCCTATCTGAAAAAGATAGACATCGGGATTCCAAATGATGTAGTTTAGCATAAGATGTCACCTATTTCTCAGGCTCTTCACATAGGAAGGGCGAGAGCGTTTGCGGTATTTTATTTAACGATTTGTATTCTGTCAGCTTCAAGATGCTGTTGAATCGCGATCACACATTAAACCTAAAGTGCATAATATCGCCATCCTGCACAACATAGTCTTTACCTTCTATGCCGAGCTTTCCAGCCTCTCTAACGGCTGATTCAGAGCCATACTTGATGTAATCTTCGTATTTTATGACCTCAGCACGAATGAAACCTTTCTCAAAATCGGTATGAATGACACCCGCACATTGGGGTGCTTTCCAACCTTTATGATAGGTCCAAGCCTTCACTTCCATTTCACCTGCGGTGATAAATGTTTCAAGATTCAGCAGCGCATAAGCCTTTTTAATCAGTCGATTGACGCCACTTTGCTCCAAACCAAGTTCTTCGAGGAACATTTTCTTATCTTCATAGGTCTCCAAAGAGGCTATATCTTCTTCTGTCTTGGCTGCAATTACCATGGCTTCTGCACCTTCTTGCGCTGCCATTTCCTCTACTCGGCGCGAATATTCGTTACCCGTTTTGGCACTGGCTTCGTCTACATTGCAGACATAGAGCACCGGTTTGGTGGTCAACAAGAATAAATCGTGGGCAGCTTGTAGCTCATCTTTGCTCTCAAAAGTCACCTCACGAGCATTCTTTCCCTGTTCAAGCACAGCCTTATATGCCTCTAACACCGTGCACATTAGCTTCGCATCTTTGTTTCCTGCGGCTGCCGCCTTCTGCTGTTTACTAAGTTGTGCGTCGATGGTTTCAAGGTCTTTGAGTTGCAATTCGGTATCAATGATGCTCTTATCTTCCAATGGATCAACGGCCATTCCGCCTTCACGCACGATGTTGTCATCGTCAAAACAGCGGATGACATGAATGATAGCATCACACTCTCTGATGTTTCCGAGAAACTTATTCCCAAGTCCTTCGCCCTTCGAAGCGCCCTTAACAAGTCCTGCTATGTCTACAATCTCACAGGTAGCTGGTACAATTCGTCCCGGATGTACTATCTCTGCAAGCTTATTTAGCCGTTCATCGGGAACGGTAATCACCCCTAAATTCGGTTCAATTGTACAAAAAGGGAAGTTCGCCGACTGCGCCTTTGCACTCGACAAACAATTGAATAGTGTAGACTTTCCTACGTTTGGAAGACCTACAATGCCACATTTCAAAGCCATGTTTTAATCTTTTATTTCTGCATCGGAATTGTAATCCGACGCTCATTTGTTTCTGATTGCAAAAATACACAAAAAGTTTTAAGAGTAAAAACGAATGGAAAACTTTTAAGAATAAAAGGAGAAAATCACGAATAAAAGCTGAAAGAGGAAGGTGGAGTGTGTGAGTGGATGATTGAAAAAGAAACGTTTTTAGTCACAAAGCCTTACAGAAGGTTGTGGAATCACCTGTGAGTGGTTGTCGAAACACTTACGAAATGTGCTCGAAATCCATTCCATCTGCTAACTCCTTTTATTCAACCGCTCTTATTTTTTCATCAAAATCACGGGCTCCACCCTTTGCATTGAATAGTTTAATCAATAGGCGTTGGCGCAAGTTTGTAGCGTTTTGTGGACTTATTCCCAATAAGGTTGAAAGCTCACTTGGGATGAATCTCAGCCTAATGAGCATGCAAATGTGGCGTTCTTTGTCGTTGAGATTGTGTGTAATAAGCAAGTTAAACAGGTGTGGATCGTGGCTTGCCATGAGTTGATTGAGGGCTTGCCAGAGGCTGTCTGTCGCCATTTCGCCTCGCGCTGCCTGTCGATGTAGGGTGAAAACGCAGTCACTTGTGACCATTGCGGGATTCAAATTCCATTGCTCAGGCTGTTGTTTGTCTTCCTGATAAGCCGCAATGCGTTGTTCAAGGTGCTTGATTTCTGCACGTGTTTGCTGATATTGCTCAAGGTCATTCAAGTAGCGTGCGTTGATACTGCTTAGGTGTTGACGGAGTCTTTTGAGTTTACGTTTATAATAATGGTAGCCAAAAAACGCGGAGATGATCAACACTATCAGGGCCACCAACAAGAAGTTGATGCGCTCATAAGCTTTCTTTTGCAGGATGGCTTGTTCGAAATCAGTTTGCAACTGGGCTATTTCGTCCGTATTCAATCGTGGTGCATTGCGCGTTGTTTGTTGGTATAGTTGTAACAGAAAGACATTTTTGGGGTCGAGTTTCAATAGAGAGTCGAGTGCCGCAAGTTGTGTTTCATAGTCATTACTGTTAGCCGCCTGATACCAATAATCCTTTGCAATAGAGGACTTTCCTTTGGCTTGCCACAGATTTCCAATGAGCATTGCCGCGTTATTCGTGTCATCAATGGCGTAGGCTGCAATGAGAAGCTGGCGTGCTTTCTTGCTGTTGTGGTTGTCAAGATAGCATTTTGCCAAGTTCGTTAGTATCTCGGCATAGAGATGTTGCTCTCGTTTGTCCACCTTGTTTAAGGCTTGTTGCAGGCATTGCATAGCCTTTTTATTGTTTCGAAGTCGTTTATATGCTCTACCTTCCAATAGATAACATTCGGCAACGAGGGCTTTGTTTCCCTTTACATGCTGTGCGTTGGCAGTGGCTTTCATGAATTGCTGCAAGGCGCGCTCATAGCAACCATTGTCAAGATTGATGCGCCCCAAGTTCTGATTGACCAAACATTGCTGATAATTATCATTGCTTTCAGTAGCTTGTTCGGCTGCAATGGCATTGCTCAATGCCTCTTTATATGCCCCTTGTTTATATTGATTTAGGCTTTTACAAAGCAAGGCCCGCGCGTAGAACTCAGGTTCGTTTTGTTGTTGATAGTATTGAATGAGCGCATCAATACGTTGGTTTGTTCCGAAGGAAAGTGGCTTTTTCAAGAATGTTTCACAATAGAGCAGGCTGTAATAGGCCTTATCTTCCATGGTCAAACATAAAGAATTACTTTCGTTGAGCAGGTTGAATGCTGAGTCGGGGGCAATTCTTTGCAGACTGTCTATGTGCAAAAGGCGGTTGTTGCGGGGCTGCTTTACCTGGCATCCCGCAACAAAGAAGATAAATATTAAACTAAAAAGGCAGTGCCTTTGCATCCTTTTAATTGAGCTTAAACATTATAGGTAGGTTGAATCGTACGCGTACTGGCTTGCCATTCTGCTTGCCGGGAGTCCATTTAGGCATGCTTTTTACCACGCGAACAGCCTCTTTATTTAATAAGGGATGCACAGAAAGGATAGGTTTTACATCACTGATGCTGCCATCTTTCTCAACGATGAAGCTCACCGCTACGCGTCCTTGAATCCCTTCTTTCATTGCTTGTTTGGGATATTTCATGTTTTCCATGATGTATTTCATCATTGCTATTTGGCCTCCCGGATATTGAGGCATCACTTCAACCACGTCAAACACCATATTGTTCTTTTTCGTTTGGGCCGTTGAAGTCATAAAACTGAAGAGCAGCACAAGCATCATCAGGACCACCTTCAAACTCACATTCTTTCTTGTTTTCATTTTTGTTTCAAATTAAAGGGTTTGTAATATTAACGTTTGTCATGACGATACAAAAGTAGAAAAACCTTTTTTGATTATCAAATAAAACGTTACACAGGTTTACACAAAGCTTTAATTTTATCCATAAATGGTGCAAACCTCGTATTTCATTGGTGTTCACGGCGTTATAATTTGGGTCGAATGGTGCTGTCTTTTGAATGGAATTACCTGATGATTTGACTGATTTCTCCGTGTGAAATGCCTTTCTTTGAAAAAGGATATCCATGAATATGCGAAAACACCTCAATCATACTTCATCAAAAAACGGACTATCATTGCAGTTGGTTTGCAATAATAGTCCGCTCTCTTTTTATGATTTTATCGTGTGAGAAGGCTTATTGTTCAAGCACTTTGAACTCAGCTCCGGTGGCAAAGTCTTGGCCGTTGTGTTCACTAAGCGCCATAAATCTGACGAAACGAGCCTTGACTGGCTTGCTAAGGAGAATGGATTTCTCCTTTCGGTTGTGCTCAAATGCACCCTCTGCAACAGGCTTACTCCAGGTCTTTCCATCGTTGCTGACAAGGATTCGATAGCCCTTGATGTTGCCATTGTCGCTATCTTGCCTTGGCAGATAGGTGAAACCCTTGATGGTTTTCGTCTCTCCACAGTCAAAGTCAACCCAATGCGGATAGTTAGCTACCGTGACAGAGTACATCGTATGCCAGTAAGTGTCGGGATTTCCGTCTGTAAGCTGGGTGGCATCTCCCTCACCATTCTCCTGACTTGAAGCGAAAACAACCGAAAGAGGAATGCTCTCTATGCGAGAGAATGTTTGAGAAGCTTTCATCCATTCATTCTCTTTGGTCCATGCAGTGATAGTTCCTCCATTGCGGAACTTTATCTTTCCGGTATATTTTACAGGCTTTTTCGCCGTATTTGTGGTATAGAAGATGTCCGCGTTTGGTGCATTTGCATCAATGGTAACATATCCTTCGGCATCCCGCATAATGGTAAGTGGAGTCACTCCAGCGGCACTTACGTTGGCCTGTTGGGTGAGTTCCTGAGGCGCTTTCGTGTTTATGGGGCGGATGATATAGCCAAACGTGTGAGGCGTTGCCATCACTCGGTCTTGCATTAGCGGGCCACCTTGTCCGCAACTGTTACCTCCCAATCCCGTGATAGCCATGTCAAGATGCAGATAAGTGTATTCACTCTTGGGCAATTCGTAGGGGTGATTGGCCATCGCAAGGGCGTTGTCAGACCATGGAAGGGCTGAAAAACTCATTCGGTCTTTGGCTATGAACAGCGCACCGGCACCGCTGTCATCGGTCAATGAAAGCCAACGTGTGTCCTGATGATTGCCTGTATCCTGTGGTTTTGGGAACGGAACAAATTCATTTTCAACCTGATTTTGCTGATAGATACCCATCATCTGTCCGGTCTTTCGGTCGGGATAATTGTCTATTGGGCCACGTCCGTAGTAGGTGAGTGCGTGGAGTTGTTTCGGAATGCGCAGCGTATAACCGAGTTTTGCAAGTGTCAGCGTCGGTTTATTACTGGTTATTGAGCTCTCACTTTCGATGCTTCCATCAGGGAAAATGGTGTAAACCACCTGGCTATTGAAGTGGAAATCGTCTTTGCCGAAAGGCTTATCGTTAAAGGTTATCAGCTTTTTCCAGTTGGCATTGCCGCCTTCAAGGCGATAACCACATGGAGCTTGCGAGGTGATGTTAAAGACAACTGAGATTGATCCGTTAGGATTGGTGTGCGTAGTATAGGCATTGCATTTGTGCAGAAGATTGTTTAGACCATTTGCATACCATGCATCATAAGCCCAATTATCATTGTTTACCCATGCGCGGAAAGCGTTTAGTTCAGGTCCGCAGCCATCAGCGATGATGGTTTTTCCACCATATTGCAGGTTGTAAAGCGTGCCTTTGGCTAAATCAAACGTAGAGATGAAGCGGTCGCCCGACACGATGAGTCGGTTGTTGGCTGTTGAAGTGCGCAGTTTTCCGCTTGCCGTGAGCACGGGACGTGATGCTGCTGGCTGCACCGGTAGTTGCTCTTCAGCCTGTATGAAGCCTGCTTTTGCCCAGGGCTTATCGTGTTTCAATCGATAGGTTACATGCAAAAGATACTCTTTGTTGGGGTCAAGGTTGGTGTTGAGGCCTTCAATCTGTAGTGTTTTATGCGTGCGTGGTGCAACCGTTCCAAGCGCAATGGTGCCCTGTTTCACGTTTAGGCCGTCGGCAGTAAGGGTATAAGCCATCTCATAATCGCTGAGATTGTCTGCATAATAGTTCTTGTTGAAGACGTCCAACGTGGCAGTTTTTGCATCCTTCCAAGTTGTTTCGATATACTGATACACTTTCTTTACCTCGTAATATTGAGGTTTCGGTGTCTCATCTCCAAAGATAATACCATTCATAACAAATTGTCCGTCGTTGGGAGTATCCCCAAAATCGCCGCCATAAGCAGCGTAACGCTTGCCTTCTTTGGTATAGTTGTACATGCTTTGGTCTATCCAATCCCAGATGGCTCCACCCATAAAGTAGTTTGAAGACTCAATAGCTTTCCAATAATCAACAAGGTTTCCAACAGCATTTCCCATGGAATGAGCGTATTCAGAGATGTGGAAAGGGTATTTGATATTCATCTTTCCTTTCACTGCTTCGCGTGTCCATGCGATGCTGGGGTATTGATTTGAGCCCATGTCTACAATGTCGTTGTTGCGTTCATACTGCACAGGGCGCGACGCATCGAAGGCTTTCAGCGAGTCGTATGCCACAACAAAGTTCTTGCCCGGACCTGCTTCATTGCCTAAACTCCAAATCACAATGCTGGGTTGGTTAACTAACTGGTGGGCCATCGTCATCACTCGGTCGACGTGAGCAGGCTCAAACTCGGGAACATGTGAAAGCGATGCCTTGCCATAGAAATATTCATGACTCTCAATGTTGGCTTCACTCTCAAGATAGATGCCATATTTATTGCAGAGATAATAAAAGTAAGGGTCGTTAGGATAGTGGGAAGTTCGGATGTGGTTGATGTTGGCTTGCTTCATGAGCATAATCTCATGTTCCATCTGTTCACGCGAAATCACCTTACCAGTCAAAGGATTTGTGTCGTGACGATTAACGCCTTTGAGCTTCAAAGCCTTACCATTGATGTAGTAATATCTGCCTGCCAAGCCGAATTCGTCTTGCTGAGCAGGAGTATCTTTGATTTCAACGGTGCGGAAACCTGTTTGGAAACTGATGGTCTCCACCACCTTTTTGCCTTGCATCAATTCACCCACCAACACATAAACATTAGGTTCTTCGGCTGTCCATGGCGCCACATGGTTGACCGTAATGGTTTGGCGCAGCTCACTGTTAGCATTGCCATTGCAGTCGGTTTGAGCATTTTTGTCATTGAAAGTGGCCACCAACTCGTTGTCATCACTAAACACCTTGTTTTTATATAGACTCCAACGGATAGATAAGTCCTTAGCCTTTTTGGCCGTAAGGTTTTGTAGTGTGGTGCTGAGTGCAATGGTTCCTTGTCCATTGTCGTAGGTAGGAATGGCCCTAACATCGGCAATATGCACCTTCGGAGTAGCCGTAATGTTTACGTTTCTGAATATACCTGGCAGACGAAACATGTCTTGTGCCTCAAGGAAACTACCATCTGAAGAGCGATAAACCTCAACAGCCACGTCGTTTTTGCCTGCATGTATATACTTGGTTACATCGAAACGTGCCGTGTTTCGAGAGTTCTTAGAGAATCCAACGTATTGACCATTCACCCAAAGATAGAAGAATGAGTCTACGCCGTCAAAGCTTAGGAACACCTCTTTGCCTTTCCAGTCGGCAGGAATATCAAAGTTTCGCTTGAAAGAACCTACCTCATTGCGGTATTCATAGGTAGTATAGTTCTTTGGAGGAACACGCATCACACCTTTCTTCCAGTCACCCGGTTCGATGTTATATTTGAAAATAACCCACTGGTTGACGTAGATGGGCACACCATATTTCAATGTTCCATCCTTTTGAATGCCTGCCATGTTCCAGCTCACAGGCACTTGAAGCAGGTCCCATTTACTATCGTCATATCCTTTTTCAAAGAAGTTCTTGGGACGTTCATCGGGATTTTTTGCGAAGTGGAAACGCCATTCGCCGTCAAGCGAGATATAGTCTTTGGCGTATTCTGGCAATACCTTTCTTGCATCATTCACCGAAGAAAATGATGAAAACAAGGCTCGAGCCGGAAGTTTATTGTATCCTAACAACTCGGGTGCCTGCCATTCGTTGCCTGTGGGAGCGGTTGCCTGGCCATAATGATAGCCACGTGTGGGCTTCTGGTCAGCCATGCTGGGAATCGCCATCAAGCTTGTTAGCAACAGTGCAATTACTTTTTGTGTATACATAATGGGTAAAAGGTTAGTGAATGATATTCTTTTTGGCCTTAGTGTAGAAAGGCTTCTTTTGATATTCTATCTTGTTTTAGGGATGCAACATAAACAGACGGCATGCTGGCTTGCAACTCTTCATTTGCGAAATGAGGCGTTTGGCACTGCAAAATGAAGGCTTTTAGTCCCTCAAATGGCTGCTTTTGTGCTTCAAAACGTGGGCTTTCTGTCACCAAACAAGGGATGCACGTGAAATGCATCCCCCTTTGAGACATTATAGATAGTTATTGTTTCTGTTGCGAGTTACTCGGGACATCTCACTCCATCGACAAATGAAGGAACGCCATTGTCACCCCAACTGAAATAATAAGCATTGTAACCATTTCCTGTAAGGTCTGTTACAACCCAGTAGTTGCCCTGTTGCTGTGCCTCATTGAAGCGCCAATAAGCCACAAGGTCTTTTGAAGTTGGGTCGACCCAGCAGACATTATTCTTCAATTCGGCAGCTGTTCTGGCTGTTGCCCACACGCGAGCTTCGCACACCCAGCCTTCCATGAGGCGGTCGTCGGCAGCAGATTGCCCTATATAGAAGAGGTCATCTTGGCCATAAGCGTTTGCTAAACTGATGGTATGTCGGCTGTCTGTGGTCTCACCTTGAAGCTCACCATTGATATAGATGTATTTCTTTCCTGTTTCACCATTATATACACATGCTAAATGTACCCATTTATCATTTGGCAAAACATCTCTTGAGCTCATGGCATTAGGGTCACCTAATTGCAGTCTCCAACCTGTTTTTGCACTTCCTGCAGTACGTAAGCAGAGGTTTTCTTCAAGTCCCATGACCGAATAACACCACTTAGTGCTGGATGAATTCATTTGTCTGAATCTGACACGTGCTTCAAACGTTACGCTCTTCATAGCGTGAGTATCAAACTTTCCGCTGTTATTACTGAAGTCCGCATAATAGTAACGCCATCCTCCTTCAAGGTTAGCTGCCTTGGTAATGATAACCTGATTGACGACCAAATAAATAGTGCGTGAAGCCTCAATCACGGGCATGCTCGTTCCTGTTACACGGTCGATGCTCACGGGAAGAACGTAGGTTGTACCGAATTTCATCGCATCTCGGTCGATGATGCTCAGTTTTAGACCCGTTTCAGTCACGTGACTTCCTGACGCAATATGCAGGGTTGTGTTTTCTAATTTATAAGCAGCCTGGGGCAGAAGTTCATAGTTTTTGTTATGTGTTTTATTGAAAGACTCTACCAACTGAGGTTCGACCTTCATGTCAATCGTAACATCACTATGTGTAGGTTCGCTGGCTGCAACATTTACAGCGATAGCCGATGGAACATCATCAACGGTGAGTGTGGCTGTGACCTCTTTGCCTTGAGTGCCTACAATGTATAGTCCATCATAGCTTTCAATACCCTCTTTGCATGCACTTATGAGCAATAAGGTCATAAGAATGGGTATAAGTCTAATAATATGTTTCATAATTTTAATTCTTTTCTGTTAGTATCTATTCGGTTGTTACAATGTCAACGATGGTTTTGCATTATCTGAATGGCTTGGCGAGTGAACTTATAGTTAGGCCAATTGTAGTAATCATTCTCCATGTGGTATGTGCCACAGCCCCCTTTTCGAGTAGCTTTCTTTCCATTATATATAGGTAGGAATTCAGCCATACCCCTGAGAGAAGGTACATAGGTGCCATCTTCTAATCGATGTCTAACGCCACCTGTTGCCGCATTTGGACCTTCAAAAGTCTCTGCAAAGATGTATTGTTCGGGCTTCCAACCACGAGATGCGGCACGATTGAAACGGCTTTGTAGGTTGGATGCACTTGAACTATTGTAAGCTTGAACGACACCATAGTTGAAATATTCAGCCAATTCAGGTTTTACATCGTAAGGAACACCGTCGATGATGAGTAGATATTGCGTTCCACTTTTTGGGCCAATGAACTCTCCTAACTTCTTAACGAAGATCTCCATGTTGTCTCGATAGTCTGGATAAACATAAGAAGGGCCAACCAACGGACCTGTAAATGGACCACCTGCAGGGTCTTGATAGCCTGGCTCATAGTCTAAATCGATGCCTTGATAGCCATAAGCCTTCATGGTATCTACCAAAGAAACGGCGTAACGCTCAATGCCTTCGCGGGTGACTTGATCTTTGTTCTCACCGCCCATAAAGGCTTTTGGAATCTTATGAGCAAAGATAGTGAAGGTTACGCGCGTACCTTTTACTTTCTGAACATATTCAAGATCCTCTCTGTCATAAGTGCCGCTCCAAATAGAAATGATGTCAACACTGTCGGGAACACTTCGGAGAGAGCCACGCATGTTGGCTGACTTTGTGTTCCAACCACCAAACCATCCAAAAAAGACTTCATGGTCGTTGCGTTGTTTGTAAGCGCGAAGGTCAGCATAATATTGCTCACTTTTAGCCTCGGGTTTTACGATTTCCAAAGGTTCTACCTCTGTATTACATGAGGCAAGTGATATTGTTGCCACTGTAAAGGCTACAAATGATTTTATTATATTCTTTGTATACATGTTGTACAATGTGTGATTTGAGAATGAATAAAAATATGAGTTGGATGAGATTAATGCTTATCCCACCAGAGCTTTGTGCCTCCAGTATCTTCTCCTCCAAGTAGTTTGATGGCTTTTTCTACCTCACCCATGTTGCCAGAATACTCGCTTGCAGGGAAGGGAACGCGTCGCACTTGTTCAGTGGTACTAACTTTTCCGTTGCTGAGATTATTCACAATAGGATAGATTTTGGGGTATCCTGTTCTGCGGAATTCACTCCATGCCTCTTGTCCTAATGGGTATATGGCAATCCATTTCTGAGTGATGATGCGCTCAAGCTTTTTCTCTAATGTTGCATTGTCATCCCATGCAGGAGTAATATCCGAGGGCGCTTCAGCCGAAGGACTTCCATCTAATCCTTGATAAGCAGCGGGAGTGTTTGTACTTGCAAGATAGTTGTCGGCCTCTGCAGATAGTCCATATTGAGCAAATGAAGAGCGGATGCCTTTTTCATACAGTGTTTTTGCATCGCCACCCATGTTCCAACCCAACAGCGCGCCTTCTGCTCTGAGTAGCCAAATCTCTGCTGCGGTCATCCAAACATAAGGTGTACCACGTGTGATGGTAGGCATAGAGAGATAGGGATCGCCTTGGAATTTGTTACCATTGCGTAGTCCATTGCGTAGTCCACGATAGTAACCATCTTCTGTAGTCTTAAAGAATTTAGGCAGACGAGGGTCTTCAAAGCCATTGAGATAGGCATCCATAGAGGCTCCCATGCGGTCTTCGTTGTAGCCTTCAGGGCTATAAAGATTGTAGAAAGGATTAAAATAAGTGAACGACAGCGCATTGTTAGTCTGCATCTGTGCATTATCTTGATAATCTTCAAGCACGCCATAAGGATTATTTACAGCTTCCTCGGCTAAGGTTTTTGCGTCATCATAGACAGCATGACAACGCATTGCTAAGCGAAGTTTGAGTGAATTGGCAAAGCGTATCCATTTCTTCAGGTCGCTACCATAAATGAGATCGAACTTTGCTAAGGGCTTTTGTCCTTCATTCTGAGTATCGAAGCGTGTTAGAATAGCAATGGCATGATTGAGTTCTTGGAAGAAGCGTTTGTAGACAGTTTCTTGGGAATCATAAGGTACAGGATTCTGAAGACCAAAACGAGTATAAGGTATTGGACCATAAATATCCGTTGTCTTGTGCATTGCTTCAACTTTAACCACTTCGCTGACAGCAAAGAGCACGCTGGCAGAATCTGTTTTATGACGAAGGTTTTCCCAGGTACTCATAAACTTGGTAAAGGCAACTGAGAACGGGCGGTCTTTCCAAGCGTCGGGGAAAGCATAGGTCGTTCCATTATAACCGCCTTCCCAATTCTGGGTGCCAGCATAATATCCTGCATACATATTGCCTACAAGATCTTCGCAAAGCTGGAAGTCGTTCTGGTCTTCTGGGGCTACATGACGTTGCAACGAGGTTAGGTAAGTGCCCCAAAGGTTGTCTTTGTTTAATTCTTTTGGAGCAATTTTGTCTGGGTCGTCATTCAGATTAGAATCTAAACAACTATTCATTGTTATGCAGAATACTGAGGATGTCAGTAATGTTATAATTATCTTTTTCATTATAGTATGGTTCTTGTTTTGGCAATTAGAAGTTCACTTTTACACTGAAGCCTATATTTCGCTGGCTGGGTGGCATGAAATAGTCAAAGCCCTGATAGTAAGTGCCGGTATTGGCAGTTAGTTCTGGGTCGAAAGGAGCTTTGTTATAGAGCATCAGTAGATTGTGTGCAGTGAGTGAGAGATTTACTTTTAGCTTGTTTGTAAACCATTTCTCGGGAAGATCATACGAAAGTGACATCTCGCGTAGTCGTACATTGGTTGCACTATAAGCATAATGTGCAAGCAGACCGGTGCGTCCTCCTGCCACAACGGCATAGTATTGTTCTGCATTTACCTTGCCATTGTTTACGTTGACTCCTCCTGCATCGCGTGCGTCTGCAGTCTGTTTAGAAACTCCAAACTGGTCCATGAGTGCCTGTGTTGCTGAAACAACAACGCCACCTACACGTGCGTCAATCATAAATCCGAACTCTATTCCTTTCCAAGCAAAGCTGTTGCGAAGGGATAAATTATAGCGGGGAGCTGCAGAACCCACCTTGATAAAGTCGTTATCATCCTTTTGCACATTGCCATCGACAAGGATATTGCCTTGATAGTCTTGTTTTAAGTGTGTGGCATAGATGTCAGACATGGTACCTCCTTTGCGTAATATCATCTTATAGGATTCAGCAGAAGACACCTCAAACTCTGTTGGTGCTTTTACCGTAGTGTTTGTTGTGCGGTCGGTTACAAACTCTGGTAATAGCTCCTTAATCTTGTTACGGTTTAATGAGTAGATGAGGTTTGCGGTCCAATCAACAGGCCCTATCTTTTGGTTATAAGATGCACTGAGCTCAATACCCCAGTTATTCACCTTACCAGCATTCTCAAATGCGTATTCATATCCAGAGCTTGGAGGAAGTTTATAGCGGAACAACTGGTTGTAAGTATTGCTATTATAGTAGGTCGCTGCAATGTTTAATTTGTTTTCAAACAAGCGAAGATCCATACCTAATTCAAATGCTTTGGTCATTTCTGGTTTCAAATGATCGGCTGGTGTGTGTGCTTCGCTTACGGGATTACCATTAGATAGTGCAATGGCTTCACGTGTAAGATAAGGTGAAGGAGGATTACCTACCTGCGCATAACTGCCACGTAGTTTCCACAGAGAAACAATCTTCTTTGGGAGTGGCAATACTTCGGAAAGAAGAATAGATGCACCTACAGAAGGATAGAACACATAATCTTTGCTTGTGCCTAACAAAGTAGAGAAGTAGTCGATACGACCTGTTGCATCAGCAAATAGGAAATTACGATAACCCACTTCTACCTTGCCATAGAACGATTGGGTTTGTGTGTGTAAATTCGAATAAACTGTACTGCTCTCTGATGGCGTCATGTTAGAGGGATGGAAGAAATTGGGCACTCGTGTAAGGTTTCCTTCAAACACATGGCTCTTATATTTTTCATCAAAATAGCTTCCGCCAATGTTCGCTAAGAGTCTAACGTCTTCGTTCAACTGCTTATCTATGTTGACTAAGAAATCCAAATAGGTAGATGTATTCTTATCTTCTTGCGTCATCCAGTTACCCGGTGGATTGGCAAATAGTCCATCTGTAGAGGCATATAGCTTGCGTTCGAAATCTGTATAAGCATTATCCATGCGCGCTCTGCCTAAAATGTTCATCCATGATGTGATCTTCCACTTTGCAGAGAAACTGCCAATATAACGCTCTCGCTTTGTATCGAAATTGTTACGATTAACAATCCAGAAGGGGTTTTGTATGCCAAGGCCTAAGTTTCCGTATGGCCAGTTCTGTGTCTTGAACTTACGTGTGGCATTATACATTTCATAAACAGCATAACGTTGAATGTCATCACTGGGTGGGAACAGGTATATTGGAACCAAAGGATTATAATACATACCTTGTCCTATACCGTTTTTGGTGTTCTGTCTTACATAAAGTAGGCTAAAATCAAACTGTAATTTGTCTTTTATAACATCCCATGAATTGCGGAAAGTGAAGTTATAGCGGTTGTATTTATTCTTGGGAATGATGCCGCCTGCATTCACAGAACCTATAGATATGTGGGTTTGATTGGTTTCACTACCTGTTGATAGTGCCACAGAATTCATGACATTGTAACCTGTATTGAAGAAATCGAGCGGATTATAGCTTGAGGGATGATCCAACTTTTCACCCCAACTGGCAAACTCTCCTTCTTTACGACCATAAGTGTTTTGGAACTTTGGAGTCACAAATGGACTTGAGAAGGTTGTGTTGTTAGAGAAAGATACGCGTGGTTTGCCTACAGTTCCTTTCTTGGTTGTAATCAAGATTACTCCGTTTGCACCGCGGTTACCATATAGTGCGGCTGCTGAGGCACCGGTAAGTACAGACATGTTTTCGATGTCATCAGGGTTTATGTTGGAAATTCCATCGCCATCGGCAACTTCAACTGACTCATAAAAGTTGTCGCTTTGCTTTGTACGTAGGCCTTGCATGGGTATTCCGTCCAATACATATAACGCATTGTTTTCACCAAAAAGTGATTTTGTTCCACGCATTACGACACGAGATGATCCACCAACTCCTGAAGCATTCTGATTAATCGTAACGCCCGCAACCTTTCCTGCAAGTACATTGATGAAGTTAGCGTCTTTGATTTTCGTTACTTCGCTGCCTTTAAGGTCTTGTACATTATAGGTAAGGGCCTTGGATTCACGCTTTATACCCAAAGCGGTTACAACGACTTCGCTAAGTTGTTTCTTGTCTTCTTCCAATACTATCGTTAAAGGAGTCGCCGAATTAATCTTTATTGATTTTGTAACATACCCCACATAAGAAACGTCAATGGTTGCATTTTCGGGCGCTTGAATGGTGAATTTTCCATCAATGTCGGTGATGGTACCGCCCTGTGCGTTCTTAATTCTTATGCTCACGCCAATAAGTGGGTCGCCATGAGCATCTGTTACAGTACCAGTAATGGTTTTGCGCGTTGCTTGTTGCAATGCCATTGAATGAAGGTTAGTTGAACTTTTGGCCGTTGGACCCCACGCTATAGACGTGAAAGTTAAACAGGCCACTAATGCTGCCCTATTTATTTGTGGCAGCAGTGCATAATTTTTTCTCTGCATTTTCCTGTTAGGTTAGTTGTTGTTGATAGAACAAAGGTTTTAGTCAGGTTGGTATTTGACATAAAGTTTTATTCTGTGTGCAAAGATAGTTAATATTTTCCGTAAAACCATACAAAGCAGTCTGGAAAAATCATTATATTTGAATTTGATGTCTTTTGTGGCGAGTAAAAAAATTGTTTTTTTCAAAGTCTAAAGTAAAATAGGGCATATAATCGTTATTTATGGGTGTGTTTACGTTGTAACTTCAATGCTTTTGTTGACTGAAATAAATGATTTCTCGGTGTGAGTAATGAGGAGAAGAAAGATGAGGTAAAGTCCGTCATTTTGTTCTTGTCTTCACCTTATATATATAATAGGTGTATTCTTTAATGGCATAGCCCTGATTCTATAGCGTAAAGTCATTTCCAAACTTTGTGAATTTTCCTTAATTCCTTTCCCATTTCCACTCCAATTTTCTCCCATTTCTCAGCGAATGTTCAAAGGTTTAGATAAATTAACAAATGGAACTATTGATAATCAGGGAGTTAAGTTACCTAAGAACTAAGAACGAGAACAAAGAACAAGAACGACGAAAAGAAAGAAAGAAAAGGTCGCCGCCGTCGTC
>ERZ773196.997-NODE-997-length-16606-cov-23.580509_pt1 | contig 16606 bp, 7 predicted proteins | sample MGYA00581009_ERZ773196 | MGnify/ENA primary metagenome ERZ773196 (study PRJEB29015, sample SAMEA2738162) | human oral metagenome | biome: human oral; feature: human-associated habitat; material: saliva | place: China | collected 2243 ... | reverse complement strand
GTAGGCGCGCAAACACCACCCGTGAGCTGCGTACTCAGGGGTGGTGGCAGTGTTGCGCACCACTTACGGAAAGCAACTTAATGCCAAACATAAGTTATATGCAAGGCCTTATTACATTTACATGCAGGCAAGGCCAAGTTGGGTCATTGCGCCGGGTTACACCAGGTTGTGCTGGGCTGGACCGGGCTGCGCCAGAGTGAACCGGGTTGCATCGGGTTGAACTGGGGGCCTGGCGCTATAGCCAAGCCCCCAGCGGGGTGGGGAGCTGCGTGAATGGCCCTAGTCAGAGTCCTCGCTGTCCGTGTTGGTCAGCTTCTTGCGCCTGGCGATCCACTCTTCCATGAAGGTGGGGTTAGGCTTGGTGGAAGTGTAAGCCTCGTCGTCCTGTAAACCTGCCTTCTTGTTGATCTCCTGCAGCTGCTCGGTTAGGGCGCGAACATTGTTCATCTGCTTGGGGACAACAAAGTTAAACGGCTGCACCAGCTGCTTGTGTGAGCGGCTCAAAACCTGGTCAAAAGCGTGAACCACCGGGTGGCCGTTGATAACCCCGGCGCGTACCTGCTCATTGTGGTCAACCTGCAAGGTGAAAGGCTGGGTCTGGCCATAGCGGGTGGCCAGCGTTGCCGCAGCGCTCAAGTTAGGTAGCCGGCTCAAAGAACCGCCCGGCCATACCCCCAAACGCTCATCAACCTCCGGGGCGTCACGAACTGAGGTCCTGAACGCAATCACTGAGGAGGCGTTGCCGCGCAAAGCCTCAAGCAAGCTCATAGACAGCTGCCCCATGTGCTGGTGCAGCAGCGTCAAAGCAATCCCAAACTTGCGTCCCTCCGCCAGCATCTGGCTAAGCAGGGATTCTTGAAAAAGGTGGGCTTCATCAACCACCACATGGAAAGGCAGGTAGTCATCCTGACGGTTAGGTACTGCCAGGGCCAGCTTAGCCAGCCACAACATGCCCAGCATTTGTGCGGCGAAGCGACCAATCTTGGGTGAGGCCAAGTTCACCAACACAATCTTGTTGGATGCCATAGCCTCGTTTAAATCCAGCGCGTCGGCGCCAGTTTCCAGGGCGGCGCGCAAAGCCTTCGAGTTTAGCATGCGCTCAAACTTAGAGCTCGCCCAGGCGATAAGCTCCGCGTAGTCGGAGGAGCGGTTAGTGACAATCTCAGTCATAACGCTGCGCGTCAGCTCGGGGCTCATGTTTGAGACAGCCCTGGCCAGATTCTCCAGAGCCTTCTTATCTAGCAGCAGCTGGGGGATCAGGGTAAGCGGCAAGTCAGGGCCATAGATGTGGTTTAGAAGCTCGGCTAGCTGGTGGATAATCCGCTCAAAACGCGGGCCCACAATACCCTGCCTGGTTGGGTCAAAAGTGAGATACATGATCTCAATGACTTTGCTACATGCCATATCAAAGTCGCCGCAGTGAAACAGGTTGATAGGTACCGGGTGGCTCAGATCCGCGTAGTCAATAAACAGACAGCGTTCCAAAGCCTCGGCGGGCAGTTCGTCCGCGATACGCCGCACCAGCTGCCCGTGCGGGTCTAGCACAATGCCCCCGCGCCCCTGGGTCACCAGTGAATGCACCATGGCAGCAGCCAGAGTGGACTTGCCTGCACCCGAAGCGCCCACAACCTGCAGGTGCTGCAAGGCGCCTTCTGAGTTCAGGTAGACGTCAGCGGTGTCCCCGGTAGTGGTGGTGGCCGTGCCCAGGCGCATCCCGCCTGCTTCCTCACGTACCTGCGTGTGGTCAGATAGGGGTACGACGGCGGGGTCCTGCTCCACTGCAGGTACGCCAATGATCCTGGCTTGCGTATCTGCTACAGGTAGGCGCGCAAATACTTTAACTAGCCCCTCCGGTTGGGCTGCTCCCGCAAGTGCTTCCTGGCTGCACCACAGTTTTTCAGCTTCGGCGCGGTTGGTGATTTGTTCGTAGCGAATGCCTACTGCCCAGCTGGATAGTGCGATCCATAGCCGGGAGGGGAATCCTTGAGAGCTGTTTGTGCCCATAAAAACCCTCAGGCGCATGGGGGTGCCCAGGTAAAAATCGACGTCGCCGCCCGCCATTAGCTTTTCGGTGCTGGTGAAGGCCTCTTCAGCCATCTCACATTCAATTTCCTCGGCCTTACCTAGCCGCACACGTAGGTGGCCACCCACTTCACTGAGGGTTTCCATAAGCATTTGCGAGTTTGACTTGCAAGGCAAGGGCCAGGTGGGCTTACGCCGCCCAGGCAGCATAACCTCAGGCTTGGCGGGGCTGAGGATGTCTTCAACGTTTTCTAGGTGACCAGGTAGAGCGCCGAAAACCTCATACACCTGATCTGGGCAGGTGGGCTGGTAGACCTCGATAGGTTCCCACACTTGGGCATCACGACAGGCCCACTCTAGGTCGCGGTCAAAACTGTCGTTAACCCCCACTGCTTCCAATATGACATTGACGCTTCCGTCGCCCTTACCGCTCCAATCGATGCAGATGCTAGCGTCTTGGGGCTGGGTCTTAAGTAGAGCCACTAGGCGATTGGTACTTACTAGTGACGCCTCTTCTGAATCTAGCTTGCGCCACAGCTGGCGTAGTCGCCATGCCTTTTTTACCTTATGATGGCGCGACTCGCTAACAGGCTGATTTCCTGAACTTAGAGATTCTGCTCCCTTATTCATGTTCGCTCCAGACGGTAGAGACACTTGCGGTACTTGTTTACAGCTACATCTATGCCAAGTAGGGTTTGGGGGGCTGAAAATATGGGGGTAAAGAGGTAATATCTACTGGATTTCCCGAACGAAATCAGGATTTATTCAAGATATCCCTACCCATATTCCAGGCACAGCTAATAAGTGCGTGCCTTATAGCAGTCTTGGCGCTCTAAATAATTAGTCAACCAAAGGTGGTAGCCGCTTGTTCCGAGCCTGCAATCGCACCAGATGCTCCAAGGTGGAGCCATAAATTTTGTGCGGCTTCTACGAAAGTCATGCGCCTTGTCGAATAGGATACAAAACCGCCTGGACGCATATAGGTCTGATCACTGTGAGCGTAATGGTAAATTAGTGTGCATAGTTATACCTAATACGGGAGTGTTTTCTGTAAATAATGAGGATCAAGTAAACCGCAGCTAAAGCAGTTAACCATAGGGGTAAATAAGCTTTGAAAAACGTGGAAAATTATGCGCGCGCAGACTTATGTTTACCTAAGTAAATGTCATATGTGATATGACCACATGGGGTGTGAACTAAAAACGAAATACCAGGTAAATGGCGGTGCGCAAGCAAGCCTGCGGCCCCAAGGCATTAGCCTTGGGGCCGCATTGGTTAGCGTTTACTAATTTCTATGGTGTGCGCCGCTTTGGGAGTCGGCGCCGGCTTGGTCAGGGGCACGTAAAGCGCGCAGGCCTACGCGCCGCTTTTGAGGCGCGCCGCGTGCGCTATTCGCCCAGGAAGGTGCGGCGCTGCGGGTCAGCCAGGTAGCGCTGAGCTAGCTCTAGACGCTGTCTGGCGCTAGGGGCTAGTGGTGAAGGTAGATCATCAACCTCAAACCAACCCATATCCACTGATTCATCATCATTGATATGGGCTCCGGCTGCTGCCTCGGCACTGACTGCATGGGCAATGAAGCACAGATTCATGTAGCTGGCCTGATCCCCGTTGGGGTAGGTGACCAGGTCAGAAGCATCAATCAAAAACACTTCATCAACTTCGATCTCCAGAGCAGCCTCCTCCAGCGCCTCGCGCTTAAGCGCGGCCACCGGCTGCTCACCCGGGTCAGGGATGCCACGGATCTCAGCCCACAAACCATTGTCTGCACGCTGGCCCAGCAGCACCCTGCCGGCGTCGTCGAAAATAACCGCGCACACGCCCGGCAGCCACAGGGGACGGTGGCCCACGCTGGAACGTAACTCAGTAATGAAATTGGGAACTGGCATTTGTAAACCTCTACCGGGGACGGCTCATAGCCACCTTGGCGGCAGCTATAGCTAGTGAATCATCCAACTCGGCCGGGTGCCAGGTCTGGCCTGCGTGTTCAACCGCGCGGGCCAGCAGCCAATCAGCTAGGCGAGGGTTCTTAGGCAGCACACTGCCGTGCAGATAGGTGCCGATCACGTTATGGGCGCGTGCGCCCTCGGTGCCGTCAGCGCCGTTATTACCCCACTCGCCACTTACGCGCCCTAGCGGACGCGCCTGGCTACCCAAAGTGGTCAGGCCCGAATGGTTTTCGTAGCCCACCACCTTGCCGAAGTCATCAGTTTCAACAGTAAGATTGCCGATCAGGCGCTTAGGCCCACCCACGGTATGTGCATCAAGCACGTCAATGCCCGGGATAACCTCCCCGCCCACAGTGCGGAACTCATGCCCAAACAGCTGATACAAACCGCAGATCACCAGCATGGGCACGCCGTCACTGGCCCAGGCGCGCAGCTGCGGGGCAACCTTTTGCAGGTCGTCCTGGATACGCTCTTGCGCTGAATCCTGGCCGCCGCCGCCAACCAAAATGTCTACCTGCTCAGGTAGCTGATCTCCGGGGTTGTGTGAAAGTAGCTCCACCTCATAACCGTGCCAGCCCAAACGCTTGGTTAGGGTCAGGGTGTTGCCGCGATCGCCATAAATACTCATGTCGCGCGGGTAGAGCTGTAAAACTTTGATGGCGCTCATAGGACCTCCTCCACGTCGGTGTAACTTGCCAGCAGGGAACGCAGTTCCAACATGGCGGTATAGGTGCTCAAGATGCGGATAGGCCGGTGCTGCTCGCGTGAAAGCTTGACCAGCTGGGCTAGTGCCTGGCTGAGGTTAGCTTCAACCTTGCCGACGGCGACGTCGTCATAGCTCAGTCGCAGCGCCATGTCCGTGGCCCGCACGCCGGTAACGATGCTTACGCCCGCCTGCTTGAGCGGGGTGAAGTCCACATCCCACAGCCAGGACATGTCGCGTCCATCGGCGTACTGGTCGTTGATGGCGATCATGATTAGCGGGGGTTGCTGGGAGCGTACGGCGGCAGCGCTAAGTAGGCTCATGCGGAAGCCGGCAGGGTTTTTGACCAGGCCCAGCTCAACTTCTTGGCCGTCAATGCTCAGTAGCTCGCCGCGCCCAAAAGCGGCAGTGACCTTAGCGGCGCTGGCGGCCAGGGCTGCCTCGTTGGTGCGCTCGCCCAGTAGTTCCTTAACTAGGCCCATGGCGGCGGTGGCGTTGAGGATGTTGTGGGCGCCGGGAATGGCAAAGTCCACTTCATGACGGTGTCCGGCCAGGTCGATTACCGCGTGGCGGCCACTCATTTCTTCCAGCGTGGCCACGATTTCTAGCGGCTGGGTGGGCTTTTTGGGTGGCTTGGTCTTGGCTTGGCTCTCGGCGGCGTCAGGCTCGCCTTGACCTGGCCCCTTGACGCTGTCTAGGGGCGCCTCGGTGGTCGGCTCGGCCTTAGTGTCCGCTTTGGCCTCGGCGTCCTTTTTGGGCTGGCCTAGAGTGCAGCCGTCGAGAGAGTCGTGCAGCTCGTCGTCGGAAAGAAAAACGCTACGCAGCTGGGGGCTGACCGCAAAGCCTCGCACATCAGCGCGCAGGTCGGCACGGAAACTGGGGGCGGCCAGGCGCGGGTCGTCAGCGTTCAGCACCACCGTGCCGGTGGTGGCGCGGGCAACCTTGTGTAGCAGGGAGGCGGTGTAGTCAATCTCCCCAAAGCGGTCTAGCTGGTCGCGCATGACGTTTAGCAGCAGGGCGGCGCGCGGCTTGACGGTACGCACGAAATGGGTGGCGTGGGCTTCGTCCAGCTCCAGTACGGCGACGTCGGCGTCAAGGCGGCCATTTAACGGCATGGCCCCCAGTAGGGCGGCCACTACGCCACGAGTGAAGTTTGAGCCGGTGGGGTTGGTGAATACCTTCAGGCCCTGGCCGCGCAGCAACTCAACCACCATGCGCGTAGTGGTGGTTTTGCCATTAGTACCACTAACCAGCACCACCCCATAGGGCAGGGGAGCCAAGGCGCGAGCCATAAAATGCGGGTCTGCCTTCTCCATAACTAGGCCGGGGAAGGCGCTACCACCGCTGCCACGCAGACGGGAGGCCGCCCGGGCACCATGCCCGAGCGCGAGGGTCAAAGTATTGCGAGACGCAAAAGTCATAGCCCAAATATAAAACGTCAGGGGAGCTGCCTGCTGGCAACTCCCCTGCGATAAGCGCGACTTTAGATCACTTGAGGTTCTTGAGTGCGTCGGCAGCCTTGTCGGTTAGGCCCTCGGCGGTCTCGATGGCAGAGTCGAACTTGCCACCGGCGGTGCCCTTAGCCTTGTCGGCTAGGTCGTGGGCGGTCTCAGCAACCTGGTCGGCGTCTACGTTCTTGGCGGCTTCCTTAGCCTTGTCGGCTAGTTCTTCGGCCTGCTTGGCGAAATCTGCGATACCCATGCGTTTCTCCTTACGTATAGGGAACTATCAGCAGCGAGTCTAGCCCTTAGTCCCAAATAGCCACACATCGAAGGTAAGTGATTGGCGTCACCCAAGAAAAATAAACTTGAGTGGAATAGACTCAAGTCTGTGGAAGTTGTACTCACCGGAACGTGACGCCGTCGGTTCCACCAGCTCATACAGCTAAAAGTGAGACTGACCGCGTTGCTATAACTACTTAAATTCAAGGAGAACCGTGGACACCAACTACACAACCAAATCCCAAGAAGCCATATCGGGGGCTGTGCAGGCCGCCGCAGCTGCTGGCAACCCCCAGGTGGAGGCGCTCCACCTACTTGGTGAGCTACTAAGCCAAGAGGGCGGCGTCGCCGTCGGGCTACTAAACGCACTAAGCCCGCAGACCCTAAAAAACGTAGGGACCGCCACCCGCACCGCACTAACCTCCCTGCCCTCCTCGGCAGGCAGCTCCGTAGTGGAGCCCAACCCCTCACGTGGCTTCCTAGCCGCCCTGGAAAAGGCCGACAAACTCGCCAAAGAACTAACTGACGAGTACATCTCTACCGAGCACATACTGATCGCCATCGCTGAAGGCGACGACGCCGCTGCCCGCGCCCTGCGTGACGCCGGCGCCACCGCCCAAGCCCTACGCGAAATCCTGCCCACCGTGCGTGGCGGACAGCGCGTAACCAGCGCCAACCCTGAAGGCACCTTTGAAGCCCTGAAGAAATATGGCACTGACCTGACCGAGGCCGCCCGCGCCGGCAAACTAGACCCGGTAATCGGCCGCGATAGCGAAATCCGCCGCGTGGTGCAGGTGCTATCGCGCCGCACCAAGAACAACCCGGTGCTAATCGGTGAACCCGGTGTAGGTAAAACCGCCGTGGTAGAAGGCCTAGCCCAGCGTATTGTGGCCGGTGACGTGCCCGAATCGCTGCGCAACAAGCGCCTAATCTCCCTGGACCTATCTTCCATGGTGGCCGGGGCCAAATATCGTGGCGAGTTCGAAGAGCGCCTCAAGGCCGTGCTCAACGAGATTAAGAACTCTGACGGCGAGGTAGTCACCTTCATCGACGAGCTACACACCATGGTGGGCGCAGGCGGTGGCTCCGAAGGGGCCATGGACGCCGGCAACATGCTCAAGCCCATGCTGGCGCGCGGTGAACTACGCATGGTGGGTGCCACCACGCTGGACGAATACCGCGAAAACATTGAGAAAGACCCGGCTCTAGAGCGCCGCTTCCAGCAGGTTTATGTGGGTGAGCCCTCCGTGGCTGACACCGTGGCCATCTTGCGTGGTATCGCCCCCAAGTATGAGGCACACCACCACGTGACCATCTCCGACGGTGCCCTGGTGGCTGCCGCCAGCCTGTCAGACCGCTACATCACCGGCCGTCAACTGCCCGACAAGGCCATTGACCTGGTTGATGAGGCTGCTTCCCGCCTGCGCATGGAGCTGGACTCCTCCCCGGTGGAAATTGACGAGCTGCGCCGTCGCGTAGACCGCCTAAAGATGGAAGAAGCCTACCTGGCTGATTCCAGCGCCAAGGAAGACGAGGCCGACGCCGGCGCGGCAGAGCGCCTGGCTGCCTTGCGTGCCCGCCTGGCTGACCTAAACGAAGAACTCAGCGCCCTAAACGCCCGTTGGGAAGCCCAGAAGGCTGGTCACAACCGCATTGGTGAGCTGCGCGCCCAGCTAGATGAGCTGCGTACCCGCGCCGAACTGGCTGAGCGTGAAGGTGACTTTGAGGCCGCCGGACGTATTCGCTACGGCGAAATGCCCAGCTTGCAGCGTCAAATCGCTGAGGCTGAAGCCAGTGAGCAAAACCAGCCTGATGCTGGCGAGCCGATGATCGCTGAGAAGGTTGGCCCTGAGGAGATCGCTGAGGTTATCTCTTCTTGGACCGGCATTCCGGTAGGCAAGCTAATGCAGGGCGAAAGCGAAAAGCTGCTGCACATGGAAGAGCAGGTAGGCTCGCGCCTAATCGGCCAGAAGGACGCGGTTGCGGCTGTGGCCGACGCTGTGCGCCGCTCGCGCGCCGGGGTTTCTGACCCTGACCGCCCCACCGGTTCCTTCATGTTCCTAGGCCCCACCGGTGTAGGTAAGACCGAGCTGGCCAAGGCCCTGGCTGAGTTCCTCTTCGATGACGAGCACGCCATTGTGCGTATCGACATGAGCGAATACTCCGAGAAGCACTCGGTTTCGCGCCTAGTGGGTGCCCCTCCCGGGTACGTAGGCTACGAAGAGGGCGGTCAGCTGACCGAGGCGGTGCGTCGTCGCCCCTACTCTGTGGTGCTGCTAGATGAGGTGGAAAAGGCCCACCCTGAGGTCTTTGACATCTTGCTGCAGGTGCTCGACGACGGTCGCCTAACTGACGGCCAGGGGCGTACGGTGGACTTCCGTAACGTCATCTTGATCCTGACCTCCAACCTGGGTAGCCAGTTCCTGGTAGACCCGGCGCTGAGCCAGGAGGAAAAGCGTGAGAACGTTATGGCTACGGTGCGCGCCGCCTTCAAGCCTGAGTTCCTCAACCGCCTTGACGATGTGCTGATCTTTAATGCGCTGAGCAAGGATGAGTTGGGCCAGATTGTGGGCTTGCAGCTAAGCAAGATGAGCAAGCGTCTGTCTGACCGCCGCATCAGCCTGGATGTTACCGACGCCGCCCGCACTTGGCTGGCTGACGAGGGCTACGACCCGGCTTACGGGGCTCGCCCGCTGCGTCGCCTGGTGCAGCGTGAGATTGGTGACCGCTTGGCCCGCCTGATCTTGGCCGGCCAGGTTGCTGACGGCCAGCAGGTTACGGTTGATGTTGCCGACGACGGTCTGACGCTAATTCCCGGTGCGGCTGTGGCCGGTTCGGCTGCTAGCGCCGCCAGTGCGGAGTGACCTGCGCTTTTAACTAATTCGACGGTGCTGGGTGGGTTTAGACCCGCTCAGCACCGTTTTTAGTTAATTAGCCCACATATAAAGTGATTTGCGACTACTTGTAACTTGCTGGCCTGCAGAAACACTTTTGGTTTAAAAGAAAGTGCAAAAAATGAGGTTTAGGTACTGGAATTACTAGTAAAAACCAAGGTAATCTATCGCCGCACCGCCGCTACTGCGAGTGTTCCGTTATAGCTAGCTCATCACCCTGGCTATAGTGCGTGTTGCTCACTGGCGGCGGTGTTCCCATGTACAGGCGGCAATGAAGCTGTGGTACATGGACTACCCCAAACTTTTCGGTTTGTGTGCAAAACAGTCTTTACAATAAACGAACAAATGCGCTCAGGGGTTGCTAGTTAAATTATTAGCTCAAACCAGATTTGTAACTGTTTGGTTGCAACTTACGCTGTTCGGTTCTGCTTAGACTTGACGCTTTTTGTTGCAAAAGGACAAAATTGGGTCAACCACGTCTAGGCAAAGGAGCCCTACACGATGAAGGTAAGACACCTCCACCGACGGTCCCTAGCATTGCTAGGGGTTGTCGCCCTATCCCTTCCAGGGGCAGCTGCTGGCGCAGTGACCCCGGAAACTTCTGGTGTCATTAGTGCTCCGGAGACCATTAGCGCCGGTAACTTGACCGCGACCGTATCCAACGCCTTCCCCCAGGTACTTGGCTACACCTTCGCGGGCAATAAAGTTGGCGGCCGCACCCAGGTCCTCGATTCAGTACTGATTGACAATCAGGCTTACACCGTCAAGTCGGTGCAGGCAGTTAAAGAATCCAACACCAAGGTGGCCTACACGGTTGACTTCAATGACACTGACGTCACCATGAAGGCCGAAATTGAAGTAAAGGAGATTACTTCAAAGGCCCAGGGCACAACTGGTGCCAAGCGTCCCACCCTAACCTTCCGTATCACTGAGCTCACCGGTGGCGCCCACACCGTCGAGATTCCCGGCCATGGCCTGGTATCGGTTAGCGCTAAAGACGGCGGCGCCTACGCTGCCGGTATCACCCTGGTTTCGCGTGGCGCTAGCGCTAAGAACAAATACGCTGGCGTGGCTGACACTATTGAGAGCCTAAGCGAGTCCACCCCGGTCAGCGACGCTGACGCCCCCAGTACCTACCTGATGGTTAACACCTCTAAGGTGGCCGTGGGTATGGAAACCAACGCCACCTATGACCGCCCCACCGGCTGGGAAGCTGACGACGGTTCGCGCTGGAAGCGCCGGGTAGTTGACCAGGATGGTTCTAAGACCCTGCTGGCCTCCAACGGCCAGTGGACCTACCGCTCAGCTGCAGCCACTGACGCCGTCGGCGATGAAGAGCGCCCCTACACCACTTTGGTGTTCACCGGTGACGCCAACTCCTCGGGCGCGGTGAACTGGCAGGATGCCGCCGTCGCCTATGCGGACATCACCCCCTGGGTGGCCGGTGCAGCTGACAACCACAAGTGGGTAGTAACCCATATTCCCTTTGACTTCGGCTCGGCCGCCACGCACCCCTTCTTGCAGGTAGCCGACGACGTAAAGCGCGTCAACCTGGCCACTGACGGCCTAGGTCAGCGCGTGATGCTCAAGGGTTATGCTTCTGAAGGCCACGACTCTGGACACATGGACTACGCGGGCAACATCAACACCCGCGCCGGTGGTGACAAGGACTTTGCCACCCTGTTCAACACCACCGCCAACTCCAACGCGATTTACGGCGTCCACGTCAACACCACTGAGGCCTACCCCGAAGCCAACTCTTTCGGTTCCCTACCCTTCACCGGCGGGCGCGGCTGGAACTGGCTAAACCAGTCCTACTACGTTGATCAGCGCGCTGATCTAGGTACCGGCGCGGTAATTAAGCGTTTCCAAGATCTGCGTAACCAGTTCCCGCTAGCTACCTACCCCAACTTCCGCTGGATCTACATTGACGTTTACTACGGTTCGGGCTGGCAAGCTGAGCGCCTGGGCCGCGAGCTAAACAAGATGGGTTGGGAAATGGGTTCAGAGTGGGCTGACCGCTTTGAGCGCTACTCCACCTGGTCGCACTGGTCCAATGATGAAAACTATGGCGGCGCCACCAACAAGGGTTTGAACTCTGACGTGATCCGCTTTGTGGACAACTCCAACAAGGACAACTGGAACCCCAACGTAGTTTTGGGCTACCCCCAGATTGTTGAGTTTGAGGGCTGGACTGGCCACCAAGACCAGGGCGCCTTCTACCGCAACATTTGGGCTAACAACCTGCCGGTTAAGTTCCTACAGAACTCGCGCATTATGCGTCAGGAAAGCGCTAAGGGTGAAAACGGCAAGACCGTCTACACCTACACCTTCGCTAACGGCACTGTAGCCTCAGGTGCTACGGCGGTCACCAACCAGACTCCGGCCACCCAGGTTGCCGGGGCTATCAAGGCTGACATGTCCGCTAGCCGCCAGTTTGTTTACGACGGCGCCACCGTGCTTAAGGGCGACAGCTACCTGCTGCCCTGGATCGACAATGGCGCTAAGGGCGGCGCACCACGTCTGTACTACTACAACCCCGCTGGTACCGCCACCACCTGGACCCTAACCAAGTCCTACCAGAACGTGGGCTCTTTGAGCGTCTACCGCCTCACCGACAAGGGCCGTGTAAAGGTAACTGACGTAAAGGTAGAGGGCGGCAAGGTAACCATCCCTGAGTCCGTATACGAGACCGTCCCGGCCGCTGAACGCGACCACACCGCCTTTGTACTGGCTCCCGCCAAGGCCCCCGCAGCCGCCGCCACCCCCAAGTGGGGCGCTGGAACTGTGTTTGTGGACCCCGGCTTCAACTCCGGTAGCTTCAAGGGCTACCAGACCACCGGCCAGGTAACCGCCCCCCACGACGCTCACGGCGACCCGATCGCCCAGCTGGGTAAGGGCAACTCCTCCATTAGCCAGGAAATGACCCTCAATGCCGGCACCTACCAGGGCAGCGCTTGGGTACAGGTCAAGGACGGCAAGACCCGCCAGGTTAGCGTGTCTGCTTCAGGTGAAGGCGTCACCAGCGCCGCCAGCCAGCAGCGCAACGATGATCTGGGCGCCACCCGCGACAAGCCGGTCACCATCGCCTTTGAGGACTTTGAAAATGTCCCCGAAGGTTGGGGCCCCTTCGTTAAGGGCGACGCCGGCGAAATCACCGACCCGCGTACGGTACTGGCCTCCCTCAACGGCCCCTACACCCAAAAGGGCGGCACCCTACCGGACGGTTCTAAGAAGGCCACTGACGACGCCGTCGCCGGACACTGGTCCCTAAAGAGCCACGAAGAAAACGGGGGACTGGTCTACCGCACCGTGCCCCAGACCGTAAACTTCAAGGCCGGACACCGCTATCGCATTTCGTATGACTACGAAAACGCGCTCAGCGGCTCCTATTACTGGGTTACCGCCTATGACGCACAGGGCGCCAACGGCCTAAACGCTAACTACCTGTACTCCACGGTGATGCCGGTGGCTACCAGCCCCACTCACTATGTACAGGAACTTAACGTGGGCGGCTGTGGCTCCTACTGGGTGGGTCTGTACAACACCCAGGGCGGGCAGGATGGCAACGACTTTACGCTCGACAACTTCCGCGTAGAGGACCTGGGCACCACCACGGATATGCCCGCCTGTGCCGCTGCCTCCATTGACACCAACGAGACAGCCATTGAAGGCTCCACCTTCCACATGACCAGCTCCCTGGTGAACAACGAACCCAGCGAAATCACCGATGTGACCAGCAAACTGACCCTGCCTAGCGGCTGGAGCGCCACTGCTGACACCCCGGCCACCACCGCCAAGCTAGCCAAGGGCGCCACCTTCACCACCACCTGGACCGTCAAGGTTCCCCAGGGTGCGGGCGGCTCCACCGCTAACGTGGTACACACGGCCACCTACAAGATCGCTGGTAGCGCCCGCAGCGCTAGTGGTGACACTAACGTGGCGGTTTTGGGCTCGGTGAAACCTGACGCTGTCAACTACCTCTCTGACCTGCCTTTCAGCCCCAAGTACAACTCCAACGGTTGGGGTCCGGTTGAGCGTGACAGTGAGGTTGGTGAAAACCAAAAGGGTGACGGCGGCCCAATCGTGATGGGTGGCAAGCAGTACACCAAGGGTCTAGGTACCCACTCTCCTGCCGATGTGGGCTTCGAGCTCAGCGGCAAGTGCAAGGCTTTCAAGGCCACCGTGGGTGTGCAAGATGGCCAGAGCGGCTCGGTTACCTTCCGCGTGGTAGGCACCACCGACGGCACTAACTGGGTTGATGTGGTACCGCAGACCGGCGTGATCACCGGTAGCAACACTCCTCAGGAGGTTTCCGGCGACGTCACCGGCATGAAGCTGATTCGCTTGATTGTGGGCGACGGCGGCAACGGTAACGGCAATGACCACGCTAACTGGGCTGACGCTCGCGTTCTGTGTGGTAACGCCACCGACGGCGATACTCCCGCCCCGGCACCTGGCAACCCGGTTAAGGACTACAGCGGCGACCAGCAGCTGGTATCCGCCCCGGCTGCTTACGCCAGCAACCCAGCCTCCAACATGTTTGATGGCAACGCTTCCACCTTCTACGACAAGGACTGGCAGCACCCGGTAGCTCACCCCAGCGACATTGACCTGGCCCTGTACCAGGGCGATGACCCCACCGCCGCCTCTGCGGTAAGCGTGGCTGGTCTGAAGATCACTAGCCGCGTTGACCAGGCCAACGGGCGTCCCGAACGCTACGAGGTCTATGTGGGGCAGGACGCTGCCAACATCAACCAGAAGGTAGCTGAAGGCACCTTGCAAAACACCGGTCAGGTGCAGCAGATTGTCTTTAACAGCCCGGTTAAGGCCAAGCTGATTCGCCTGCGTGTGCTGTCTAACTACAAGACCAAGGCTGACCAGCCCGATTACCTGCTCTCTATCGCTGAACTAGGGGTTCTGGTTCCCGATGGTGACGCAAGCGGTAATGCGGCCGGCCAAAGCCAGGCTAGCGCTCAGAGCCAGGCTGGCACCCGGCCTCAGGGCGGCGCTAAGGCTGCGGCTGAGGGTAAGGCCAGCTCCACCGACAAGGCTGCCACTGGGGCCGCCAAGTCTGAGCCGGAGATTACCGTAAACACCAACGCCGAAGGTCTGGTGGGTCAGAACTATCTGGATGTTAAGACTGTCAACGACACCAACCCAGCCAAGAACCCCTCCACGGTTATTAACCACACTTGGGCTTTAAACTGGATGGCTGCCGATCAGAAGCACACCACTAATGATTCTGCCAGCTACTTCCAGCGTGTTCCGGTCACCTTCAATGTGGCTAAGGATGGCACCAAGGTTAAGTTCACGGTTGCTGCCGGCGACGGCGATGGCCTGGTGCAGGTGGACAACCTGCGCATGGTCAAGATTGTGCGCCCCACCAGCAACGACTTGATTGGTGTGGACTGCCTGGCCAGCCCCACCCCCGAGGTGTGCACCACCAAGCGTGCTAACGACCGCATTGGGGTAACCACGGCGGTAAGCGCTGAGACTGTGACGCCCACTCCGACGCCGCAGCCCACCACTCCGGTTTCGCCTACTGTGGCTCCCACTCAGGAACCTACCGCCAGCCCTGAGCCGACTGTGGCTCCCACTGGCTCCCCGGCTCCGACTGGCAGTGCGGCCCCCACGGCTCAGCCCAGCCCGGCACCTACCGGTAGCGCTGCCCCCACGGTGGCTCCCACTGGCTCCCCGGCTCCGACCGGCAGTGCGGCTCCCACTGGTAGTGCGGCCCCCACGGCTCAGCCCAGCCGTTCGGCTAGCTCCGCCCCGCTTCCGGGTCGCCCCGGTAAGCCTGGTAAGCCCAGCCACGGCGCTGCCCCGGCTAAGCCGGAAAAGCCCGGCGGTTTAGCCCGTACCGGTGTGGCCAGCGGAATGTTGGCTCTAAGTGCCCTGGCATTGGGTGGTGGCGGCATGTTGCTGCGCCGCAAGCGTCAGGACTGACGGGATCTACAACTGAATATCTGAATATCGACACAATTGAATACACAACTCAATAGGGGCGTCTGATTTCCCTCTCAAAACTAGGCGCCCCACCCCGCCGGGGGCCGCTTAACAAATGCGTTAGCGGTCCCCGGCGGTTTCGTTAGTGGTTCTTGGGGTTGTGCTAGTGGTCCTCGCGCTTTGCTATAGGAGCTGCGCGTTTGTGAGGACTAAAAAGAGTCGCTACACTTGGCGGGTAATGATAATCAATATCAACTAGAAAGACTGCCATGTTTGCGTGGTTGCAGGCCGCTGGGCCTTCCTTGGCTCCCACCCAGGGCGCTACCAACTCTTCCCCCTCTGCCATGCGTGTAGCTGCTGGTAACGGACGTTTTTCTGGCTCCACCCCGCAGCGTCTTAATGACCCCTGGCTGCGGCGTATGGCCGCGCTGACCACTGTGGCGCTGTGCGGTTTCATGACGCCGCTAGCGGGCGCTTCTGTCAGCAGCCCGGCTAGTGGCCCTGTTTCACTAAACTCCGTTGATCGCCTGGCCAGTAATGATGGCCAGTCCAAGCCGGTAAACCTTGAGGGCGGGGACTTAAGCATTTTCGACGCCGTCGCCACTGCCAATGGGGAAGTGGACTTACAGCTAAAGGATGGCGCCACCGGAACTAGCCACAACCCGGCCCAAACCACTTTGAAGATCCCGGCCTCTACCTGGCAAAACATTTCTGACGACTATCCGGGCAGTCCGGGTGGCTATTTCGTCAGCCAAGGCGTCCAGGCTAACTCGCCACTGCAGCCGGCCAGCGCTGCCCCCAAGGGGCGGCTGGGTTGGGACACCAGCCAGCTGGCCCAGGCAGGATTTAGCGCCGCCCACTTTGAAGTCAGCTACAGCGGCCCTGAAGGCGCTAGCGTGTCCCTGTTTGGCTTGGATGACAACGGTCAACTGGCCTCCTCGCTGCTGGTTGATGGCAACTATGAGCTAAATCCGCTTGGCTCAGAAATTGCCCCGCAACAGCTGGCCGCCGCCTACCCCAACTGGGTGTTTTCTGCTGCCGGCGTCTACCAGCTGCAAGTGCGGGTGCTGGCTCAGCGCAGTGATGGCACGGTAATTGCTAGCCCGGTGCGTAGCTATCGGGTTGAGGTGGGCGACGTCGCCGCTCAAGCCACCCCCACCCCGGCGCCTACCCCGCAAAACCCTGATACCCAAAACCCGGGTGCCCAGCCCACAGCGGCCCCCAGTGCAGTGCCCTCGGCAGCTCCCAGTGCGGTTCCGCAGCCGGTGGCCAGCCCCTCGGCCCAGCCCAGCACTGCCCCCAGCGCTCAGCCTGGTGTTAGCGCCGCCCCCAGTGCTTCGGCTACCCCGGTGGCTAGCCCCAAGCCGAGCG
>ERZ773196.995-NODE-995-length-16630-cov-3.870588_pt1 | contig 16630 bp, 33 predicted proteins | sample MGYA00581009_ERZ773196 | MGnify/ENA primary metagenome ERZ773196 (study PRJEB29015, sample SAMEA2738162) | human oral metagenome | biome: human oral; feature: human-associated habitat; material: saliva | place: China | collected 2243 ... | reverse complement strand
AGTCGTAGTTATGGGGAGGCGCACCTCACCAAGTTCCTACGATTGAAATAAGTTTCTGGTAAACGTCCTGATAGCTGTCAGGACGTTTTTTTGTTGTATAGCAAAACCCGCTGGAAGTAGAGAGCCAGCGGGTTTTTCTGTTTTGCTTTGTTTCTCTTATAGAGCATGCCTGACGTGTGATTAGACATGCTGTTGAGCGAAATAAAGCACCTTAACAACGTAGCACGAAATTGAGATTAAGCTGATATCAGAAGCTGAATTCTTTTAGTCATCCGGAGAAATAAATGGATTAGTCTTGACGGAGATGATTAAAAGATGAGCGAGGGAGATTATAGGCAAATTCTTAATAGATGTTACTTTGGCTTTATATAAGAATAAATGAGCAGCCAGCGGTGGATGCGTGTCCACCTATGTAGTGTTAATTTTATACCCAAAAACTAACATTTTTCGTCTTACTTTTACTCGCGTAATTGAAATCGAAATGTCAACGTGTCCACCGCTGGCTGCTTAGAAGAAGTTAATAATAAAAAGGAGAAGAAAATGAAAAAACTTAATATTGAAACTATCAAAACTATCATCATTACGATTTTAATTACAGGAATTATCGCTTTTATTGGCGGTATGTACTATCAGAAACATCAGACTGAACAAGTCAAAGCTGAAGCTGCGACAATCGTCAAGAATGTCAAAGTTGAAGTGTCAAAACAGTAGCGACGGAGAAGCGGCAACCGTCGCTCAAGGAAACAGCCGCACCAAAGGTTGAAGCCTCGCCTACACCTCAAAAACCTGCTGTGGAGGCAGGGCGTGTAGGCGGCTGCGAAAGGTTTCAACCTTTACTTGAGAAATACGACTGGGACGTGCGCACTATGTTAGCGATTATGAGAGCTGAGAGCGGATGCGATCCGAATGTGACTGGCGACACGAGCCTGACATTTACACAAAATGGTCGAACATACGGTTATTCAGTTTCTCTATTCCAAGTACGGGTACTGCCAGGACGTGAAGCCTGCGACAGTCACGATCCAGCAACTAACATATCCTGTGCATACAGGGTTTGGAAGTCGCAGGGGTATAAAGCTTGGTCGGTGTATACGAGCGGAAAATATCTCAAATATCTATAAGAAACGGAGGGGTAAAATGGATGATCCATTTACGATATGGGCAGACGATCTTGTACCTGGAATGTCAGCCAGGACTATCGTAAAAGATGAGCAGCGCGTCATCGAATTTGATTTGATGGGACATGCAAAAGCCATAGTTGGTGTTGGAAGACGTAGCAATGGCAAAAAATGGGCTACAATCTACGAACATGAAGCCGAAAATGATTTGCAAGAAATGGTCCTATTGCAATCAATTTTCTATCACTACAAAGTACATGGCTTTGATTGCGGATATTCGTTTGCCGGTACGACGAAACTAAAAGGTATTTTGTACCGCATTGGGCTTAAGGAAAGAGAGGAATACAAAAGTGTTTATGATTTGGAAAAAAATAAAACTACTGTTTAAGCCAGAAGATTCTTTTTCTGACACTAAAGACGTATTTCAGAGTAAACTGTTTAATCGTCATATTTATTTTGTGCAGTGGTTTGACTATAAAGGTCGTATGCGGAGAATTTATTGTCAAAACCGCCGAGACGCCCGGTTGGTGAAGAAGTCTCATAAACGACAGCATGCCGAAATTATAGAAATCGTACTGGATAGAGGCTATATCTTAAGAGAGAGGATTGTGTATTAAAAATGGATAACAATAAAGATTTTGCTTATAAACTAGGGTATCTTGTAGCGGGTGTTTTAGCAATCTTGACAACATTGGTACTCACGGTGCTGGTTGTAACTGCTATTAAATTATTAATTTGGATTATTGGCTTATAGATACTGAGAGAAAAACATGTACACGCTAATTTGGATACTATTCATAGCACTAATTCTAATTCTTGTAGCAATCTCAGAGTACGAAATCGCTAAACAAGATGAAGAATGGCTAAAAGAGTTCAGGAAGGATGATATATGGAAAAAGGAGGAAAAGACGTGGAAAGAGAAGTAATACAACCTTATTACGAGGACGACTATCAGTCACTAGACGAGATGAGTACTATCGATCTTCTAGAAATGAAGGATGCGGCTCTAGAAGAATTAAATGAACGAGAACATATTATTCATCGAATCAATCAAATACTAGACAGTCGAATAAATGGTGAGCGTCCAAAGCTATTTTAAGGAGAGATATGAAACGTTATAAGCTACTTAAAGACCTGCCCTACGCGAAAGCTGGTGAGGTGTTTGAAAGAGTAACTCATAAGAGCGAAGATAGTTTGTCAGATTATGACTATCTAGAGATTAAGAAGCGAGTAAAAGACGGCGAAGATGAGGTCAATTTTGGTATCAAGTATAATTATTTTCTTAACAATTTTGATGACTGGTTTGAGGAAATTCTAGAGCTAACAGATAGTATTCACTGGGAACCCAAGTCAGGCGAAGCATTTTGGTATATTGATGCTGATAGCGATATCTATTACGACATTTATAATGAGGCGCGTTTGTACCACTACAAACGATTTGAATATGGGAATACCTATCGCACTTTAGGTGAGGCTAAAGACGCTCGCAACCGCAGATTAGCCGAAGTCAGATTACGCCGAACATCAACATTTAAGCCAGATTTCAAGAATGATAGAGGTGGCTATGTCGTTTTTTACAACCCAGAAGAAGATAAGCTCGAAACACATAATGTTTATTGTTATGACTACGGAGAAATTGTACGTTACGAGACCGTAGAAGAAGCTGAAAAATCCATCAAAGAAAATGAGCGAGATTGGAAGATTTATTTTGGAATAAAGGAGGAAGAATGAAAGAATTTAGTATTCCAGTAAAAATAACCTTGGACTGTTATTTATCGGTGAAAGCCAGCGATCAAGATGAAGCTTATGAAATTGCCGATGATACCATGTACTGGGCATACCAAAATGGCGCACCAGAGCAGCATAAGGACTTGTCTATCCTAGACTGTGAGATAGCAGTGGATGGTGAAGATATAGATTTAGACGAGTGGAGAGACCCGTCCGATACAAATGAAAGCTAAATGTACCCTACGGGGGTAAGGAGGAGACAATGTCAGGAACCAAGCAGGGCGGATTGATAGCCGCTCAGAAAAACTTAGCAAGCAACCCTAACTTCTACGCTGAAATCGGACGAAAGGGCGGTCAAGCGTCATTTGCAACACACGGAAGTTATAAAGGATTTGCACAAGATATTGAATGCGATTGCGACTTAATCGACGGTCCTCACTTTGTAAAAAAGTGCGCTGGCAAAAAAGGTGGTCGTATCAGTAAACGAAAGTAATCGGGTACGATTTGTACCCAGTAGAACATTAACATCGACCGTAGAACTGGACAGATGACTATTTTTGCCCACCCAAGTCGTCTGTTCAACTGGTAGCATGAGTGTCTAGGCTTTTCATTTGCCTATAGAATTGAGCGCAGGTGGAAATCGGCTCAATCTGGTGCTATCAACTGGCAACATCAAACCTTAAAGTAATTAACTCACTTAATGATATACAAATTGGTGTTGTCAACTGGCTATATAAGTGGCGGAATAGGTAGACGCTATCTTGAAAATAAGTACCTAATCATGAGCTTAGGGGTATCTGCTTATTGATAGAAAGCTTCGTAGCATGTGATGTGACTTTACGAAACCTAATTCCCTCGAATGTGAGGAAATTAAAACTCGGCAAATCATCATCTTATATAGCCAACACTGGTAACGTGTTCGGGGCGTGAGGGCGGTGCGAGCAATCAGCCGCTTAGCGCGCCATCGGTGTCCTCCCTACAGGTTGCCAGCACCAGTTCTGCGGTTGAGGAAAAATTAAAAGGAGAATTATATGCCAGAACCACTAGAAGTTTTATGGAGTTTAGCGCCAGTAGAAATTAAATTAGAATTATCTCTCAACCTTATTGTAGAAGTTCTTAAAATGTCAGAGGGCAGACACGCAGAGATTACGCTTGATGATGGCAAATACGAGATTGTACTTAATAAGTTAGATTAAGGATTTATAGATGGAAAAGATTAAAAAATACCAACACCGAAAGTTTACGGCGCAAAAGAATACGACAATGCCTAGAATTAAATCAGCAAAGCGTTACAAAGTATGGGGAACCAGGGGCTTCTGTTGTAAGTTTGAGGACGGATGTAAAGCTGTGTACGTGATGACCAACCGAGTATTCCGCAGAAAAACTAGACAATATCTTAAGCTTGTTAAAAATGGAAGGGAGATAGAATAATGAGTGAAACAGTAGGATATAAAGGAAAACTTAAACTTTGTAAACAATATAAAGACGCTAAAGAACTTCAATCTAATTTGAAAAATTTCTGGCAAAGTGTGCCCATAGAAGAGCGTAATATATACTATAGAGACGTAGAAGAAGTTAATAAATGCGGGCTAGAAGATAATGGCTATGTCGTTATTAACGGAAATTGTATTTATAAAGTTGAATTAGATAAAGATTTCGACGCATATGATAACTTTGTTGAAATTACTCAAATTCAAGATGGTGTTTATAAATTCGTAACACAGTTCTATAACGGCTCAACCGATCTTCAAGAAATGTTACAGGAGGGTTTTGATCAAACAAGGAAGAAGATGCCAATGATTTACGAAGTCAGAGTTCGAGTAGTAAAAGAAGGCACTGTATTTGTTGAGGCAAAAACTGAGGATGAAGCCGAAAGGATTGCTACGAGTGATAGCGTTATATCGAAACCAGGTTTTGCAGACATTATAGAGTACTACGCTGATGAGATTTATAACGTTGATAGCACTGTTGATAAATCAGAGATTGAAATTATCAAGGCGGAGGACGTGCTATGACAAGCAATGGTTATTACCCTAAAAAACTAATTTATCTCGGCGACAACACTGAAAACCGAAAAGCAATCCTAGTGTCTGCACCAAATGAGTTTACCGATGTTGTACTTGAAACTATAGAACTTAGTGTAACCGACTTTGAAGACAAATATCATCAAGTAGCCGCAGCCTGTGGAGCGGAGTTTGTAGACGTCAACGACATTAAGATTGTTGGTCAAGATAATCGACCAACAATCAACAACCTAAGGAAATCTAAATGAAAATTATAGCAGAAAATTCAGCTGAAGAAGCCTTGCTGTGGCGTATTAAAGCCTTAAGCGACGAGTTGGTCAATCAAGATAATCGATCCACTAGTATGCCGGTGTGGACGATCCTAGATAACAACAAAGCTGGCAAAGACTATGGCGCGGTTATGTACTTTACTGGCAAAGCCGCCGAGCAGCACATCAACGAGAATGACCATCATTACAAGAAACCAATGATATGTGTTCGCAGCGCTCACGACAACCGCGAGCTGAAAGATGTTATTCACCTACTTATCCTAGCTGGTGGTAATGAAATACCGAGTAACCATTATGGAGTTTTGAGAGATGCGTGATATTAACTTCCGCGTTTGGGACAATCTAGAAAAGGCTTATCTTAACGAGAAAGACATAGCTATAGACAGCCTGGGCAATATATTTATACTTGAGGGATACAGTCACAATGACTCTGAATTGTGGTATGCACGAATTTTACCAGACCTAGATAACAAGCGGTATGTTATCGAGCAAGATACAGGACTAAAAGACAAAAACGGTACAAAGATTAACAAGGGCGACATCCTTATAGATGACACTGGCGAGCCTATTGAGTACTGGGTGGTCAAGTTTTCTGATGGTGGTTTTATAGGCGAGTGTACAGGCGTGGCTGAGCCTCTCTTTGAATTAACAAATCTAGAAGTCGTTGGCAATATTCACGAGAACTCTGAACTAATGGAGGAGAAACGATGACGAAGGTTAAATTCGATATTGCGGGTCAAGTGCCGAGCAAGAAGAATAATAAACGGATTTTGAAAAATTCACGCACTGGTAATAGATTTATTGCCAACAGCGAAAAATTTAACAATTGGCACGAGGCAGCCATGAAAGATATATGTCTTTCCTCTAAGGTTCGTAAGTTTAGAAACATGAAATGGGAGGGTCCCTTAGAGGTAATGATGGTTTTTTATAATAAGGACAGAATCCGTCACGATCTCGACAACATGGCAAGCAGCATACTCGACCTGCTAGTCGATGCTGGTTATTTAGAAGATGATTGCTGTGGAATAGTTAACCGCCTGACAATAAGTTTTGGCGGTGTTGATAGAAAAAATCCTCGTGTGAAAGTGACTATAACAGAGCTGGCGGAATAGCTGATTTATGTTATAATAATAAAAGTTATATTGGAGGGCAGCGGTGATGAATTTGGAAGGCACTGAAAATTATGGCTATGATGAATGGTTAGAGTTTTTTAGAAAAATACCTGCTGCTGAACTGATAGATTCTATAGAAGAACTAAAAGCGAGACTTCCTGGCGATGGATATGCAGCCGCTATGCGCTGGATTGATATCTTTGATAATCCTGGCAAAATGGACAAGCTCTATAAGGGCAGGCTCGACAAAGAGATCGAAACCGACATTATGGATCTTGCGATCGGTGATGATGACGAGAAGTTCTATGAAAGCTTGATTCGCCAAAACGTTGAACAGCTCACCTCGTCAAGCATTTCACAGCAGGAAGTGGCGAGGTTGTCTCAGAATATCAATATTTTTAGAAAAGAACTGCAGAATATTCGGTCCCGCCGTCCAAAATCTGGTTCGGTCCTGGAAAAGGTCCTAGCGAAGGCGGCAGCGCCCTCTAATGCCGCGAAAAAAGCGAAAAAACCAGCCAAATCTACACCTAAAAAGGCTAAAACCGCGCCTAAGGCTGTGAGAGCGACGAAAAATAAAAAGGTGATTAAGGATACCTCTAATGCCGCGAAAAAAGCAAAAAAATAACCAAATACCGCGAATTGATTTATACAGTCCTGGCAATACTGAAAAAGCCGAGCTTTTATTTGAGCTGCTCGATGAATATGGCATGACACTGCTTGAATGGCAGCGTTTGGTGCTGCGTCGATGGCTGGCTGAGGATGAGGACGGTAATTTTGTCAATCTTGATTGCGGCTTGAGCGTGCCTCGCCAAAATGGCAAAACTGAAATTATTGTAGCGCGGATTATTTATGGTATTATTTTTCGCAAAGCTAAAGGACTGTTTACTGCTCAACAACAGAATACAGTTGATGTTGTTATTAAACGTGTGCAAGATTTTTTCTATGAAAATGAACACCAAGAAATATTCAATTTATTAACGCCGAGATTCCGTAAAAAGCCAAGGAACTATAAGTTTATCGAATTTTTGAACGGCGCTGAGTATCATTTCTACACCAGAACTCGTATGGGTGGTTTGGGATCTACTAACGATGATCTAATATGTGATGAGGCTGCAGAGATGCTTGATTCACATCAATCAGCACTGGTGCCAACGACTGCATCAGCTAAGACAGGCAATCCTCAAATTATCTACGCCGGAACGCCACCAATGGCTGAAACTGTCGGTGAGGTGTTTGCTAGAAATAGACGGAACAAGCTAGAAGGTGCTGCTGGTGTTTGGACTGAGTGGGGTGTTGAAAAGATCACTGACGTACATGACAAGGAAGCTTGGTTAGACACCAATCCTTCACTGAACATATTTTTGCTTGAAAAGGTGATACAAACTGAAGCTGACAGTATGACGATAGATGATTTTAATCGTATGCGGCTTGGTTGGTGGGATGGTATTGATAATAAGCGAGCGATTAAACAGACAGATTGGGATGAACTTGCTACTGAGAAACCTGACTTTGATGACGGCTTTAAGCCTGTATATTCTGTAAAGTTCCCTCCAAACAGAAGCTCGTGGTCCCTGGTAGTTGCGCAGCCACTAAAAGATGGTCGTGTGCATGTCGAGGTGGTGATGAGCCGCCCGATGAGCGAGGGATTTCATCGTTTATCGAAATGGCTGATCGAGCGGTGGAGGCAAGCAGCAGTGATTATACTTGATGGAGCGACTGGAGCGCCGATACTATTTGAGGAGCTTATACAGGCTGGCATTCCTAAAAAGCGTATCATTCTGCCGAATATGAAAGAGGTGGTGGCAGCGCATCAATTTATGAGAGATGCTATTGATAGAGGTGAATTATCCCACTACGACCAGCCGCTATTGAATCAGACGGTCCGTATAACGAAAGAGCGGTCACTTGGTCGACATGGTGGTTTCGGTTGGGAGAGTATGACTGATAAATTATCGACCGCGCCACTCGACGCTGCAACGTTTGCTTTTTGGGGGCAAAAGGTATTTCCGAAAAAACAGGTTACTGCTAAGGATAAAAAGATGAGAGCTGATCGCTGGCAGCAAGTGCTTGGCAATATCGGTCAGTCCTAGAGTTTTCCACAGGTTCACCAAAAAATCTCTGACTTTTTTCCATAAAATGTATGTAAAACGCTTGCATTATGTAAGCAACTTTGCTATAATTAAGACAGTCAAGCGAGGCACATTAACAATTAGAGGATATAACAATGAAACTAATCACAATAAAAGCTTTTATCGGCAGTAATAACAAGACTAAAAAACTTGAGGTCGACAAGATAATATCAACTGTAAACGCTAACCACGAAGCTTTCACTCTCGACTATCCAGTCATTGGATACTGGAGAGGTGAAGCAGAGGAAACGGCAGTACTCTATCTATCAGACGAACGTCAAAAGGTGATGAACACGCTCAACGAATTAAAAGAGGTGTTAGACCAAGAAGCGATCGCTTATCAGATAGAGAATGACCTACAACTAATATAAAACTTAACGCCTCGCTTGGCGCTAGGGTCCTCTAAAAAGAAAGGAAAGGCTATGCCAATAGTAAATCGAATTGTAAAAAAGAATGGAAAGCTTATTAAATCTAAGGTTGAGATACCTACACCAGTTTATAATGTCAGAATTAAGCAGGAAGTGTATGAACGGCTTGTGGTGCTTGCTGCTGAAAACGGTCGTAGCGTAACTGGTGAGATAAACTACCGGCTTGAGCAGTCGCTTAAAAAGTAGTATCATAGCTGTGCGATTGTTGTGATTAGCAGTCGTTGTTATATAGCGCTCTGTTTGTCAGAGCGCTTTTCCTTTTGCTAAAACAAACCCCACCCTACCAAGCTCTTGAATTTGGGGTAGGGTTGATATCATCCGGCAAATCATCCCCCGGCATCTTTGCCCCCTTGCGCCTGTTGCATATCCTGTGAGTGAGCTGTAGGTTATCTATATCATAAGGTGAACCGCCACGAGAAACTGGTATGATCTCGTCTAGCTCTGGTGACATCGGGCTACCTGCTGGCAAAGTCTTATCGACCTCACGTCCGCAGATACCACAAGTATCTTGCATAGCATAAACTCTTTTGCGCAAATCCTCTCGCAGCTTTGGGAACTGTCGTCGTGGATCTTTAGCTGTTGCATACTTCCTGCGCTGTGCCATAAACTTATTATAAAATAGTATGATACTTTTGTAAAAATATTGACATAGTATAATTTTATGGTGGCGGGGAGGGTGTATATCCCGGTCCCAGAGGCGCCAAGCGCGGTGAGTGGGGCTATTTTCACGCGAGAAAAAAAACGAGTTTTTCTGGCGGGTGCGCGGGTGATTGATTTAAGGGGTAGATGATGGTATAATATGGGTATTATGACGGAGGGACAGCGTGACTATTTGGCTGATCTGGCACTGCGCAAAGGTGTGGTGTTGGAGGACACCGACAACAAGTCGGTTGCCTGGGCGAGTAAGAAAATTGACGAGTTAAAGGCGATGGATGACGCTGAGTTTTCAGAGCCAACGACAGAGTTTTCAAAAAGAGTCACTACAGCCGCGGATAATATCATCAAAGGGATACGAGCGTGGACTTTTCAGAAATAACGCTGGATACGTCTGGTGGTATAGACAAGGTCGTTGCGACGATTTTACGCGAGAGTATTTCGCCAGATGAAAAAATAGAGTTGGTAGCGGATGTACTGAAGCAGACTGGACGCGAGCTGCATAGCAAGCTGTATTCACTATCAAGCGAGGTGTTTGGCTCGGCGGCAATGCTGAGCGGTGGATATGGTGTGGAGATGGCTGATCAAGCGGAACGACTGGCGGTAAAGATCGTGCGCAACAGCGCGTTGAATCGACAGACCGCCGCGATGCTGCTAAAAGAGTATTGCGATGCGGTGTTGGCGGCGGCGCAGCACGAAGCTTTTACGAATGCAAAGTCTATGCAAAAACACCCGACATTAACACGGCGCGCTAATGTCGGTAAGCCAGACTGCGCGTGGTGTCAGAAAAAGGCTGGAGTATATGTTAATCCGACGAGCGATGATTTCAAGCGGCACCATAAATGTGACTGCGTGTTTGAAGTGAGTGGTTATAATTCGCGTAATGGCGTGCTAAAGAATTTTAAGAAAGGATAACTATGATCGGCATAGATATTGAATTTAAGAATAGACCTAATGAAGACGGAACGCTGTCGAGCTTTACGATCAAGGACTGTTTGGTGTCGCAGACGAGTACGCCGACTGCGGCTAAGCCTGAGGTAATGGTTCATATACCGAAGACGAACAGCGAGACTGTCGATGGAGCGTGGTTTGATTACAAAGGTCACTCATATCACGTCGTTGGTACGACGGTTCCATTGATCAAGGAAAATACGCCGTCTAGGTGGGACAGATATTGCATCGCGCAGCGGATATATTAAGACATCCTGTTGTGGACATGTGTATAAAATGGTATAATATAGTAAATAACCAAAGGAGGGAATTATAATGATTATTTGTAACAAAGAATCTGGCGAAACAATTGAAGTGATGGATGGCACCATTATTGCTGAATCTGCTTGGGAAGTAGTGGAGCCAGAGTCGGCTAGCGATGATAAAGACTCCGAAATTGAATCTGATACTGAAGTCGAAACTGAAGATGCTGGCAAAAGCAAGAAAAAGTGATATAATATAATCATTACAACGCCACGCTTGCGGCAAATGCGGATAAATAAACTATTTATTCGCATTTTTTATGGCAGAATTCAAAGACTTTACCACTAAAGAAAAATTAGCCGAAATATGGCGAGCCTTGGATATTGACGAGGAAAGGCGGGCTGAGGCGCTTATTCATGCAGCATCTGCTCAGTTGCGGCTGATTGCTAAAAATAACAATATTGATCTGGATGAGATTATCGAAAACGACTCTAGTAAAGTATTTGCTGATTCGGTAGGCTTTGTAGTATTGTCAGCCGTGAAGCGTGCCATGCTGACGCCTGCGGATGCGCCACCAGCTACCCAATGGTCGCAATCGGCAAGCCCATATTCAGAAAGCATGACATTTACTAATCCTGCTAGCGACTTGTATTTTAAGAAAAGCGAACTACAGATGTTGGGGTTGAATAAGATATCTGGTAAATCGCAGATTGGTTTATTGAGGGGAGTTAGGGGATGATACTGGATAACTGGAAATGGGTTTATTCACAGCTTAATAAATCGGTTGGTAAATATCCGTTCTATGAGGGTACATTCAGCTACAGCGACTATGAGACGAGTAAAATTGCACGATCAATCGCTAGGCAACATGTCGGCTGGGGTAGGCGTGCTGTTGAGATGCGCGCAAACAAAACGCGGTTTGATAGGTTTGAAAATGACACTATCGGGCTAAATGAGATCCTGGATGAATACAAGGTGCGCGAGGCGTTTGATAATCTTAAAGAGGATATTCTGGTATGTGGTATCGGCTTTTTGGCTCTGGCGGGCGACAAGGTGATGCCGTTTACTGCTCTGGAGGCGACAGGCGTGTACGATTGGTATACGCAAAATCTGAAGTCTGGCGTGGCGGTGTTCCGCCGTAGTAGCACACCGAGCATTATCGATGGTCCTGACAGCTATATGCAGTTCTTTAGGGACAAAACGATAGTGTGTGAGAACGAGACTCTGAACGAATACGATAATCGCACTGGACGACCGCTGATGACCATGTTGACGCACAAGGCGACAACACGTCAGCCATTTGGTAGGACGGTGCTGGTCCGGTCGTCGCGTGACGCATTGATTGACGCTAGCCGTACAGTTCGGCAGGCTATTGTTGCGGCGTACCACTACAACACTAAGGTGGATATTTTGCTAGGTGTCGACAATGAGACAGACGTTGACGTTATTAAGTCTCAGACAGGCGATATCCTAAAAATTACGTCGAACGAGAACGGTCAGATACCGCAAGTAGCGCAGTTTGCGCAGCACGCTATGGCACCATTTAACGATTCGCTTTTGATGTCGGCGCGTAATTTTTGTGCTGACACGAAGCTGTCGTTGAATAATTTGGGACTGTCAAGCAACGCGCCGCAGTCGCCTGAATCGCTGGAGATTGTCGGCGATGACCTACGCGAAGCGATCATTGAGTGGCAGAAAGAAATCGGTAATCAGCTGAAGCACTTCGCAATGACGTTGTGGATGCATAAGAATAACGTGACGAAAATAGACGACAATTTACGACAGAAGCTTGACGCTATTTTACCGGTATGGTTGCCAATTTATCGGTCCGACATTAGTAAGTTTGGCGACGGCTTGAATAAGGTGGCGCAGGTAGCACCGGGAATCGTGATGCAGCGGTCAGTATGGCGTAATGCAGGATTATCGAGTAGTGAAATTGATCAAGTTATCACGAGCATCGTTGATAATTTACAGAACGATTCAAAAACTAAATAAATACTATAATTATGGCTTGTGATTTTGTAAAGTATGTATTATAATATGGATACGTATACTTTTGACGGAGGGAATAAAAGGGGGACATATTACACCAAAAACGACGCAGGCGAATTTACAGAAGTCAACACAGACGATATGTTCAAAGAACGCCACGAGCGCTGGGTCAAGAACGAATCGGCAAAGATTCGCGAAGACGTAGAAAAATCAGTGCGTGACGAACTTACGAACACTATCACTGAGCGGGCTGAAAAAGACGCTAAGGAAAAATATCAACCTCAGATTGACGATTTGACGTCGAAGAACAAAGATTTAGAGACGACAATTCTACAGAAGACCATTGCCGCTGAGTATGGCTTCAAGCCTGGCACTGAGAAATATCTTGGTACTGGCACCGAGGAAGATATGCGCAAAGAAGCTGACAACTTGAAAGAAAAGTTTGGCGGCGGAACAACCGCACCGAACCGACAGCAACCAGGTAAAGCTAGCGCGATTCAGACTCGTACAGGTGTAAAGGTTACGATCTAATTAACCTAACTATTATCCAAGGAGGGTAATATTATGGCAGTAACTGATCTGCACACACTTGATATTGCTGAGCCGCTTGATAAGATGTTCTCAACTGGCGGCACTTTCTCGGGAGCTGTATTGTCTTTAGTTCCTGAAACACCGACTATTAACATTGGCGAAAACAAGCCGTTCGTGATGGAAGGTCGCGCTCGCGGTGCGCTTGTCCACGAGGGCGGTGCAAAGCCTGACAACGGACGCAAGGTAGTATCTAAGCCGTTCACGACAGCGAAGCTGGTCTATTCGCAGCGCGTCACTGAAGAGTTTATGCGTTGGACAGAAGCAAAACAGGCTGACTTTATTAGCCGCCTAGTTGACAACTGGCTAACAAAGTCGTTGGGGTTAGATTTGGATACTATCGTGCTACATGGTATGAATCCATCTACTGGCACAGTTGACACTGAGCTAACCACCTATATGACTAAAGCTGGCTCAAGCATTCTAGTTCCAACAACCGGTACTACTGCGGCAACTCTTGATACAGACTTTGCTACGGCTGTAACAGAGCTGGCGGAGCAGAATATCAACGGTGTGGCTATTTCAAGTGATGCATCCAAGCTACTCTCGACAGTTATCGAGGGCAACCAGAAGAAATATCCAGAGTTGGGTGTGTTCGGCTTGAGCGGTAATATGTTGGCTGGAAAACCTGCTGCAACATCACCAGAAGTTGCGCGTGACAAGAAAACTAAGCTGGTGCTTGGTGACTGGAGTCAATTGCTTCTCGGCTTCGCTGGAGTAGCCGAATGGCGCGTTCACACCGCTGGTGACTTTGATAATACAGGCAAAGACTTGGCTGGACACAACCAAATTGGTATCCGCATGGAGTTGCCGTTTGGCTTCCAGATTTTGGACACTAAGGCGTTTGCTGTTGTAAAGGCGGCGTAATATGGGCAACGACAAGAGCAATATTGCGATCGGTCTGCCTAACCCGAAAGGCGCTCTATATTGGGCGCCTCTGGGTACAACGCTACCAACTGACGCTACTACACCACTCGCAAGCGAATTCGTGAATCTGGGTTATGTGACTGAAGATGGTCTGACCTCAACGACGGCAGAAGAGGGGGACGACATTAAAGCTTGGGGTCCTGAGACTGTCGCCCGCAACCAGACAAGCTACGGACGTAACTTTACGTTTAACCTGCTAGAGTCATCGCGTGTATCAGTTTTGCAGTTCCGCTACGGTAAGGGCAATGTCAAGATTGAAACTGATGGCGCAATCACCATTGATGACACTGGTGAAATCTTACCTCACGGTGTGTTTGTCTGCGAAACTATCGAGACTAACAGTGGCGGAGTTAGACGTCACCGTCAAATTCTAGGCGACGCACAGTTTACTGATCGTTCTGGTGACATGACATTCAACAACTCAGATGCTATCACTGTACCGGTATCTCTGACTGCGTATAAGTTTGCGGACGCCGCTGGCAAATTGGTGTATGTAAAGGAGTACTACTCTAAGAAATCCTAGAGACTGGGAAGAGTACACGCAGAAAAACGACTTGCAAAATAGTCGTTTTTTTGTTATAATATATATCACGTAATTCTTATGGAGGGATGATATGGCGAGTGAGCCAAAAAAGACAATTGAACTTTGGGATGGATACACGGTTGATGTCAATATGCAGCTAATGGACGATTTCGATTTCATTAGTGACTTATCTGAGGCGCACCGAACTGGCAATATCTCTGAGCTAGTGACTATGTACATGGCGTTGATTGGTGGCGATAAGGTTTATGATGACATTCGTGCTTACATCGAGAAAGAATATGGTTACTTCTCGCAGAAAGCGCTACTAGAGATTACGGCGAAGGTGGACGAATGTTTCCCAAAAGCTGGCAATCGAGCGCAGCGGCGTTCGTGGAAGAATTTAGTCTAGTTGAAGCTGATTTCCAACAGTATTACCATCTGAACTTATTAGAAGCTTGCCCGATTGCCGACGGACGTCGAAGCGGTTTCTTACGCTATGCTAGGCTATTTGAGAATTTGCCAGTAGAAAGCAGGATTTTCCGTAAGCTATTGCCAGCAGCTAGCTGGACATGGCGCGACGAAACATTGAGCCAAATATTGCAAGAGCTGAATATACTCACAACATTGACTTATAATATGAATAAGCGCAAAACTGCTAAGCCTGCCAAAGCTATGAAGAAGTTTGAGCCAGAGTATGTTGCTGAAATGCGTAAGCAGCTTGATAAAGAGTGCAAGAAACAGCAAGCGGAAGAGCAGGACGACTTAAAAGATTTATGGCAACAGCTGAACCCGAACGCGCAATATCAGGACTAGCTGATCAGTTTATCAAGAGCCTTAGCAATTTCAGCGTCGGTGAAGTTGATTGTTGATTTTTTCTTAATAAACAAGCGTAAACTACGAACGACATCAGGTGACTTGATAGCTTTTCTCATATTATCTTCGGTCAATGCATCAAATCGCTTCCAGTACTTGTCCAAGTCGCCTTTTAATACAGATTTCTTAGTAAGGTTGACCAGGTGCTTAGCAGCAGTGCGGATTGTTGACAGATTTGTTAGGTCATATGCGAAGATACGCTGCGAGCGAATCGGCTTCTCAAAAATGACACGGTGCAACTCAATACAGCGACCATTTGTCAGAATGACCCAGTCAACGCCTTCGTTTGAGGCGTAGTCAACCGCTTGTTTTAAGTGTCGTTCATTTAGATCAATAGATGTTGCTTTGGCTTCAACAATAAAATGAATCTTCTTGTTTAATTGTACGACATAATCAACGTAGGTACCGCGTATCATATGCTCAGTCTTTATCTCGTCAATTAACGTGTATCCAAGCACAGCGCTGAGTAAACTATTAACCATCAATCGCGCTGTCGATTCATCAGCGTTGAGATTTTCCTTTTTTGTTAAATATTTTTTGCGATATTCGCGTAATGCTTTTTCACAAGCTTTCTCTTGAAACTCTGTAGACATAATATCCTCTTTTATCTTAAAACTTGCATTTATTGTAACAATAGTATACTCAAAATGCAAAATAATATACTATGTGATATTATGTAGATATGTCAAATGTAGATTTTATTCTTGATAAATCTGGTGGCGCGGACATACTTCGCAACAACCCAGGTATAGCACAGATCCAGATGCAGAATATGAATCGTATTCTGGATACAGTGAGAGCACAATTTGTAGTGGAGTTTGGTTTTGAGGGCAACTTTGAGCTTATGACAGAGCCAACGGCATTTCGTCAACGAGTGATGATTAAGGCTGCTGACAAGCGAACTGCTGGCGCGTTGAAGACTAAGCCAGGCTGGCTAGGGTCTTTTGTCAAAAACCTTAGCATATGATATAATATAATCATTACAACGCCACGCTTGCGGCAAATGCGGATAAATAAAACTATTTATTCGCATTTTTTATGGCAGAATTCAAAGACTTTACCACTAAAGAA
>ERZ773196.988-NODE-988-length-16784-cov-43.398888_pt1 | contig 16784 bp, 7 predicted proteins | sample MGYA00581009_ERZ773196 | MGnify/ENA primary metagenome ERZ773196 (study PRJEB29015, sample SAMEA2738162) | human oral metagenome | biome: human oral; feature: human-associated habitat; material: saliva | place: China | collected 2243 ... | reverse complement strand
CATTGACAGATAATATGTATCGTCCACGCGTATTGCAACAAGGCGAACCAACAGGCATTTGGGCTCGCGTTGGGGGCGGTAAATATAGCTATACCGTAAAAGGTATCGACACAGATACAACATATACACGTATTCAAGGCGGTTACGATGCTAAAACAGGTAGCGGTTGGACTGTAGGTGGTCAAGTATCCTACCTTCGTGGCAACGATGACTACGTATTCAATGGCACTGGTAAGGAAAAAGCCTTTGCTGTAGGTGCGTACGGTGTGAAAGATCTTGGTAAAGACCAATACATTCACCTTGAATCCCAAGTAGGTCGCGTTTCTAATGCTTTCACAGCTCGCAATGAAATTGGTGAAAGCATTTCTGGTGATGCTAAAGCAAATGCCTACACAATTGGTGCGCGCTATGGTAAAACTGTAAAATTCCAAAACGGCACGTATATCGAGCCACAAGCACAATTGAGCTACACTCACTTCGGTGGGGATAGCTTTGATGCGGGTCGTATGTATGTAAATCAATCTGGTGTGAGCAGCACAGCAGGTGGTCTTGGCCTTGAAATTGGTAAAACATTCGGCGCAGGTAACATCTATACTCGCGTTGGTGTAAACCATGCCTTCTCTGGCACTGTAAATACAGCGTACACAACTGGCAATACTACAAAATATACAAAACAAGACCTTAAAGGCACTTGGACCGATCTAGCATTCGGTGGTCGCTATGGCTTCAATGCTAATAACAGCATCTTTGCTGACCTTAGCACAGGATTATCCGGTGACTATAAAGCAGGCTGGTCCGTAAATGCTGGATTTACACATAAATTCTAAGGATCAATTTAATAAATTATTCTTTGTAACATAGCCAATATATAAAGCCTCCTAATAGTAGAGTAATAACTTTATTATTAGGAGGCTTTTATAATATATTTCGTATATTTCTATTAATAGATTCTTATTGATTCGATTATATGTTCGCCATATAATTACCTTAGGATAGTCAGGCGAGGTTGGGCCTCTCTTCGTTAATGAAGGGAGGGTTGTCTATGAGTGATTATGAGTTGATCATGATAATCCTAGAGGCAATGACAGTTATCATTGCCTTTGGTGCACTTGTGGCTCTTATTTGTCTTGGAAAAGACAAATAGCCCTTCGTTATCCTTGGATAATTAGATAACTGAAAGGCCATTTCATCAATTTTTTGTAACTTTGAGATGAGCCCGACGGAACCACTCGCTTGGCTATCTGTTTATATTATAGGGTTTATATCATATATCGTCAAATACGGATAAACAACTTTATATGGCTATTATTTACCATGAGGCAGCGAATTAATCGTTGCCTCTTTTGGTATATTTTTATCTAATATATATAAAATCTTAATTATTTCTAAAATGAATGAGTATAATTCATTTACAATTCACTAAAAATGGTGTAATATTTTATACATATTTTAAATGTGTTAGTCTTAAGTTTCTTTAATAAGTGAGTATATATCTATCTTTTATCATAAAAAAAGACTAATAAATCAACTCATAGATATATATTCAAGTATGAAGGAGCTTTCACAAATGTGATTGTATTGTAAGTGAAGTATTTATTGAGGTATAAGAGGATGAAAGGTAGTAATAAGATTTTATTGTCTGCTGTTATGATGACCTTATTGTCATCTGCGATGGCTATGCCTAGTACATGGGCTGCAGCAGGTATTAATTCTGATGGACGTATTTTTGCAACTACTGCTGATAGTAAATTTGAAAGTACAGGTAATACGACTGCGAATGGTGTAGTTGCATCTGATGGTGGTCAAGTTACAATTGGCTCTTTGGATACTCCTGATGCATCTCAATTGCCTAAACGCTATCGTCAACCAGCTTTCATTACAGGCATGCTAAATAACAGTTCCATCCAAGTAGATGGCGGGGTTATGGATGTAACTACTGCACCATGGAAGTCTCCATATCCATTGGCATTTGCCTATAATAGTAAAATTAATCTTGGTGTCGATGATGCGGGCACTGTAAAACACAAAGTGTTCAATATGCAAGGTGATGTGCTGGTATCTGATAAAATGATGCCTCCTCATCAAGAACAGCAACCATCTGTTATCAATATCGGCCTAGGCCGCGCGCACAATAGCCCTAACCAATTTTCCGGTAAGGCTGTGAACACCTTAGAGGATAAGGGTGGCGAAATTAACATGACCTTTGATGGTGGCATGTGGAGCCATGATTACATGGGCGGTTTGGAATCTTTCAAGATTGATGGTAAAACGGAACGCAGTAGTATTAATAACCTCACAGGCACTCGTACGCGTGAAGGGTTCAGCCGTATTGCACAAGATTCTCGCAGCGACATTCATGTAAATAAATTGGACGGTCATATTAATGTTATTTATGACATGACTAGTGGTACTGGCTTAAATTATGCTAAACCAGGTTCTAAGAAAGACGGCCTTGATCCGGCTGATATCGAGGGCGGTAACTTCATCGTGAAATCCGCTGCAGCTGGCTCTGGCGTGCATGGCTATGTAACAGGTGATCATCTTGATACTTCTTCTGAAAGCAATGTAAACAAGATTTTAGATAACTTGGCTCATAAATTCTATTATGAAAATTATGTAAAAGGTGAAAGAAACCTTTCTGGTACAGTATCCATCGCTTCTAAGGGCATCGTGTCTAGCTACAAAAAAGCGTTGACTACAGACCAAAAAGAAGGAGATATTACTTGGAAAGACGGTAATGGCCAAGGCTCCTATGTGGTGCCAGAACCAAAACCTACACCAACTCCAGAGCCAAAACCAGTTACACCAGTAACTCCAGATCCTAAACCAGTTACACCTGTGACTCCGGATCCTAAACCAGTTACGCCGGTAACTCCAGATCCAAAACCAGTTACGCCTGTAACTCCAGATCCTAAGCCAGTTACACCAGTAAATCCTAATCCTGTTGTTCGTGGTGCGTACGATACACCTCATATGCGTGGTATTCGTTCTGCTGTAGTAGGTAATATCAACGCATGGCGTACATTAGCTGATGATATGTATCGCCCGCGCGTATTACAACAAGGCGAATCAACTGGTATTTGGGCTCGCATCGGTGGTGGTAAATACAGCTACTCCGATAGCGGTATCGATACAGCTACAGATTACACACGCATCCAAGGCGGTTATGATGCTAAAATCAGCCGTGGCTGGACTGTAGGTGGTCAAGTATCCTACCTTCGCGGTTCTGAAGACTATGTATTTGATGGTTCCGGTAAGGTTAAATCCTTCTCTGTTGGTGCCTATGGTTTGAAAGACCTTGGTAAGAATCAATATGTACATGTAGAAACGCAAGTAGGTCGTGTATCTAATGACTTCACAGCGCGTAATGAAATTGGTGACCCTATGTCTGGCGATGCAAAATCCAATGCGTATAGCATCGGTGTTCGCTATGGCAAAACATTGAAATACGCTAATGGTTTCTATGTAGAACCACAAGCACAATTGAACTTCACACACTTCGGTGGTCGTAACTTCAATGTAGGAAATGTATCTGTTAACCAATCTGGTGTGAATAGCACTTCTGGTAAGCTTGGCCTTGAATTGGGCAAACAATTCGGTAGTGGCAATATCTATACACGCTTTGCTGCAGGTCATGCTTTCACAGGCAATGTAAAAACTGCATTCGCTAGTGGTAGTGTTGTGAAATTAACAGAACAAGATCTCAAAGGCACTTGGACTGAACTTGCCTTCGGTGGCCGTTATGGCTTTAATAGCAACAATAGCGTATTTGCTGACGTTGCTACAGGTTTGTCTGGTGACTACCAAGCAGACTGGGGCGTGAATGCTGGTTTCACACATAAGTTCTAAGTGTAGATTTATTAAATAATCTTTTGTACAATAGCTAACATATATAGCCTCCTAATAGTAGAGTCGTGACTTTATTATTAGGAGGCTTTTATTGTATGGAGCATAGAACTAACTATATAGCCACCTATGCATTTTTCTTCTAACCTTAATGAAAAACTATATAGACGAAATACGATATATCGTGTATACTAATGAAAATATAAGCTACTAGAATCATTATTGATTGAAGCACACTGTATTAATAAATTTACCATGCTTAGTATGGGGGTCTCTATGGGGATAAAAGTTCCTCAAGAGATAATATCTATTACATGATAAATGAAGTAGCTCTGGGGAGGGCACTTCGAGAGAGGAGACTTATGAAACTAATTAAATTATTACCTATTATGGCAATTGCTTCTGTATGTGTTGCTGGCCAAGTACACGCGGCACAAGATCCTTTGATGATGCCTGAACAACCTGCGGCTCCTTTGACTGCAGAACAACAAGAAATTTCTCTTGCTGTACCTAGCGAAGAGGTAAAATCTGTAGTATCTGAATTTGCAGCATTCCAATTGGGAATGAGCAATGCTTTAATCAAAGACGACAATCGCGTAATGTCTGGTCAACAACGTTATACTAATAACGTGTTGTACTACATGAATGTTCGTCGTGACTGGTACATTACAAGCCATCGCTATAAAAAAGATAGCTATGCTCGCGTAGCTTTAGATCGCTTGTACTTAGATTACAAAGAATTCTTCGAAAATCACACAACTGTGTCTGACATGAACAAAGCTGAATATGAAAACCAAATCTTGGCAATTCTTGAAAAGAATACAGCTAACATGTCTAACGATGAATTGCGTTTCTACATGAACGAAATGGTAATCTACAGCTTGCAACAAGCTATGCGTGATGGTAACAACCGCGTTAAACGCATCCGCTAATCAGTATAATTATAAATATATACTTATGAAAGAGGTAACGGTAAAAGCCGTTGCCTCTTTTAGTTTTTATGGTTGCTTTATTTCTAGTAAATGTGAGGTAAATCACATAATAGTGGCCTTAATAGTACTATACTAATTCCATGACCTTATAGCTGTTTATATATAGGTAAGCCCTTACATACTATACATAAATTTACATAATAGTATTCAAGTATATGCAATTACTCCTAGTTACAAAGCAATTACAATCCTTTTGGATACTATGTTCTCTCTCGCAAGCTATAGGTCGTACTAAAACAAATGGCCCCCGTAGGATTCATTCCTACGGGGGTTTGTTTGTTAATTGTATTGGTTAATCTGTCTTTTATGAATTATTATTTATGTTATTTACATATTTTTTCGATAGCAGTATAATTTAATCGTAGTAATCATGAGGGTATAATGAAGGGGAAGTGTTTTGTAGTATAACAAGGGAGGCGTATGATTATGAATCACGCAAAGAAACTACAATTATTAGCAGTACTCGGAGTTTTAACCATATCTTCTGCTAGCTTGGTACAAGCAGCAGATATTCCTGTTGTTTCCTCTGGTGGTGCCACTTATAACATTGGTCTACAAGGCTGGTCATCTTTCACCAACTCAGACAATGTACATCTCGGTGGTCAAACTGGGGCAGCTAACAGCGATTCATATTCCCATGCAGGGGATCCAAATGCAAAGGGTAATAATATTGCCATCGGTCGTCTTGCCTTAAATGGTTCTCAAGGTGGCGGCAATGTAGCATTAGGTGCTAAGAGCTTTGTAGGTGGTAAAGGTGACTATAACTTTTTAGGTAACTTTGCAGCAGGTTATAACTCAACTATTTCCGATACAATTGCGGTAGGTTATTTTGCAGGAGCTGGCTCTGAAGGTAATAAAAACGTATGGCTCGGTGCATCTCAAGCTGGCGGTAGTAAGGGGAATAACACTGTATTAATCGGTTCTAACTCTACTGTAAATGGTGATTTTAACTATGGTATGGGTCATGGCGTCATCTTTAAAGGCGATAAGAACTCCGCTATTGGTGCATACAACAAGATTGAAGGTAACCAATCCGGCGCCTTTGGTGTAGGTACATATAATGTGGACACTGTTAAGGGCGATAACTCTTACAGTATAGGTAACAAGAACCAAGTGAGTGCGAATAATACATTCGTAGTTGGTAATAATGTGAAAACATCTCTAGATAATGCCGTTGTATTAGGTAATAATTCTACTGCTGAAAGTAGTGATGTAGTGAGCACTCCTAGTTATACTTATAATAATGGTGTTACTGAAAAATTCGCTGGTACGGCTCCTGTGTCTACTGTATCCGTTGGTGCAGCCGGTCAAGAACGCACCATTACTCATGTAGCGGCAGGTCGTATTACTGCGGACTCTACAGATGCAGTTAACGGATCCCAATTATATGGCACAAACCAACAAATTGATGTATTGCACCGCGATGTGCGCCACGTGGAAAAAGAATCCAACCGGGGTGATGCTCGTGCTGCAGCACTAGCTGCATTACATCCACTACAATTTGATCCAGACCACAAGGTTCAAGTTATGGGTGGCTATGGTCACTATAAAGGCGAAAATGCATTGGCCCTTGGCGTAGGTTACTATCCAAAAGAAAACCTACTTCTCACTGCAGGTACAACTGTAAGTGGTGATTTGATGGCCAATGTAGGTGTGTCCTATAAATTCGGTGAAAATAAGACATTGGCTAAGATTTCCCCTGCATCCTATAACGCACTAGAACAACGTGTGGATACACTAGAAGCACAAAACAAAAAACTACAAGAAACAGTAGATATGCTTGTGCAAAAACTTAATGAAAAATAAGTTTTGATATGAAAGAGGTAATAACATTGTTATTACCTCTTTTTTTATATACATATAATAGTAAAATAATACGTTTCTAGTGACTACTTGTCTTGACATGCATATACATTATTCGATACACTTATACATATTTCATTTGTTGTTCATGAATTTTAAATGTAGAGAGTAATGAAACGTATTGTGTGTATCGCCTTGAGCGCCCTATTGTGTTGTGTGGGTACAGCTGAGGCAGAAAAACAACAATTACATACAGATATGGGCGTAGTGTCTGTAAAAACAGATAGTTCTATAAAGGCAGCGGCTCGTATAGATGATACTACTCATGTAAATACTGAGGGTAAGGTAAACTCCGATGAGAAAACAGCACGCATGAAGGCTGCATCTGAAGGCTTTCACATTACGCCTGCTGCTACGCCAGACCATGTGATTGGCCAAGGTGGTCCGCTCGTCATGGATCGTCAAGATACTAAGACCGTGCAGTATAGCAATGTGGATGCCGTGAACCGCGCCATTAATGCCGTGGCCATGTCTAATGTGTCCAATGCGATGTACGGTGCTAAAGGTAAACCATGGATGCGACGCACTACATTGAGTTTTCAGTTCCAAGAAGGGTGGAAGCCACTCTATTCGGTGGAGACTGTTCAACCATTAGGTCATTACGATAATTCGTCTCGCGATGTGTGGTTTACGCAGCAGCGCATTTCTCGTGCGTCGGACACCGGTACTACCCTCAACATAGGCGTTGGGTATCGTCGTATTTCCAAGGATGATCGTCGCCTTTATGGGGCACATCTATTCTATGACCACCGGTTCTTGAATCGCCATGATCGACTCAGTGCAGGTCTTGAATATATGTCTGGTGAAAGCGAGTTCCGCTTCAACTGGTACGGTTCTGCTTCTGATGAACGCGTCCTAGATGTAAATTTACATACCTTGGAACGGGTGGCCAATGGTTATACTGTTGAATATGGTAAGACTTTCAAAAATGCTCGTTGGGCTAGAGTCTATGTAGAAGGATACCATTGGAATCAAGAACGTCAGGCCGATAAGAATGGTTTGCGCGTTGGCTCTGAGTTACAGCTCACACCACGTGTGTCTGTCGATATGGGCTATAACAAACCGGAACACAGCTCTGGCGGTGTATATGGTAAGATTACCTTCCGCTTAGCAGGCGCTCCAATGGCTTGGTATGGTGGCAAGCACCGTTTAGAAGAATCTGCAACGGTTCGTGATAAAATGCTCAACCTCGTAAGACGTACAAATACGATTTTTGTTGAGTAATAATTTTGATAACTGAATACACAAATTGAATAGTAATGCTATCTTTTTCATTCATATAATTTTAATGAAAATTAAATGAAAAATTACCTACTATTGTTACTATATAAGTGATATACTCTAGGTAAGGGAATTTAGTGTTAATATCAATTGTTCTTTATAGATAATGGCTTTTATAAAAAGCCATTATCTTATTATGTAGACATATACTACTATAATGAGTAACTTATATCTTATTATGTAACTTATATTTAATACGTTATGTAGCTTATATGTTAATGTATTATATAGTTATTATCTTATTTTTGATGCCGTGTGATCGCCCGTTCATCTTAGTTACTCTCCAACGATTCAATAATCTTTGTGGTGAATTTACTTCAAAATCTCTCTCTTAATAACAAACTTAAATCATGCGGCGATGGTAAGAGGTTCGCCTTCCTCTTACTCAAAAAGGGTAGTTAATCCTAGTTGATTAACTACCTTTTTTATATTCTCTTAATAGATATATAAATTACTGTTTACAAAATACGTATACGTGCTACAATATTCATATAAGACTCATGAATAAAAAGTGAATTTTAATGCAAAGAGAGAATGATAGGTTTTGTAGTTTGTAAATGGAGGTTCTAAATTATGAACAAACGGAAACGTTTATTAACCTTGTTAATTAACGGTGTGTTGCTATCTAGTTTATGTATGGTAGCTAATGCTGCAGATAATGTAGCTGGCGCAGGTAGTGGCGTAGCTATTGGCACCGGCTCTAGTGCTCAAAAAGATGGAGTAGTTGCTATCGGTAAAGGTGCACATACCAATTATGCTGGCGGGTCTGGCTATGCTAAAGTTAATGGTGATGTCGTTATCGGCGAAAATGCAACAACTCATAGTTATTACGATCAATCCGGCTCAGTAGCTGTCGGTAAGAATGCGTATGTAGAAAATACGATTGGGAAACAAGACAAATTCTTTGCATTTAATCAAACTACTTTTAATACTTTTGGTTTGGGAAGTCTTCCACAACAACCAGATAAAGTTGTTACTGGTGTAGCAGTAGGCGATAATACTTATGTTAGAAGTGGTGGTACCATGGTCGGGTCCCATAATTATCGTGGGAAAATTGGTGATATCACTGTCAACACAGATACATATGCAGAGAAGCGTAAAGCTGGACTAGGCGTATACTCAACAACAGTGGGAGCGAATAGCTTTACCAATGGTACTGTCGCAACTACTACAGGTGCTTTAAATGTTATTTCCAGTAATTATGATGGCAATAATTCTGCTAATGCAATTAAAAATTATGGGGCTACTATTAATGGCTCTTTAAACTCTATTGAGTCCGCTACAGCAGCTAGTAAATATTCTGGATTAAGCAATACTGTTGTTGGTACTGCTAATAGAACCAATAATTCTAATGGTTCTTTGATTTTCGGTGCAGGTAATGAAATTACTAACTCTGTTACTGATATAGATGCTAGTTCAATAACACCAACTGCTTTTGGTGGTCCATCCTCGGTAACTGATTTAGCAAAAGATATGCGTAAATTAGTAAAGGATAATAAATCTGGTGGTTCAACCTTAGCTATTGGTGGCGGTAATAAAGCCGATTATACACAATTAACATCAATGACAGGTGTTAATAATACTATTACAGGGACTGCTGGCAATGTTGCAAAATTGAATCAGGTATCTGGGTACAATAATACAATTACTAATGCGTCTAATAATATTGTGATGGGTAATGACCATATTGTAACTGCTGATAATACAATTGCTATCGGTGGTCTTTCTTCTAGCGAAACTCGATCTGTTGCCAATACAACAACAATCGGTTATGATGCAAAAGCTTCTGTTGAAGGCGGTGTAGCCCTTGGTTATAAATCCAACGCAACCGTAGATAAAGGTGCAGCTGGTTATGATATCAGCACCAAAGCAGCATCTACTGATACAAGTTCTACATGGAAAGCGACAGCATCTGCTGTAGCCGTTGGCGATGTAGCTAATGATGTAACACGTCAAATTACATCTGTTGCAGCTGGTACAAATGATACTGATGCAGTAAACGTAGCACAACTAAAAAAGGTAGAAACTAAAATCTCTACTGTTGAGGCAGATGCTAAAAAACATACTACTGTAGTGGCAGGAGATAATACAACTGTTACAGCTGGTACAAATGCAAACGGCGGTGCTGAATACAAAGTAGCTGTAAATAAAGACTTAGTAGAGATGAACTCTGTTAACTTTGGTAAAGCAACTGACGATGTTCGTGCTCGTATCGATAAAGATAGCGCTCGCTTCTTTAACGGTAGCGAAAATATCGGTATTACACCTAAGGGTGTTCAAATCGAAAATACAGATACCTTAGAACAAGCAAAATTCGATAAATACGGTATGTACGCAAGTGAAGGGGACAAAACAGTTTACTACACTACAACTGGTATCAGCGCTGGCGATCAAATCATTAACAATGTAAAAGCCGGTGTAGCAGATACTGATGCGGTTAATGTATCTCAACTTAAACGCGTACAAGATCAAATTGCAGCATCTACTAGTGTTACAACTGTAACAGCTGGTGACCATATTAAGGTAACACCAACTGTAAATGGTAATACTCACGACTACAAGGTATCTCTTGCAGACGATATTGCAGACCAAATTACAAATAACACAACAAATATCACTAAAAATACAAATGATATCAAAAATATCAAAGGTGACTTATCCAAGATGGATAAACGCGTCAATAAATCTGTAGCAGGTGCAGCAGCGTTAGCAGCATTGCATCCACTTGATTTCGACCCAGATGCTAAATGGGACTTCGCTGCAGGTTATGGTCATTACCACAGTGGTGATGCGGCAGCTATCGGCGCTTTCTACCGTCCTAACGAAGACGTACAACTTAGCGTAGGTTCTACTGTAGGCAGTGATGAAACAGTATTCAATGCTGGTTTATCTGTGAAAGTAGGGGCTCATAGCGGTGTATCTCGATCTCGTGTAGCGATTGGCAAAGAAGTATTAGCCCTTAAGAAAACTGTAGCTGAACAAAATGCTCAAATTCAAAAATTGACTGCATTGTTGAACGGCGTTGCTGGTACTAAGATGAAAGCCGATCACACAACATTGTTCCCAGATATCCCTACAAATCACTGGGCATATGAAGCTGTAAGCGATTTATCCCGCCGTGGTCTTGTAGAAGGCTATCCAGATGGTACATTCGGTGGTGACCGCATGTTAACACGTTATGAATTTGCTCAAATCGTATACCGTGCAATTCAAGACGGCGTAACAGTTAACGATCGCCTTGTAACTGAATTCAGCCCTGAAATGGCATTGTTCCGTGTTGATACAGTGGCGAAAAATGCTAAAGGTGAACCAACAATCGAACGCGTTCGTGTTAACAAAAAATAAAGATGCTATTAATTGATAGTGTTCACACAACTTAATAAGTAACTACTATGCATACCTCAACTCCACCCCGAGGGCGCATAGTAGTGAATATAAAAAGGAGTAACTGATTATATCAGTTACTCCTTTTTGTTGTTATATAAGGCTCACTATTCTTTTTATTTGGCAAAATAACCTAGTGATTGAATGTGCGCGATGGACTCGTTTAAATATTGCTCAGAGGACACAATGTGTTTAGTGCCATCATCTTTTGTTCTTTCAACGGTCATGTTTTCGTTCATAGTATCAATCAATTCTTGACGAGAAATTGGTTTTGCCATCAATTTCATGACGTACGATAAACCTTCATCAACAGAATAGTCTATTTGATTATACATATTGCCAAGGCACATGTATTGATAGCCACCTTTTTCAACCAGGGTGGATACATAGTTTATGAAATGCTCTGGAATATAGGTTTCATTTTCCACAAACGGTAATTGATCATACTTTTTAGCATACGTGTTGACATGTCCAACGATAGCAAGATGGAATAAACGTCTATACATAGCATCAGTATCGATTTCAGAATCAGGATGGTGTTCTTCAATATGTTTCATTATATCTGCTACATTGAATGGTCGTTTTGTATCCATTAATTCTTGAATGCTAATGTGCATAACATTGGTCCACTCTGGAGGAACACCAGGCTCTTCATCTAATGCATTGTTGAAGTATAGTGTATCTAGTACTTTCTTCTCAACCCTTTCGTCATGGGAAATTTTATCTTCGTTGCTACACTTTGTTAATAGGGCCATGCGGAACTGAGTATCATACACATAATCGTAGTACTGCTCCTTATCAATGTAGCTATCTCTAGCTAATGTTCTAATATTTTTTTCTACATCACTATCGAGCCAAGTGATAAAAGAACGATTTAAAGTTTCGTCGCCGATATAAGTGCAACCTTGTTGTTGAGCACGCTCAATAAATTCAGACACATATACAGGATCATTAATAGCTTCTAAGTATTCATGACCAACGTAGTAATCGTTAGATTGGATTACACGATTTATGTTTTTGATCTTATAATCAGAAATTTGTTGGGAACGTTCATCTAGCTTCATTGTTTCTGCAATGAGTTTTAATACATTTTTTGTGTAGACCGTACGCTCTTGTAATGAGTCGTTAGGTGCATGTTTTTCAGAATATAACATAATATCCCGCAATTGCTCTAACCGTTTCCAACCTGGATACGTATTATATGAAACATAGGCAATACCACGATCAGATAAGTTGCGACTGCAAATATTAAGGATTTTATCTTTTACCACATCAGGCACCCAAGACCAAATACCATGGACGATAATGTAATCGAAGGTACCAAATGAATCATCAATATCCATAATATCTTTTTCTAATAATGTAATATTTTTTAGCCCCATGGATTCAATTAATTCATTCCCATGCTTTACCTGAGTAGGGGATAGGTCGATACCTGTAAAGGTAGTCGTTGGATTATATAGGGCTTGGGGAATGATATTTCCACCGCAAGAAGAGCCCAACTCTAATACGCGCGCGTCTTCAACTGGTACTGGGTTTAAGCCATAAATAAGAGCTTTTGCCATTAAAGATGTAATACATGTATTGTAAAATGGTTTTGATACGTATAGAAAATCGTCGTAAGATTCCTTTAGGTCGTTAATTTTAGATTGATCTACACTAGTAATGTGTTGTTTACTCATTAGAATATATCCCCTCTATAACTAATATTCGTAAAATGGTCCTCATAATGATTTAGTATATCATAATTTCTATTATATATAATGTAAAATCTCATGATTTGTTCATTTATAAATTGAAATATGAGAAATTAGTGAAATGGACTATAAAAAGATAGGATAATTTCATATAGATGTTTTTCGTGATCTATATTTTATAGATAATATATAAATGAGGTTTGAAATTGAGAAAAATCAATCTTCATAAATCAATTAAACGTTTATTTATAACTATAGTTAATGTAGTTATCGATAAATGCCGAACTGCATTGAAATAAATAGATTATATTTTATAAAATGTGTATAAAACACAGAAAAAATGAGTAAAAAAACACTCATATATTAAATTTTGTTTAACAAAATAAAGGTTTTGACAACAAACTTTGCTGTTTATGATAAAAACATGAAGAAAAGTATTTACAACATTTTCGATATATGATATTCTGTTCATGACACAAAATGAAAGAAATATGAAAGATACTCAGAAAGGCGTAAAGGTATGGGAAATTTAGGCTTTTCGTTCTTTTGTATTTAAATGATTTAATTATAAGGATTGTAATTGTGTCTAGTTAAGAAAGGGGTTCATAGTAATATGAATAAAATCTTTAAAGTTGTTTGGAGCAAAACTAAAGAGTGCTACGTAGTAGTTTCCGAAGTTGCAAAAAACAATGGTGGTAAGAAAAAAGCTCTTGCTAGCGTATTAGCTGGTTTGGCTATGGTAGCTGCTACAGCAGGTACACCGGTGCATGCTGATGTTGGGTTGGGAGGCAGTTCAGTTAATATTTCACCGAATGGCACATATAATGGTTCTAACTCTGTGACTCCAAACTCTATTGTAGTTGGTTACCAAAATAGAACAACTGGTGGTAGTGGTAACGGTCATGTTATTTATGGTGCTAACAATGTGGCGAATCAAGATTCATCTATGGCTCTTGGTAACCAAAACGTAGCAACTGGTCCTGCTGCATCTGCAATTGGCGTAGGATCTCAGGCAACTGGTAGAAATACAATTGCAGTAGGTAATGTGGCAAAAGCTAGTAATACAGATAATATCGCTATTGGCACATATTCTGAAGCATTAACTAGTGGTCAAGATGCATATGCTCTTGCAGTGGGTTCTTATTCAAAAGCTAATGCTCATATGGCAGTTGGTGTTGGTGCACTTGCTAATGCAACCGGTACTGAATCTACAGCGGTTGGTGCAGGCTCTAAAGCAACTGCTAAAAACTCTCAAGCTTTTGGTGCTCGTAACACTGCATCTGGTCAAAATGCTACAGCTATTGGTTATGGCAATACCTCTGCAGTAGAAGATACTATTACAGTAGGTACTAGCAATACTGCATCCGTTGGTGGTGGTATCGCTATTGGTCAAAATAACATTGCAAACTCTGGTGGTACTGCAGGTAACACAATGATCGCTATCGGTCGTGAAAATGAAGCAACAGCACAAGATACTGTAGCTATTGGCCGTAGAACTAAAGCGACTGCTAATGTTGCTGTTGCGTTAGGTGCTCGCTCCGAAGCGACAGGCTCTGGCGCTGTTGCACTTGGTGGCAATGGTGATGGATATAAAACAACAGCTACTCAACTAGGTTCCGTTGCCATTGGTATGCAATCTACTTCTACAGGCGTTGCTTCTACTGCAGTAGGTGGTGTTTCTCAAGCAACTGCTAAAGGTGCCTCTGCCCTTGGCTTTAAGGCAAATGCTACTGCTGAAAGTGCGACTGCATTAGGTCAAGAATCTGTTGCATCTGTAAAAGATGGCGTTGCTCTTGGTTCTCAGTCTAAAGCAACTGTAGATAAAGGTGTTAAAGGCTTTAACCCTGCAGAAACTCGTACAAATAAATATGCTGGTTTAGCTGGTACTGCACAAACATCCACATTGGCAGCTGTTTCCGTAGGTGACGGTGCTACTGCAACTCGTCAAATTACAGGTCTTGCTGCAGGTACTAATGATACTGATGCTGTTAACGTAGCTCAATTAAGAAGCGTTAACTTGAAATACGCTGGTGACACTGGCAATGGCGATGTATTGTTAGATGATGGTACATTGAAAATTAAAGGTGATGATCCTACATTTATTTCTACATCTGCTGATAAAAATGGTGTTACAGTAAAAGCTAAAATAGGTGCTGATATTACTAATACTAATGGTAAAGCAGTAGCGCCTACTACAAATGGCATTGCTACAACTGACAATGTTGCAAAAGCGATCAACGAATCTGGTTGGAACGTAGTTTCCTCCAATAACGGTGGTAGCGTAACAGGTACTCAAGCATCCAAAAAAGTAAGCCCTGGCGATACTGTAACATTGAGTGCTGGTAAAAACATTGTATTAGACCAAACTGATAAACAATTCACATACTCCTTGAACAAGAATGTTGATTTGACTAAAGATGGTTCTTTAACAATTGGTGATACTAAAGTTAATAACGATGGCTTAACAATCACAGGTGGTCCATCTGTTACTAAAACTGGTATCGACGCTGGTAATAAAAACATTACTAATGTAAAAGCTGGTGTAAACGATACTGATGCAGTTAATGTAAAACAATTAAAAGACGCTAAAACTAAACTTGTAGATGGTAAAAATACTAAAGTTACTGGTGAAGGTACTCAAGACGATCCATACAAAGTTAATGTAGAAGGCGATTTGAAAGGTATTACATCTATTTCTAATGCTGACAATGGTCCTAAAATGACAATTGGTGGCAACTCCATCAACATCACTGGCGGCCCACTTAACATGGGTGGTAGCAAAATCACTAATGTAGCTCCTGGTACAGACGATACTGATGCAGTTAACGTAAAACAATTGAAATCCGCTAAGACAGAAGTTAAAGCTGGTAATGGCGTAACTGTTGCTAAGACTCAAGATACAACAGATGGTCATGATATTTACACAGTAAGCTCTACTGGTGCTACTGGTAACACAGATCCTTCTAAAGTTGAAGGTGGTAAAAATACTACTGTAACAGGTGATGGCACAGCAGCTACTCCGTACAAAGTAAATGTACAAGGTGACTTGACAGATATCTCTTCCATTACAAATGGTACTGGTTCTGGTAAAATCTCCTTCGCTGGTGATCAAGTTGTAAAAGTTGAAGGCGACAACCCTATTTCCATAGATGGTAAAGGTGGTTATGTAACTGGCTTACAAAACAAAGATTGGGATATTATTAACCCAACTCCTGTTTCTGGTCGTGCAGCAACTGAAGACCAATTGAAAAAAGTAAGCGATGGCTTCAACAACACAATTAAATTAGCAGGTAACACTGGTAACACAGATACTCAAAAATTCAATAAAACTGGTGGTTTGAGCTTCGGTGTAGTTGGTGCTAACAACGGTCAATACATCAAAACAACTGCTTCTGGTACAGATGTAGTAGCTGACTTGTCCGATGATGCAAAAGCTAAATTGAACCATAAATTTGAAGTAGCTTCTGGTTCTAACAATGTTACAGTAACTGAAGATACAACTGATCCTAATAAAACAGTATATAAAGTAGCTGTTGCAAATACTACAGCTGGTGCTGCTTCTACTGAAAGCGTAGTTAAAAAAGCTGCTGCAGCTGGCGATACTAACATGGCTGATATTACTGTTGAAAACGGTAAAAACTCTGGTGATCCAGATGCTAAATACGGAGTTAATGTTTCCCGTAATGCTGTTAAAGATGCAGCTCGTGAAGCAGTAACAGTT
>ERZ773196.978-NODE-978-length-16856-cov-6.508958_pt1 | contig 16856 bp, 3 predicted proteins | sample MGYA00581009_ERZ773196 | MGnify/ENA primary metagenome ERZ773196 (study PRJEB29015, sample SAMEA2738162) | human oral metagenome | biome: human oral; feature: human-associated habitat; material: saliva | place: China | collected 2243 ... | reverse complement strand
AAAGTTGCAACGATTTTTACACGTTTGTTCATGATTTTTGTGACTCCTTTATATATATGACCTTTTTGGTCTTATTAACTAAATTGTAAATTATGACAAGCTCTTATTCAAGCTAGATAGCTCAATATCGGCTTTGTGTGGGTTGTTAACCACAATCTTACCTTCTGCAGTAAGGCTAAACAATGCTCCTTCTTCTGCAGTACCAAGAATTGGATTTTCAACCATTTTTTCATTACGGATACCAACCGCAACACCACCGATACCTTCTTTAAGAAGTTTAACAGCATGCGCACCCATACGTGACGCCAATACACGGTCACGCGCAGTTGGAGAACCACCACGTTGAATATGTCCAAGTTCTGTTACACGAAGGTCGCTTGTATCCCCAGCTTCTTTTAGTTTTTTACCAAATTCAGCTGCTGACATAACACCTTCTGCCAAGACGATGATATTGTGTTTTTTACCACACTCATAACCACATTTAATGCTTTCTACGATATCTTCAATCTTGAATCCTTCTTCAGGAATGATGATTTCATCAGCACCAGTTGCAATACCAGCCCAAAGAGCGATATCACCAGCGTTACGTCCCATAACTTCGATTACAAAAGTACGACGGTGACTTGATGATGTATCACGAATCTTATCGATAGCATCCATAGCAGTTGTAACCGCTGTGTCAAAACCGATTGTAAAGTCAGTACCAACGATATCGTTATCGATTGTACCTGGAAGACCGATAGCTGGGAAGCCATGTTCAGTCAAACGCATAGCGCCGTGGTAAGAACCGTCACCACCGATAACAACTACACCTTCAATCCCGTGTTTTTTCAATTGCTCAATCCCTTTAAGTTGCCCTTCAAGTTGAGCGAACTCTGGATAGCGAGCTGAGTGAAGGAAAGTACCACCACGAGAAATGATGTCTCCTACTGAAGCTGCATCTAGGGGATGAATTTCACCAGCAACCATACCAGCATATCCATCATAGATACCAAAAACTTCCATTCCTTCTGAAATTGCTTGACGAACAACTGCACGGATGGCAGCGTTCATACCAGGGGCGTCTCCACCACTAGTCAAAACAGCAATACGTTTCATATTGGTTATGCTCCTTTTTCTTTTAACATTCTTATTGATTATACCACATTTGATTTTAAAATTCTTCTATTTTCCGTATTTTTAGCGATAAATCGTTTTCATAACGATTTCATTCAACTTCGCTTCTAATTCATTGGATTTAGCTACAAAATGATGGGGAGAAACGATTGTTTTCTGTTCCTCTTCATACCTGATGATGACTGGGATTTGGCCTTTATATTGGTCTAAAATACGTGAAATTTCTTGATCCGAATCATGATTCTTCACCTGTATCCAAAAGCGTTCAGCAACTGCTTCTCTTATTTCTTGTGCAATCATTTGCAGACGACCATCACGTGACTGGATTTTTCCTTTTATATAGTAGAAGGCTCCTTCTCTTACTTCCTGTCCAACCTGTCGATATAAGTCTGAAAAGAGAGTGACATCCAATTTTTTCTTACTATCATCTACCTGTAAGAAAGCCATGTTTTCGCCCTTTTTGGTACGAATTACTTTTATTTTCTGAACTTCAACCAAAATAATAGCGTAGCTATTTTCTGACAAATTTCCAATTGGGGTAATAGGGTAAATAGCCTTACTTGCAATAGCTTGTAAGGGATGTTTGCTGACACCTATCCCTAAAAGCTCTTGTTCCATGTAGAATTTTTCTTGCTCCGTCCAGTCCTCTGAATCTTGCCAACTATAGATGGTCTCTCCAAATAAGCTTCCTAATACTTTCACAAATTCAAATAGATTAGCTAAATTATTGAATACTTTTTGACGATTTTTTTCAAATGAATCGAAAAGACCAACTTTTACCAAAGGTTCCAGCAAGGGAAGTTTCAAATAATTCTCAGGTAGTTTAGCTAAAAAATCTTCAATGTTAGAATATGGTCGATGTTCGATAATCCAAAGCGCCAAATCCTTGCTGAGCCCCTTAATCGATTTCAAACCTAAATAGATAGACTTGTTGGCAATTTTATCGTGATAGGGAATAGTATTGATGGACAATGGGGCTACTTCAAAACCTGCTTCTAAGGCATCTGTTACATAATCACTGTTGGCAGAATTCAACATGACCTGATAAAAGATGGCTGGATAATGTGTTTTGAAATAAGCCAACTGAAAGGCCAAGGCTGAGTATGCATAGGCATGTGACCTGTTAAAACCATAACCTGCAAACTTCTCCATGACATCAAAGACCTGCTCTGCCTTTTCCGCAGTATGTCCAGCTTCTAATGAACCTTGAATAAAAGAAGCTCTCATCTCATGCATGGCAGAGGCATCCTTTTTCCCCATAGCTCGGCGCAAAATATCGGCCTTCCCAAGACTAAATCCAGCAAAACGCTGAGCAACCTGCATAACCTGCTCCTGATAGAGCATAATGCCGTAAGTTGGAGCCAAAATATCCTCCAGAGCTGGATCTAGAACAGTCACTTCTTCCTGCCCATGTTTTCTAGCTACAAAATTATTGATATAATCACTAGCACCTGGTCGATTTAGGGAAGTAGTTGCTACGACATCTTCAAAACAGACTGGCTGCACACGCTTGAGTAGGCGAATAGCACCAGGTTGTTCAAATTGAAAGATACCTTTTGTATTACCAGAAGCAAAAAGAGCTAACGTTTCTTTGTCTTCCAAATCAATTTCTTCTATTTTTATATGAATACCTTCTGTTTCAGCAAGCAACTCTTGCATTTTCTGAACAAAGGTCAAATTTCGTAGCCCCAGAAAATCCATCTTCAAAAGTCCACTCGCTTCGACTCCATGAGCATCATATTGAGTCAGTGGAATTTCGTCACCATGCTTTAGAGGGATGTAATTGGTCAAATCTTGGTCACTGATTACAACACCAGCTGCATGGATAGAGGTTTGTCTTGGATATCCTTCAATCTTGCAAGCAATCTCAAAGGCTTTTTGGTATTCTAACTTACTATTAATTTGCTGACGAAACTGCAGATTGCCCTCATAGGCTGACTTAAGATTGTCCCGAAAACTGATTTTCTTAGTAATTGCAGATAATTCATACTCGGGCACACCAAAGCGTTTCAATACATCTCGAAGAGCTTGCTTAGCCCCAAAGGTAGAAAAAGTAACGATTTGAGCAGCATGTTTACTGCCATATTTATTGCCAACATACCTGATAAAATCTGGACGATAAATATCAGGAATATCAATATCAATATCAGGCATAGTATAGCGTTCACGATTGAGGAAACGTTCAAAAATCAGATTTTTCTCTACTGGGTCAATCCCTGTAATATCTAAGGCATAGGAAACCAAGCTACCAACTGCTGAACCCCGTCCCATTCCCATATAGTAGCCATTCGAACGTCCAAAACGTAGCAAATCCCAGACAACCAAGAAATAATCGTCAAAGCCCATATCATGAATAACAGCCAATTCTTGGTCTAGACGGTCTTGATATTCTTTACTAGACAACCCCTTCTGAGCAAGTCCCAGTTCAGCACGTTCTCTCAACTCTTCTACTGCTGGTCTCGCTGGATTAAAACGAGGCAGTTTCAAACTAGTATCCAAGTCGTAAGAAATACCTGAAATAAGCTTTTCTAAATTGTCCAAGGCTTGCGGAAAACGTTCTTGGAATAATTTCTCTAAAGAACTTGCTGATATAAAGACATCTTGTCGCGAGCGTAAAGGGACTTCTCTGAGCGGTAGGTTTTCTTTGATTGCTGTTAAGACTTGCAGAACTTCTCTATCCCTACTTTCAAAGGCATTGACCCGATAGAGGGGCAAGATTGGATGATGAAATTCGCTGGCTAGTGTTTCCGGATAAACCCCTATATAGTAATCACAGCCTAGATTTAACAACTCCAGTCCATCAAAATAAGGCACAATTACCGCGATATCCTCCAGGTACTGGGACAGGACTGACCAACTTTTCTCCCCCTGCATCTTGGCTGTTGAAAGCTTCATCAACTGCTGATAGCCCACACTAGATAGAGCTAAAAAGCGCAGATTCACTTCCTGAGCATCCACAAATACAGTCATTTCAAGCCCTAATAAAGGATGAATGCCATATTTTTTTGTAACCTCTAGAAAGTCAAAAGCACCATAAAGATTATCAATATCCATCATAGCCAGATGAGTGTAGCCGTATTCTTTAGCTGCTCTCACATACTTTTCGATCGAAATGACGCTCTCCATAAAACTATAGACTGTTTTTGTATCTAGTTGTGCGATCAATTTACACTTCTCCTCTATCGTTCTCACTATATTATACCATTTTCAAAAAGAGAAAGAAAAGAACCTGAGATAGTAAATCTCAAGTTCTTTCTTTATCTGATTGCAAGTCAGCATCTAATGAGAATCAAAATGATTATTCTTCATCTTCTCTTTTCTTACGAGCAATCAATCCAAATCCACTTAGGGCTCCTAGAAGTCCAAGTGCTGCAAGGCTAGCATGATCTTCTGTACCTGTATTTGGAAGTTCACGTTGACCATCCATGTATTGAGGTGTAGAAGGCGCTGCTGGTTGAGCTGGAGTTGCTGGAGTACCATTATTATTTCCGTTGTTATCTCCATTATCTGCAGGTGTTACAGGTTGTGGAGTTTCTGGTTTTGGTTCCGGCTTAGGCTCTGGTTTAGGAGTTGGTGCTGGAGTTGGGTTTGGTTGTGGTACTGGAACATAGTTGATTGGCGTGTCCTTAGTCGGATCGTTCGGTACGTTTGGTACTTCATATCCTTTAGTTGGATCATTTGGATCAACTGGTTTCAGTGGGTTTCCGTTTGGATCTACCGGAGTGAATCCTGGTACGTAAGGTACATGTGGTTTATCACTTCCTGGTTTTGTTGGATCTGTTGGATCATTTGGATATGGAATTGGATTTGTTGGTGTTCCTGGGATGTTTGGTACCCATGATCCTAACTTATCGTAAACAACTGTTTCGTTGATATCTTTGATTGTATCAGGTGTTACTTTAACATCTTTCGTTGATGATTCTAAATCACCATCTTTAGCAATATATCCTTTCACAACTGGTACTGGATATCCGTTGAAGATATCGTCGTTACGATCTGTTGTCCATTCTCCGTATGTGATTTCTCCTGTTACTAAGTTAACTTTAGCATCACGAGTGAATTTGATTGTTTCAACACGAGTTTCAGTTACTTCTTTTCCGTTACGATCTACGTACTTGATAGTACGTGTAGCTGATTTCTCAGTTACAAGATCTTTCACAGTATTTGGCCATACTGGGCTGTTTGGATCGTTAGGGAATACTGGTTTACCTGGTTCTGGTGTAGATGGTGTTACTGGAGTTCCATCTGGGTTCTTCGGTAAGTTTGGATCATTTGGATCTACTGGTTTACCTGGTGTAACTGGAATAATTCTTTCAGCTACTGTTACAGTGAAGATTTGATCTACAGATTTATCTTTATCAAATACTCTGTCTGTATCTTTAGATGGGAACTCGTTCTTAACGACTCTGTATCCAGCTTTTTCAAGTTTTTCAATAGTCTTAGTTACTTCATCAACTTTAGACTTAGTGAAGTTAGCTCCTGAATCACCTTCATCAACTACTGGAGTTGATACTACTTTACCACTTTCAGTTACAAAGTTTGTGATAGCTTTTTGCTTATCAGTTACGTAAGTGATTGGTGTATCTGTACTTGGGTCGGTTGGTACTGGTGGTACTTCATATCCTTTAGATGGATCTTTCGGATCAACTGGTGTTAATGGAACTAGTGGGTTATCCGGACTAATTGGTTTAGTTGGATCTTTTGGCACCACCGGTGTAGTTCCTGGGATATAAGGCACTTTAGGTTTATCAGTTCCAGGTTTAGTTGGATCTTTTGGATCGTTTGGATACGTAACCGGAGGAACTGGTGTAGAACCTTCTGGTACTTTTGGAATCCATGAACCAAGTTTAGTGTAGACAACTTCGATATTTTCATCTTTAGAGTCTGCAGTTAATCCTGTTGTAGCTGCTACTTCTTTTTGTTTGGCATCTTTCAGGATGTAGCCTTTAACGACTGGTGATTCAACTTTATCGAATGTTGTATCTCCATCTTTAGCTGTCCAGTTACCGTAAGTGATTTCACCTGTTACTGAATTGATCTTAGCTTCACGATTGAATGTAACTTTATCAGTTACTTTCTTAGCTACTTCCTCACCATTTTCATTAATGTATTTAATTGTACGGTTCACGTGGCGAGTTGTATCAATCTTCTTAATTAGATCTTCAGTCCATTTTGGTCCATCAGGGTTCTTAGGATCGATTGGATCACCTGGTTTTGGTTTATTTGGATCATTTGGATTTTCTGGATCTACTGGTTTGATTGGCTCAACGTGTGGTGTAACCGTTACTACAAAGCTTTGATCTACTTTTGTATCTTTATCGTAGTTCTTATCTGTAGCTGTTGTGAATCCGTCACTTACTAGGTCATATCCTAGAGCTTTCAATTCAGCAAGTTTAGCTACTGTTGAGTACTCGATTGGTTCTCCAGATTTACCTTCTAGGTTATCTGTATGAAGTACTGTTCCTGTTCCTTCTACCACATAAGTTACTGTCGCTTTTTGAGTATCTTTCTCATAAGTGATTTCAGTATCTTCTGTTGGGTTTTCAGGTGTTGGTGGAACATATCCTTTACTTGGATCGTTTGGATCTACTGGTTTCAGTGGGTTTCCATTTGGATCTTTTGGAGTTGTTCCTGGAACGTGAGGAATCACTGTTGTTGGTGTTCCTGGTTTAGTTGGATCTGTTGGATCGTTTGGATATTGAGGTTTCTCAACTTTTGGAACTTCGAATCCTTCTGGTACTTTTGGTACATATTTACCTAGCGGTGAGTAAACAACATTTACTACAGAATCAGCTGCATCATGAGCAACGTTTTCAACTTTTTCAGCTGCTTTAATATCTGCAACATATCCATCGATAACTGGAGATGTTACCTCAGCTAATGTTTGTGGTTCTGTCCAGTCAGAAGTATAAGTGATTTCACCTGTTACTTTGTTTAGGTCACCTTTACGAGAGTAACGAAGTTTTTGTTCTACCGTTGGACGAGCCTCTTGACCACGTTTATCAGCATCTACTTTTTCAGTATTCGCATATCTGTAGTTGATTGTACGATTTACCTCATCTAGTAATCCAAGTTGTTCGTATGTACGTTGTTTTGGATCTCCAGGTACTTTGTCTCCTGGTTTTGGAGTTACGTCTGGTGTATTTGGATCTAACGGTTTATCTGGATCGATTGGAGTGATTCCCTCTTTAACGATTACATAGTAAACTTGACTAATTCCATCATTACCTTTGTCATCCTTGTCATCAAATGTACGGTTAGCATCAGCGTAGAATGCTACACGTTCTGCTGTATAAGCTGCATCAGTTGGTGCAACAACTTCATAACCTTTAGCTTCTAACTCAGCTTTAACGTTATCGATGTTTGTTGTCTTGATTGCTTTACCTGTGTCTCCTGCTTCCGCAACTGATACGTGAACGGCAGTTCCATCCTCTTTAATGAAGTGAACTAGAGCAACTTGAGAACCATCTTTCACATACGTAATTGTAGTGTTTTGAGTTGGATCTTCTGGTACTTTCGGTACTTCATATCCTGCCGTTGGATCGTTAGGATCTTTCGGAGTTAATGGTTTACCGTTTGGTCCTACTGGTGTTGTTCCAGGGATGTATGGTACTACTGGAGTTTCAGTAGGTGTTCCTGGTTTTGTAGGATCGTTTGGATTATTTGGATATGGTTTTGGCGTTAAGTCAGTATTCGCTGGAGGTGTTACTCCTTCTGGAATTACTGGAACATATGAACCAAGTTTACGGTAGATGATTGTTTCTTCACTATCTTTATCCGTAGCTTTAACACTTTCACGAGCTGTTGATTTAGCTGCTGAAGCTACATATCCTTCTTTAGCTGGTGTTGGCACAGCATCGATTGTTGTATCATCGTCTTTAGCTTTCCATGTACCAAAGTTAGAGATTGCTCCAGTTACTGGATCTAAGTCAGCTGTACGAGTGAATGTTAATGTTTGGACATTATCAGGAATACCTGCATCTGATCCGTCAGCTAGTTTATAATGAACTGTGTGTGTTACTTCTTCGATTAATCCTAATTCTTTGTAAGTACGTCCTTTTGGATCGTTTGGTACTTTATCATCAGGTTTTGGAGTAACATCTGGTGTGTTTGGATCAACTGGTTTGTTTGGATCAACATTCGTTGGTTTTGTAGTATAGATTACTGTTTCATTAATGTCTTCAGCAGTTGCTGTTACTTCTGATGCTGGTACAGTCTCTTTATCTGGAGTAAAGTTTGTAACTTTTGGTGAAGTTACAGCTTCAAATGTTTGAGCTGGTGACCAGTCTCCGAATGTAATCTTACCAGTTACTGGGTTGATTGTTGCTGAACGTTTGAACTCTTTAGTTTCTTGAACTGAATCAGCAGCTTTAGATCCATCCGCGTAAACATACTTGATTGTACGTTTAACTTCTTCTTTACGTCCGTCTTCTAACTCTTTGATTAATTCTTCAGTCCATTTTGGTCCTGTTGGATTATTTGGATCGATTGGTTGATCTTTAGTTGGAGTCGGATCGTTTGGATTTACAGTAATTGGCTTAGCAGTTACTAGGACTTTGTATACTTGGTTAGTCTTAGAATCTGCATCGAATGTACCATCTGTTGGGTAGTTGTTTTCAACAACTGTGTATCCTTTAGCTTTAAGTGCTTCAATTGTTGATGTTACATCAGCAGCTTTAGTGAATGCTTTACCTGTATCACCAGTATCTACTACTGATTCTGCAACTGCACCTTTTTCAGTCTTATCCGTTTCACTGTTTACTTCGATGAAGTGAACAATCGCTACTTGTGATCCATCTTTAACATAGGTAATTGTAGTGTTCTCTGTTGGATCTGTTGGTAAGCCTGGTACTTCATATCCTTTGGTTGGATTGTTAGGATCTTTCGGTGTCAATGGTTTTCCATTTGGTCCTACTGGTGTTGTTCCAGGGATGTATGGTACTACTGGTGTTTCAGTAGGTGTTCCTGGTTTTGTAGGATCTGCTGGAGTTGCATTTGGATATGGTTTTGGATTTAGGTCAGCATCTGCCGGAGGTGTGATGCCTTCTGGTACTACTGGTACATATGAACCAAGTTTACGGTAGATAATTGTTTCTTCACTATCTTTATCCGTAGCTGATACATTTGTACGTTCTGTAGATGTTTTCGCTGAAGCCACATATCCTTCTTTAGCTGGTGTTGGCACAGCATCGATTGTTGTATCGTTATCTTTAGCTGTCCATGTACCGTAGTTAGAGATTGCTCCTGTTACTGGATCTACCTCTGCAGTACGTGTAAATGTTAATGTTTGTACATTATCAGCGATACCTGCATCTGAACCGTCTTCAAGTTTGTAGTGAACTGTGTGTGTTACTTCTTCGATTAATCCTAATTCTCTGTAAGTACGTCCTTTTGGATCGTTAGGTACTACATCATCAGGTTGTGGAGTAACATTTGGATTTGTTGGATCTGTTGGTTTGTTAGGGTCTACAGTTGTTGGTTTTGTAGAGTAGATTACTGTCTCTTCAAAGTCTTTATCTGTAGCCGCTACAGTTTTCGCTGGTATATCTGCAACTGTTGGAGTTACACCTGCAACTGCCGCAGTGTATTTCTCAAGTGTTGGAGAAGTTACTGCTTCGAATGTTTGATCAGCTGACCAATCTCCGTATGTGATTTCTCCTGTCGCTACATTAATCTTACCAGAACGTGTGAATTTAAGTGTTTTAACTTTCTTATCAGCTACACTTGTTAAATCAGATTCCGCTACTGGCGTACCATCTTCGTATACATACTTAATTGTACGTGTTACTTCTTCTTGTACTTTTACAGCGTTGATTAATGCTTCAGTCCATTTTGGTCCATCTGGATTATTTGGATCGATTGGCGTTACACCTGGTGTTGGTTTTGGATTATCGTTACTTGATGGTTTAGTTGGATCAAATGATGGAACATCTACTACTTTAGCCTTGAATTTCACCACATATTCTTGATCAACTGCAGCATCTTTATCGAACTTATCTGTTGATTTGAATCCATTATCAACTAGTTCGTAGCCTTTCTTAACTAGCTCAGCAATCTTATCAGTTACTGAAGTTGCTGTTGTAGCTGGGTAAGCTGCTTCTGATTTACCTGTTACTGCGATTGGATCTGCAAGACCTGGAGTAATTACTTTATCTGTATTAGTAGGGTCTACTTCTACGAATTTAACTACAGCTTTTTGAGCAACTGGAGTATAAAGTACTGTGATCTTGTAGTCATCTGCTTCTGCATCGATTGCTGCAGTCGCTTCTACAGTAGCATTATCTGGAGTATATCCAGTCACTTCTGGAGAGTTAACAAGGTTGAACTTATCGTCTTTTGCTACTTCTGCAGGTGTTAACGTTACACCAGTAGCTGTTCCACCTACCGGAGTCCATGGTCCAAATGTAACGATTGCTTTTTGAGCAGCTGTTGCATCTGCAGCTATCGCTTTGTTTGTGATGTAATCGTAGTAAACTGTACGAGCTTTGTATTCTTCTGGCGAATCATATCTACTAGCATCTAACACAGCTTTATAAGCAGCATATTCTGCTGGATACTCTTTCGCAGCTAATGTGTAGTCGATTGTACGGTCACGTTCAAAGTGAAGTGTTTCAGTCACTGTTGGTGCAGCCGTTGTTCCACGTTTATCTGCTGGTACATCATCTGTACTTGCATATTTGTATTCGATTGTACGTGTTACTTCTTGAGTATCTTTAATTTGACGAAGAACTTTTTTATGACGTAGGTAAACATTGAACGCTTGGTCTACATCTTTATCGTCATCGAACTTACGTCCACCTTCAATAGCTGTACCTTGAGTATTATTTGTATAGTCATCAGTTACTAATTCATAACCAAGGTCTTCATATTTCTTGATTGTGTCAGCTGTTAGGTAAGGAATCTTCGTATGAGATTTACCTTGAAGTGTTGTAACCCCATAAGTTGTTTTCGCATCTGCACCTGTTGCAGGAGCAGTTGCTGCTGTTTGAACTTCAAGAATACGAGCATCACCTGTTGCATCTAAGTCAATGTATGTTACTTTAGCTTTTTGGATATCAGCTTTGTAAACAACATACATATCAAAGTTATCTTTGTCGTCTGATCTTATTGCAGAAGAAGCTGGTTTATACGTTCCGACATCTTTTGTATTTCTATCAATCGGTTTATAAGTACCAATTTCCTTAGTATCTTTAATATGAGCCATTTCTCCTGTTGCATTTGGAGCATTGTATTCTAAAGTTACAACATTCGCTGTATAACCTTTTACAGTATGAGAAACTATACTATTCATCTCTTCGTTATTTTCTCCATGTTTCCAATCGGAAATAATCAATGTTCCTTGAGAGAATTTAGTACCTTTAGGTATTTCAGTTCCTGCTGTGTATTCTGTACCATTCACATCTCTAACTGTATTCGCAGTTACCATCGGTTGGTCTAATACACCATCTTCATCAAACATTTTATATGTACGAGTATAGTTTAAAGTTTGAGAACGTGTTACTGGTTCATTATTGATCGATAAAATTGGATCATTATTTTTATAAGAAGCTTGACTAGTAGCTGTTGCATCATTATCACTCTCATACACATAGTGAATTGTACGTGTAATCGACGCTTCTGTAACTGGTGTTACTATTGGTGTGTATTTTGCTCTACCGTAATCAGTACCATATTTTTCTGTAACTTTATCATTTGCTACAACATCATTATAGTCTATATCTGGTTGTACTAAATCTACACCTGTTCCTCTTCCTACAAATCCAGGTTCTGGTGTAAATGTAACTTCACCTGTTGGTTTTCCACTTGCATCTTTCACAAGTTCGTATACCCCTTCACCTGTGATTGTTACTTTAGAATCGTTAGTGTTTGCCAGGTCATAACTACGTGGAACCTCTGTTATTGCTCCTGTTGTAGGATCAAGATGTGTTGCGCTTGGTAATATAACTTGATTTAACGGTAATATTCTCTTGACTTTAGTACCCGCTGGAATCGTGTTAGTTGCACGATATTTACCGTCAACTTTTACAACATCTCCTTTTCCTACAATTTGACTAATAGCTGTTTCTTTAGCTAGGGTAGAAATTTTATTACCTGATTCTCGTGGTATAGTATCACCTGTATTATATGTGACATTATTCCATGTATTATTCGCCGTTGTTACTAATGGATTTTTAAGTTTAGCTCCTGCTGGAATTCTTCCTCCGGCAGAAATAGTAGTCTCTGTACCGTTAGCTAGAGTAACAACCGTGTCTGCTGTAACAGGATGAGGATCAACTGGACTAGCTCCCGCTGGGATAGTTTTTCCAGTAACAAGTCGAACATTATTTACTACAACAGAACCTGTACCTGTTACTACCACATCTGCATCTTCAGCAATTTTCGCACGCGCTGGTAATTTATCTTTATCAGGAGTATACGTAACCACCTTACCATCAGCAAGTGTTAATGTAGTAGCCTTACTTACTTCAGTATCTTTATCGTATGAAGATTTATTACTTTCTAAAGTATCCGCTAATTTTATACTCTTATTCTTATCTATGATTTCGAATTCATTAGCATACCTAGAATCTGTAATCTTATCTCCTGTTTCAGTTTCCACTGTTCCATATACTGGGATTTGAGGTCTAGCACTTTGTTTTTTACCTTGAACATCAGTAGTTGTAGTATCTTCACCTATTGGTCTCACATCAATAACAGTTGGAATATAACTAGTATCCATTGTTTTATAACCATTATTTCCATTGTTTGTATTTTCAAGAACCTTATCTTTTTCTGCTAATGTAGTAGATATTTTAGAAGCCTCAATTGTATCATTATTAGCTTCCCATCCAGTTGAATTATTATTATCATCCCATGCACGTACAGCAATACCTTTTGCTGTTCCAACATAAGATTTGTTAGGTTTAAATGTTAATGTAGTTTCATATAATCCATTTCCTACAGAAGTATTTTTACCTTCATTAGCAGGATTAACTTTATATGTACCTACTTCATTTCCTGCAGTATCATATTCTGTATACTCACTTAATAAATATTCTGTTTTCCCAGTTAATGGGTTTGTAACTTTAAGTCCTTTACCCAAAACTTTATTATTTTTATCTTTTACTGTTACATATTCTCCTGAATATACAGTGGCACCATTTCGTTCTACATGAACCTTGCCTGTAGAGTCTACACGATAATTTGCAGGTAATCCAGACTTATCAGCAATAGCTTCTTCTGACGCGACTTGCTTATCAGTTAGAACTATTTTCGGCGATAAATTCTCATTTTCAATTTGCGCCCATTTCGTAAATTTAGAATCTTTATTTTTACCATTAGCTATGAACATCGCATTAGTTGATAGTGTAACTGTTTGTTCTCGCCCTTGATAATCTTTTGTCTCATATCTAGTACCACGTGGCATGTGAACTACATGTGTTTGGAAATCCTCTACTTCCCCTGATGATGCCACACCTGTTGGTTCTAGAATCTCATCTTTTGTTAATGAAATACGTAAACGTACTCCTAAGCTATCTGCTGAGGTATCTAGTAATTGTGGCGTGTTTTTGAATTTAATATTGTAAGTTCCATTTTGGTTAACTTCTACGATTTCTGAAGATTCATTAAGATCAAATTTACCGTTGTTGTTGAAGTCTACCCATCCACGGATATAAGCTTTATCATTATTAACACCTAGGTTAGCACGAACACCTTCAAGGACATATTCATTACCTTGGGCTTGACGTAATTTGTACTCAGTTGCTACCGCTGGATCAAGAAGTTGGCTTTCTCCTTCATCTCCTAGAGTACCTTCACCTAGAGCTCCTGTTGTGTGGTTATAAACTCCACGAATCGGAAGCTTAGATACTGGGTTCGCCATCTCAATAACATCACCTTGATTTAAAAGTACACGTGTGTTATCAGATTTTTCAATTACAGCATTACCATTTGGTAATAATAAGTATTTACCTGTTACACCCTTATCTGTTGTTACAATTGTTTTTCCTGATTCTAATGGTGTCTCTTTATATTTTTCTGATGTGATTAAATCATCAAGTACCCATCCACCTGAAGGGTCAGTTTTAGTTGAACGGAAATCTGGGTCTCCTTTAACATTACCTAGATATGGCTGAGTAGCTGTTACCTGAGTTTTAACTCCATCTTTAATAACTTCTTTGTTAAAGTCCCCGATAATATGTTGTGCAGAACCGTAAGATTGCGGAGCATCTCCTCCATCATAAATCATGAATCCGATTGTTCCTGCCTGCGCTCCTGCAGAGTTCAAGTACATCGATAATGTTTTAACGTTTTGAGAAAGAGCGATAGGTAATGAGTTTTTAGATCCCATTGATGTGTAGTTCGCTCCAAATGTATTAGTTCCGTATGCAATAGGTTTCCCTTTTTCGTCTAAGTTAACCCAATCTTTTGGATTATATCCCGCTTGCGCAAGACGTCCGTCAGCATTAACATCACTTTCTTTACTTGGATAAACTCCTTTAGCTGTTTTATCATCAATATCTTTTTGAAGATTTAATGCCATGAATTGTTCCCATTTCGTTCCATCTGTTTCAAATTGAACAATTTCTGTACGCCCTGCTTCTTCAGCATCAGCCGCAATTACGTTTACGTCTACAATACGACCATTATATGTCGCAGAAAGAGAAAATGTTACACCAACGTTAGATTCATCACGAGACGATGTAAATGCAGTAAGCATTTCACTTCCATCTGGATTTGTTGTTGGAAGTCCTGCTTTCCTTAAGTATGACCATTGAGTATCTTGAGATGTAATTAAGACATCCGCATGTCTTTGATCTCTAATTTTTTTATAAAGATTAGCTGATCCTGATGGTACAGCCTTACCATTCACATTAACATAAGAGAACCCAGTTTCAGCAAGTTTTATCGCTGTTAAACCTTGACTTTCAATAGCTTTGTTGTAGTCTTGAACAGCTTTATGATAAGCAGCTGCTTTCGCATAATAAGCATCTGTATTAGCAAATGTTTCTGTTGGATATTCTGGTAGTGTTAATGCTACACCATTTACGGAAACCGTTGGGTTATTAGCAAATGTTGTTTTATTTTTTGTAGCATTTTGCTTGAATTTTTTATCCTCAGCCTGTGCTTTTGCTAATTGTTTTTCCGAACCCCAATCACCATAATCACGTACAGCATTCACTGGTCCTGCTGGTGTTTTATTTGGATCAGACTCTACATTTTTCGAACCTAGTTTTATAACTGTGGCTGTTAAAGCATAGCCTTCAACCTTCGTTTTAACATTGAACTTCATACCTTCTTGTAAAGCTTCATAAATTTCATGATCATTTTGAGCTCCACCCGTGTAGTATAAATGTTCGACATATTTTGCAGTTCCTGAATTTAAGAATTTATCATCAGTCGTTAAGCCATTTGAACCATCAGCATAGGTAACATCACGAACCATTGTGATTTTACCTGTTACAACATCACCATTTGGATATGTGATAGTTTTAGTAATAGGTTGCGCTAATTTTCTTGCAGGCCCTACTACAGTACCATTAGAGTAGGTAATAGATGCTGCTGCAAAGTCGAACCAGTTAATATTATTTTTAAGTTGCTCTAAGTTTTTTGTACCCGCAGTACCAACAACAGTATCTCCAGAAGGAATATTAGTTTTAACACCATTTATTGTAACAGTTGCTCCACCTGCAGTTCCGTTTCCTTTCTTCTCTACTTCAATCATAGAAGGATCCGTAATGCTTGGGTTGGCATTCATGATTTCACGTTTAACCGCAGCTATCTCTTCTTCTGTTAAATCATTAATATTTTTTACTGGAGTCTTAGTTGTAGGAGCTACGATTGCTGTATTGGTAGTAGTTTCACCTGCCAACACTGCTTCAACTTTACCTACGTGTCCTGCACGTTTCATCTCAGCATAGACTGCTTCGATAGCAGATGAGATACGTTGGAGTTGAAGATTCAATTGTTCAGCGGTAACATCTTTCTGGTTTAGAACTTTCTTAGATGCAGCAATTTCCACTTTTGCAGCTGCTACTGCAGCTGCAATTGCTTCTTTTGAAGATTTATCTTCAACTTTTTTCTCAGCATAGTTTGCCGCAGTTGTATTCAGAACTTCAGCTTCTGATGTTAACTGTTCAAGGATTGTCTTTGTAGCAGCAATTGGGTTCTCTGCTTTCTTTTCATCCTTCTTATCAGCTTTATCATCAACTGCTTTCTCAGATTTTTTATCTGTAGAATCAGCTGCTTGAGTTGCTTTTTCTTTGTCAGTAACCTCTGATTTTTCAGTTGTAGCAGTTTCAGATGTTTTATCGTCTTTCTTAGACGCTTCCGCTACTAACTTTGCGATTTCTTCCTCGCTCAACTCTTTTTTATCTAGAACAGGAGCTCCTGTTCTAGCTTCAGTAGCTGGCAAGGTCACATTCGTTGGAGAAGTTGCCCCCTCACCATCTTTTGGAGTAGAGGTTACGGCTTCTGTTTTATTGTCAGCAGTTGCTTCTTCTGCCTTAGCAGTAGATTGGGCAGCACCCAAAATCAAGGCTGTACCCAAAAGTACACTCGCAACACCAAAATGATACTTACGGATAGAGAAGCGTTGGCTCAAGCCATACCAATCAAAAGATTTATTTTTTTGTCTTTTTGATTTATACATAATGTTCACTTTCCACATTTTTTTATGTAATTTCGAATTACAATTATATAGTATATATTTTATCACAAAAACGCTATCAGTTCAAGAAAGAAATAATTACATATATATA
>ERZ773196.977-NODE-977-length-16860-cov-24.717703_pt1 | contig 16860 bp, 7 predicted proteins | sample MGYA00581009_ERZ773196 | MGnify/ENA primary metagenome ERZ773196 (study PRJEB29015, sample SAMEA2738162) | human oral metagenome | biome: human oral; feature: human-associated habitat; material: saliva | place: China | collected 2243 ... | reverse complement strand
GCAAGTCTTGGATTCGCCATTGGGCTGCACCAAGGCTTGCTTTCTTTTTATCGGTAGTCGCTTTGCTTTAGCGGACATCCTGTCAGTGGTTGGCTACCACATGTCTAATAGAAGTTAAGCAGTCTGTCCACATACTTCATTCCATTTTTCCAATGCTTCAGCCATTACAAGGATTTTGCTCATCTCTTTGTCATTATCTCAGATTGTAGCCATAAGGTGTTGGGACATCATCCCAGGTGTTTCCCCTAAAACACAAAGAATGTGTTCGATGCAAGCAAGAACTCGCTTCCATAACGTGAGCGCCATGAGGTCGACCTCCTTATCCGAAAAGTGTTCGCCCATGGTTTGGTATTCTGTGAACCTCTTTTCCAAAGCCATGACGGTATTTGTAAGGTAACATAGCGTTGCGTTGGCTATCTGACCATTGAAGTCGCAACCCATGTATGAGCCGAGTCCGAGGTGTTCTTTTGTTTCCTTATTGACCACCTCAATGTTCCATCGTATCTGGTATAACTCGAAAGCACGCACAAAGTTCATCAATAGATTCGTACTAAGCATGATATTCCAAGTCTGTCAACGCCCATATTTAATCAGGTATATCATGACTGGTATATTCCCCAGACAGCCCCTCAACTCAATGTACTGACACTTGTACTTCTGGCAGCATTTGGTACGTCTTGTATACATTGCTACGAGCTCAGTGAGATTGTGTCGCTTGTTTTCCACAAAGTACTTTGTCTTTGTGAGAAGCTGGTAGAAGTTTTTCTTATATATGGAGTGTATCATTTCACCATTAATGCGGGAAAGACAAAGATAAAAAAGCTCTTCCAAAATTTGGAGTGATGTTATGATGTCCTTTATACCACTTGTTAGTAAAGAAAGTTTGTAAATAGTTCATTATAAGCGTTTTGTAGTGTGTATAACCCATGTGGTACAACAACAACTTTCGTAACCATTAAATTAGTACTTTGTATTCTTTAATATCAGTAAACAAAGGGGATATAAAAGTACATAACTTATAAAAGTTATTGATAATCAGACATTAAACATTATCATTCCAAAATCCTGAAGATCCCTTTTCTACTAAATCTCCCCTATCCTATTTCCCTAACTCTCCCACATAGTGGATAATTCTCCCTTCACTTGTCACACCTTCAATTATAATACGATAGTTTGAACTATATTCTGCAGGTAAAAGTAGACGGAAAGAGCTACCACGTAATGAAGGTAACCACACTGGAGTATGTGCGTTAGGAGTGTAACTTTGTGGAATTTGATAGCCTAATGTTGTAAAAGTCTTCGTATTTGTTAGTGGTACAGAAGCCGCTTTGAAATCCCCTTTCTTCGTTGTTATAGAGATAACACCCATACCACCAATCGCTCCCCAGATAACAGTTGAGCCGCCCTTAAAGACATCAACTCTCTCAACATCGGACATCTGGATGTTGTCTAAATCGTAATCATCATTGACAAATATCCCATCTATGGCAATAGCGGCTGGTCTTTTTCCATCTACAGCCGTACCTCCACGTACATAGCATTTCCCCAATTCAACCGTAACACTCGGTACTCTACGCAATAATTCATGCAAACAAGTTGCACCAATACTCTCTATATCACGTAGACCAAAGGAGAAGTCAGCAGTTCGTGCATAAGCATCAGAACGAGAAGAATAGGTAGGTTGATGACTGAAGATATTCACTTCTTCCATCTGTATACCCCCTTTCGGCAATTCTAATGTTGCATCTACGCGTGTAGTATCATTACTCGTCCATTCAAACGGCGGAAGTTGACCTTTATAAGCAGGGAACTCCTCTTCATCTAATAGCAGTTTTACCCACGATTTTCCAGCTTTTGTAAAGGCATTAAGAACATACTGTGTACCTTCAGGAAAATCTATTCCTTCAAATGAAAAACGACCTTGTGCATCGGTTTTAGTAACAGCATAAAAGCCTTTATCGGGTGAAATAAGATTTACAATACCTTCTTTTATAGCTTTATGCCCTACCAATGTCTCAACTCGTCCACTTATCACAGCAGACTTTTCGATACCAATCTTTCCCTTCTTACATTCTCCTTTGATTACATCTGCCATTCGATACCGATTCCAACTACAGCTGTCAAGCAATCGTTCTGATTGATTATCAGAAAGAACAGATGCTGGCTCTTCTGGACAATCAGCCACATCCATATCGTATAATAAATGAGAAAGGATATTTGATTGTCCAGCTAAATCGTCAGTTCTGGCATATTCTACACGTAGAGAAATGTCCATTGTTTCTCCCTCTCGTAAGCTATCAGCCTTAATAATACAAGGTGTTTGCTTATCATTTGATTTCTCTGCTGCTGTCCATTTTACAGAAATCGGACATTGTTCTTTCTCTGGATATAAGAATTTCAGTTTCTCTACAACCGTTTTTAAGTTAGAATCCAAGAGCTGGAAAGAATAAATACCTCCTTGAGAAAGACTATCATAACTCAGAATAACATCCTTCTCTTGGCTTATTTTTCCAAAGAAAAGAGGGATTGAACGACAGTGAACAAATAGTCTATAGCTACTATTTAAGCTATCTGTTGGATTATTAATATTTACTTTAACATACTTGCTTAATTTATTGATAGATAGATTTATTTTCGAATTACTATTAATGATGTTTATAGTGTCCCCATACTTAAAAGGTAATAGCTTTCCATGTCCACCAATAAAGATACTTTTAAGACTTTCATATCGACTGAGGTTCAACATATTCTTCGTATAACTACGTAATAAATAACGTCCTTTCACCACTCCTTCAGGAATGTCAATATGACCAACAAAACCTTGATCGCTTCGTATTAGACGTACTCGTTTCACAACGAGACGTTCTGGATTAAGAAGTTCTACGTATACATAACGGCTCACACTATCCGCCTGATGAACTACTGCATTCACTAAGAAGACACGCAAGTTAATACGTTGTCCTGCTTGATAACTATCTGCATCGGTAAATACGTAGGTCTTCTCTTGCGGGAATAGCTGTACCTGCCGTAGGATACGACTCAGTAACACATTGTTAGTCTGAGCATACAATGATGTTTGAAAGCATGTTAGAAATATTATGAATAGTAGTTTTCTCATATAGATAGACCTCAGTGAATGAGTTTATGTAATAGACTTTCAGCAATAAAGATAATCTTCCGTAGAATCATATGCAAACTTACACAAAAATATTAAATAATAGGTTCAAAAATAGAAAAACCATACATTAACATTGAAAAACTTGTATTCTTTGTCTGTTCAGGGTGATATAATGTTTTTCAAACCACAAATTACTTATGTTTTAAAGGTAAAGTGTAGTGGTGTTAACCATTAGCACCAATGGTGCAGAGTATCAGCACTATTGGTGCGGAGTATCAACACCACATGTGCGGAGCATTCATACTCTATGTGATAAGCTGTAATCTGTTAGCAGGAAATGGAAAGTTAGAACTCTTATAGAAGTTGTTATAAGGTGAATAAGCTACAAACAAATCATCTGCTTGAGCAATGTATTGTCGGGAAACAATAAAAACATTGATTCAGAAGACAATAGTATGAATTGAAATAACAGTTAGATGTGGATTATAATCAACTTAACGTCAAAGGTTCTGCACTTATACTATCCATATTACAGAAACATTTTGTAAATTTGCAGTTCAATAGGCTGTTTCATATATTAGCAAAAAAGGATTGTTGATTTAGTAATTTATCAGTGGAAACGATACTGATATTAAAGCCTACAAATAAACACATTGAGAAGATAAAAGTAATGATATATCCCAAGAACTTTGAGCAAAAGATTGGTTTCACAGAGGTGCGCTCACTTCTACGTGCACGCTGTTTGTCGCCTTTAGGTAAAGAACGAGTTGATGCAATGAGTTTCTCAACCGATGCCGTACAGGTGAATACCTGGATGGAAGAGATTAGAGAGTTTCGTAGAATACAAGAGGGACAAGACGACTTTCCTTTAGATAATTTCTTTGATGTACGCGAAAGTGTGGCACGAATCCGCTTGGAAGGAACCTACATGGAGGTTGAAGAACTCTTTGATTTGAAGCGCTCATTAGAGACAATTATTGCTATTGTGAACTTTCTGAGCCGTGGAGAGGAGACGGAACAGGGCGAAATACGTCATTACTACCCTGCTCTCTATAATCTTGCTGATGGTGTCGCAACCTTCCCACTGCTTGTTCAGCGTATCTCACAGATTATCGATAAATTCGGTAAAATGCGTGACAATGCTTCTCCAGAACTACTTCAGATACGCCGTGAGTTGGCGCGCATCGAGGGAAGTATCTCACGTACGTTATATGGTATCTTGCGTGCTGCACAGGGTGAAGGACTTGTTGAGAAGGATGTCACACCTACATTGCGTGATGGTCGACTGGTTATCCCTGTTGCACCGGGCTTAAAACGTAAGATTTCGGGTATTGTACACGATGAAAGTGCTACGGGTAGGACGGTATATATTGAGCCTACTGAGGTTGTAGAGGCTAATAATAAGGTTCGCGAACTTGAGAATGAGGAGCGTAGAGAGATGATTCGAATTCTCACGGACTTTGCTAAGAAGGTACGTCCGAATGTGCGTGAGATTCTCGATTCATACAATCTTATGGCGGCAGTAGACTTTATTCGTGCAAAGGCTGAGTTGGCTCGACTCTTTAAGAGCTTTGAACCACAGGTGGCAGAGGAGCCTCATATTGATTGGATTAGAGCTATTCACCCTCTACTTCAACTTTCATTAGAAAGAAAAAATAATAATAAGTTAAACACCTTATTATCTGATGATAATAACGAAATAGATAAAGTTTCTAATGAGGTTGATAATACACAAAATTACGACACGGTATTAGAAGAAGAGAACGATACGCGTAATGTTCCTTCAAGTGTTGTTCCTCTCGATATTCAACTCACAAAAGATAAGCATCTACTGATTATCTCTGGTCCGAATGCTGGTGGTAAATCTGTTTGTTTGAAAACTGTGGGTTTACTGCAGTATATGCTTCAGTGCGGTCTTTCGATTCCTGTTGGCGACCGCTCAACCACAGGTATCTTTACGGATATTATGATAGATATCGGTGATGAACAGAGTATTGAGAACGACCTTAGTACCTATTCTTCTCACTTGATGAATATGAAGGTGATGATGCGTCGTGCTTCAGATTCTACGCTTATCCTCATTGATGAGTTTGGAACTGGTACGGAACCACAGATTGGTGGAGCAATTGCCGAGTCTGTTTTACGTCAGTTCTGGAAGAAGCATGCTTGGGCTGTGATTACAACCCACTATCAGAACCTCAAGCATTTTGCAGAAGAACATCCTGGTACAGTCAATGGTGCGATGCTCTATGACCGTCATGAAATGCGCCCACTCTTCCAGTTGGCAATCGGTAGACCCGGTAGTTCGTTTGCTATTGAGATTGCTCGAAAGACGGGAATACCAGAAGAAGTAATCCGTGATGCGTCAGAGATTGTTGGTTCTGATTATATTCAGAGTGATAAGTACTTACAGGATATTGTTCGAGATAAACGTTATTGGGAGAATAAGCGTCAAACCATTCACAGCCATGAGAAGGAATTGGAGAAACGTATCGGTCAATATGAAAAGGATATTGCAGCGTTAGAACAAAGTCGTAAGGAGATTCTCAACCGTGCCAAGGCACAAGCAGAAGAGATTATCAAGGAGAGCAATCGTCGTATAGAAAACGCTATTCGTGAAATCAGAGAGAAGCAGGCTGAGAAGGAAGAAACCAAGCGTATTCGTCAGGAATTAGCTGCTTACGAAGCGGGATTGACGGAAGCTGGAAAGATAGATAAGAGCGATACGTCTAATAAGAAGAAACTTAAGAGTAGCGGATTGCTCTCTGATGACGATTTCCAAAAGAAGGTTGACAAGATTAAGAATCGTAAGGAACGCCACGAACAGCATCTGAAAGAAAAGGCAAGTAAGCAGCAAGCAGCTGCTGAAGCATTGAAGAATGCCGTACATAAACAGCAAGGAGGTGGACTCGTTATGGCTGGTGATTCTGTACGTATAAAGGGTCTAACGTCTGTTGGTAAGGTGGAATCTATTGAAGGAAAGCAGGCAACTGTTATCTTTGGTGGTATGAGAACAAAGATGGCTATTAGTCGTTTGGAGCATGTTGATGCGGCAACTATTCAGTCAGAACAGAAGCAATTTCAAGCTTATAACTATAGTCGTGAGACTCGTGAAACCATTGATAAGCATCGTAACCAGTTCCGACAAGAGTTGGATGTACGTGGTATGAGGGCTGATGAAGCCTTAAATCAGGTGCAATACTTTATAGATGATGCTATTCTTGTTGGGGCAAGTCAGGTGCGTATTCTTCATGGTAAAGGCAATGGTATACTTCGTCAGCTAATCCGACAGTATCTTGGCAGTGTTCCTAATGTTACAAACTATCGCGATGAACATGTACAGTTTGGCGGTGCAGGTATCACGGTTGTGGAACTATAAGTTAGTTGACAAGTTTACAAGTAAACAAGTTTACGAGTTGATTCTTTTATTAGAAGACAGATAAAGAATATAGGCAATAAATTGAAAGAGCAAGCGTTAGAATATTAATATGAACTACCTAAGGCTTTTACATATACTTCGCAAACAGCGACAGAATCTTCTGTTAGCTGTTGGTGTCACGTTGATGCTGACGTCATGCGGTATAGATAGAAATATTAAGAAAGGCGAAAAACACCTTTCCTTGGGCGAATATTATGACGCTGCGAACCAATTTAAAACAGCTTATCAGCGTACTTCGCCTAAGGATAGACGCCAACGTGGAGAACTTTCTTTGAAGATGGCTGAGTGTTATGAGCGTATTTCGTCCTCTCAACGGGCTATATCAGCTTATAGAAATGTTATCCGCTATAAACTGGATAATGGTGAGACGCATAAGCGTTTGGCTGATAATCTAATGAAGGAAGGTAGCTATGCAGAGGCTGTTAAGGAGTATCGTATTGCGCTTGATTCAATCCCTAACAATCAATTGATAGCTCAAGAGCTTCAGGCTTCATCAATAGCCGCAAGCGTAAAAGAGCGTGGTTCAAAGTATATTGTGAAGCGTATGGACGTGTTTAACTCACGTCGACAGGATTATTCGCCAATGCTTTTTGGTGATAAATACGAACAGCTTTACTTTACTTCTACACGAAATGAAGCCAAAGGTGACGAATTGAGCGGTATTACTGGTGCAAAGGCTGGTGACATCTTCCTTAGTGAAAAGGATGATAAAGGCAAATGGAGTACACCGAAGGCTATAGAGTCTGCATTGAATACAGAGGCTGATGAGGGTACACCTGCTTTCTCTGTCGATGGGAGGGAAATGTATATTACACAGTGTTTGATCGATCCAAGCAATCCTCGCTATGCTCAAATTTCAGTAAGTAATCGCTCTGATGCAGCTTGGGGAAAGGCTAATAAGTTGGAAATTAGTCGTGATACGCTATCGAGTTTTGCACATCCTGCCGTCTCACCAGATGGTAATTGGCTTTATTTTACCAGTGATATGCCTGGTGGAAAAGGTGGTCTTGATATCTGGCGTGTACGTCTGACAGGCGGTACAACGGGAGGTGTTGAGAACCTCGGAGAACCAATCAACACCCCAGGAGATGAAGAATTCCCTACATTCCGACCAAACGGTGATCTTTATTTCTCAAGTAATGGACATGGTGGTTTGGGTGGTCTTGATATCTTTATAGCTAAGGTTGGCAACGATCGTCGCTACCACTTGGAACATCCTGGATACCCTCTTAACTCACAAGGTGACGACTTTGGTATGACTTTCGAGGGCATTCATAATCGCGGTTTCTTCTCCTCAAACCGTGGTGATGGTCGAGGTTGGGATCATATCTATAGCTTTGAACTCCCTGAAATCATTCAGACTGTGAAGGGATGGGTCTATGAAATGGATGGTTACGAGTTGCCAGCAGCACAGATATTTATGGTTGGTGATGATGGAACTAACAAGAAGTTAGCTGTCAAAGGAGATGGTTCTTTCGAACAAGAGATAAAGCCTGGCGTTAATTATATCTTCCTTGCGACCTGCAATGGCTACTTAAATCATAAGGAGGAGATTAAGGTTGAGAATGTAGATGATTCTAAAGTATATACCCTTCAGTTTGCTTTAGCAGGTATAAACGTACCTGTGTTGATAGACAATATCTTCTATGACTTTGATAAAGCGACACTTCGACCAGAATCAGAGAAGGCTTTGGACGCTCTTGTCAATCTTCTCAAAGAGAACCCTAACGTAACAATAGAACTCTCCGCTCACACCGATTACCTTGGTTCTGCTGATTATAATAAACGTCTTTCACAACGACGTGCAGATGCCGTAGTGGCTTATCTCACTGCACATGGCATTGTTCGCGATCGTCTTACACCAGTTGGATATGGTAAAGAACGTCCAAAGAAGATTCGTAAGAAGGTTACAGAGAAGTACCCTTGGCTAAAGGAAAACGATGTTCTCACTGAAGATTTCATCAAGAAACTCGATAAGGAGAAGCAAGAAATAGCCAATCAATTGAACCGCCGTACTGAGTTTACAGTACTTCGAACCACCTATGGTATGTTTGATGAGAAGGGAAACCTTAAGCAACAGCCAAAACCAAAGAAAAAAGAAAGTCTTGATGACGATGGAATGATTATCATTAACATTCCCTAAACATATGATAAAAGATAAGAGCCGACAATGTCAGGCAGCACAATCTCCTTGTTCTTTAGACCCAAATGGGCAAGAAGTAAGGACTATAGAAGAAGTTGAAGAAAGACTTCCTCTTGCCTTTACTGATTATACTCGTAGTCTTTTTGGTGATAACCTTTATCATACATTCCTAAAAGGGTTGGACGAAACAGCACTGGTGAGTATTCGTCTAAATCCCTTTAAGTTGGCAGAAGGCACTCATAAAGTTAATCCAGAGTTGAATCCTCATCCTATTCCTTGGTGTAAGGAAGGCTATTGGTTGGATACAAGACCTAACTTTACGTTTGACCCACTACTTCATGCTGGGGCTTATTATGTGCAAGAAGCATCATCTATGTTTCTATCTCATGTGTTACAACACTTGGTGAAACAGCCAGTTATGGTACTCGATCTCTGTGCTGCACCAGGTGGTAAAACAACTTGCGCACGTGCATCCTTACCTGCTGGCTCCTTCCTTTTCTCTAACGAACCGATAGGGAAACGTGCACAAATATTAGCAGAGAACGTTCAAAAGTTTGGTCATGAGGGTGTCGCTGTTACGAACAATTACCCTCGTGATTACAAAAAGACAAAGCTTGGTTTTGATGTTATTATAACCGATGTACCCTGCTCTGGTGAAGGAATGTTTCGTAAAGATCCACAATCAATAGAGGAATGGAGTCTACAGAATGTAGAGAACTGTTGGCAACTTCAGCGTAGTATTATTGCTGATATATGGGACAACTTAAAGCCTGGAGGTATTCTTATTTATTCAACTTGTACCTTTAATGCACATGAAGATGAAGAGAATATTGCGTGGATTCTCAACGAATATGATGCTGAACTCCTCTCTGTGCCTACAGAAGAGGCATGGAATATAACAGGATCACTTATTGATAACCCACTTAAAGACGGTCGGGAATTTCCAGTTTATCGCTTTATTCCTGGTAAGACACGTGGTGAAGGAATCTTTATGGCTATCATTCGTAAGCATGGAGAGAACAAGACGTTTATCAATAAGACAACTATTGATGTTGATAAAGCAATCACAGAAGCTCGTAAACGTCTTCGTATTCTCTCGCATGGAGTAAAAGATGGAATGCAAAAAGGGAAGAATGTTATCCCTGACCATACGTTAGCACTCTCCTTTTCAACTGATAAATCGGCCTATCCTAATGTAGAGGTTGATTATCAAACAGCTATCGCTTATCTTCGTCATGAGGCTATTGTACTATCTTCTGATGCTCCACGTGGTATCGTTCTGCTTACTTATAAAGGGTATCCGATAGGCTTTGCAAAGAACCTCGGAAACCGTGCGAACAATCTTTATCCACAAGAATGGCGCATAAAGAGTACACATATACCAGACGAGCCTTTGGTTCTTTTATAATATAAATGCAGACAAGAAAAATCCAGAAAACAATATATCCCTATAATATCTTAGAAATAAACGAACAATTATGCAACAATATTTAAACCTCCTCAATCGCATCCTCACAGAAGGAACACAGAAAGGTGATAGAACCGGAACAGGAACTTTATCTATTTTTGGACATCAGATGCGCTTTGACTTGCGCGATGGTTTTCCACTGTTGACAACTAAAAAGCTTCATCTGAAGAGTATTATTTATGAATTACTTTGGTTCTTACGTGGTGATACGAATGTGCGCTACCTACAAGAACATGGTGTAAGGATTTGGAATGAGTGGGCTGATGAGAATGGTGAACTTGGTCCAGTCTATGGTCATCAGTGGCGTTCATGGCCTGATTACAAGGGAGGTACAATCGATCAGATTAAGAATGTGGTGGATATGATCAAGCATAATCCTGACTCACGTCGTATGTTGGTCACAGCATGGAACCCTGCTGAGGTGGAAGATATGGCTCTCCCACCCTGCCATTGTCTCTTCCAATTCTATGTTGCAGATGGTAGATTATCGCTCCAACTCTATCAGCGTTCGGCAGATAGCTTCCTCGGTGTACCTTTTAACATTGCATCATATGCTCTCCTTTTGCAAATGATTGCACAGGTAACAGGTCTTGATGCGGGTGAGTTTATCCATACAACAGGTGATACACATCTCTATCTAAACCACCTTGAACAGGCTAAACTCCAGCTTACTCGTGAGCCACGTCCACTGCCAAAGATGAAGATTAATCCTGATGTAAAGGATATCTTTGATTTTAAGTATGAAGATTTTGAACTGATTGATTACAATCCGTTGCCACACATTCCGGGAGTAGTTGCAGTGTAAAAGGAAGCCTCCCCCAACCCCTCCGAAAGGAGGGGAGTGCAAATAGGGAGTAACTATTCTCTTAACTTTGTAGTAAATATTATTAGTCAAGAACTTTAAATCCTTCACCAAACTGATGCTTAACCAGCACTCCCCTCCTTTGGAGGGGTTGGGGGAGGTCCTAAAACACCATTATGGAAATAAATATCATTGCTGCAGTAGCAGCCAATCGTGCCATTGGTTATCAGAATGATGTGGTCTATTTCATTAGAGAAGACCTTAAGCGTTTTAAGCAACTTACAACAGGACATACTGTTATCATGGGGCGTAAGACCTTCCATTCATTACCAAAAGGTGCTCTGCCTAATCGTAGAAACATTGTACTCAGTAGAACGGAAACAGACTTTCCTGGTTGCGATGTTTATTCTTCACTTGTAGAAGCGCTTAAACATATTGGGGCAGAAGAAAAGGCATTTATCATTGGTGGAGCAAGTCTTTATAAAGAGGCGCTTGCTATAGCAGACCATCTCTACCTTACAGAGATAGCTGCTACTCCTCCACAAGCAGATGTTTTCTTCCCAGAATATAATGATGGTACATGGGTTGTAGAATCACGTGAGGAACGTCCTGCTACTGATGATAATCCTGCATACGCGTTTGTAAACTATGTGAGGAAATAATCTTCACCCCAAACTCCTGTCCTTTAGAGAGGAAATAACAAATATTGAGTTATATAATAGCATAACAAAATATACAAGATAACTCATTTTAAAAGCTCCTGACTATAGGAGCTTTTTTTGTATAAAAGTTTGTTTCTGTTTTGCTATTTGTCAGATATTTTCCATAGTTGTAATTCTAATACATACTCTTTTAGCTTCTAAAAGATGCCTAATTGGCTTTCAATAGATGCCCTTTTGACCTCTAACTAACGCCCTTTTGAACCCTTACTAAGCACCTTATAAAATACAAGTTTATAACTATCTGTATTGCTGTAAGTTACAAACGCATAAGAAAGAAGTGTTTTTTGATTAAAAAACATTCTCTACTTTGATATTTTTGTAAAGTCTTTTCGTTTGCTTACAGTCGTTTAAAAGTACTTTTCTAACGCTTAACTGCTTTCTGCCAAAAGGTAATATTCAATGTGTTTGATATTAAAGAATATATGTACTTACCATTAACACTACATGTGTTAGGCATCAACACCATATGTGTTAAGCATTAGCACTATATGTGTCTGGCATAAACACGTAAGTAAGAATTGATGTTAGAGCATATTATAGTTATCATTTTAAGGAATAATAAGACCTAATTAAAACGATTCAGCCCTGCTAATCAGATTAGCAGGGCTGAATAGTTGAAAATCAAAAAGATTAGAATGGCAAACCAATCGCTAAGTGGAAGGCTTGTGCATCCTTAAATTTTGATATGTTATAGAAACCAGTCTTGCCAGTTTCATAAGGTACGTGTAAGCCAAGTCCCCAATCAAGACGAATCATGAAATAGCCAATATCATAGCGCAAACCAACTCCCGTACCGAGTGCCATTTCATTTAATATATTCTTAAACTTGAAATGTCCTTCTGGTCGACCATCATCATAGTGCATCGTCCATACATTACCAGCATCGAGGAAAACCGCACCATAGAGGGAGCCCATAAGGTGAGGGCGATACTCAAGGTTGAGCTGTATTTTGATATCACCCGTTTGCTCTACGTATGAGCGTCGACGCTGTGTTGAGCGATAGCGTCCTGGACCAATCTGGCGGGCATTAAACGCACGGATGCTATTGGCTCCACCTACATAGAATTGTTCAGTATAAGGTGCAAAACGACTATTACCATAAGCCCATAGCGTACCCAAATTGACGTGGGCTGCAATACCACTCTTCTCTCCAAGACTCCATACTTTTGTAAGATTAGCGTCAATCTTCACAAATTGTGCAAATGGATTCTTAAAGAGTTTCTTGTCTTTTTCGCTCCAACGTCTACCAAAGGCAGCGTAACCTGCAGACAAGATGTTTGAAGCTTCACTAACCGTTGTCCATATTTTAATCGGACTCTTATAACGAGCTGGGCTCATAAACGTATGTTGGAACATCATCTTTGGAATGAACTGGTCTGCCAATGATACCTCAAGATAAGGAACACTATCTACCAATTCAAGATAACGGTCAGTCACGTTATGCATATACTCATAAGTCAGTGTCAAAGGAGAGAACGAATAACTATTACGCTCGTTTGGCTGCCACTGGTATGTTAACTCGCCTGACACAACATGACGCTTGAAATACTTAGAACGGTTCAACACATCAACAGAAGCTTTAAGGGTCGTTGATGGTGTTGTATAATAGATGCGTGGTCCCTTAGGGATATATACAAGTCCCTTCTCTGCAGCTTCAGCACTCTTTCTCTCTTCGCGTTCCCAACGCTTTCGTGGTGGTGTAACGAATGGATTAACAAGGCGAGGAAACTGTAAACTGGTCTCAGCACCATACTCATAATTATTCAGTCCAAGGCGATCACGGCCGTCATCATCACTACTTGCCGACCATTCATAAGAACCATGTATGCGTAAATTAAGTTTCTCACCACCACGGAATGCATTACGTTTTGTCAGACCAATAATAGCCTCTGGACCATATCTACCACTTGTTTTTCCCTTTCCATAAGCCTCAATATAGAAGTCATAAGGCTTATCAAAGATGCAATTAATGGTCATGTCTAAGATATTACATGAATCAGTGCTATCACGTGGAGTGAAAGTAAAGTTCGTAGCAGAGAATAGTCCGCTACCATTCAGCTGTTGCTGGCTTTTTTCAAATAGTTCGTTATTATACACAGTACCCGGCCATATCTTTAAATCATTAGCTATGGCGCGTAGACGGAGTGGCATGTGCGAACCGTTGTAATTCACAATGACATCACGGAAACGCTTGTGCTGAGTAAGAGAATCTATGAACTGACGCTGTAGGTTGATGTTAATGGTTCCTATTGTCCATTTTCTCAATGCTTTATCACTTACTGAATCCGCCATCTGCAGACGAATAGAAGCTAAGCCATAAGCCTTCGTTGTGTCAGCAAGATAACTCGCATCGTTATTCTGATAATAATAATAACCATTATTACGGAACAAATCAGTTATTCGCTTGCGTTCTTGTTCAAGTGTTGCTACATCAAAAGCATCTCCCTTGCGGATAATTGCTTTATCAAGATTGGTTCTTATCAAACTATCTGCTGAAGGTGGAAAGTTGGTGTATTGTACGCTATCGAGCAACCACAGACGTCCCATATCAACAGCATACTGTAGTCGCATCTTCTTTGGATTACTCTGTGCAAGCTTTTCATAGCTTATCTTTCCGTTGAAATAACCACGTTTGCGTAAGAGATTTTCACCAACCGTTACGCGCAAATCAGGTGTTGTTGAACTCATTAATACTGGTGAAGAGCCAAATGCACGTACTAACCAACGACTGAGTCCGGTTGTATCTTGTGAGAAAGCATTCCATATCCATAACCCGATAGGGAAAGGAGAACGCACACTGGGGCTACCCAACCAAGCGGCATTAGGCTTAGTTGCTAACACAAGATCCAACTCTTCTTTCACATCATTGAAGTGTTGATTTTCTTTGTAATTACTGTATTTTGTCGGCTCCATACCTGTATATAGGTGTTCACCATCAGGGATTGCTGAAGTCGTACTACAGGCAACAAGTATGAATAAGAATGCCATAAAAGCAAATAGTTCTATGACTCCTTTTCCACCTGTTGTTCTAATATATTTATTTCTTTTTGTCATTTACAAAGTTTATTAATGTATCTCGTTTAGGCTTCTCAGTCTGTGGTGCTACTACTGGATTATCTTCTTTAGAGCGGAATATATCCTTGAAATGACGTAACTTACGACGCCACATGAAGCCAGCACCAAACTCACTCAAGTTACCTTCTAACCAATCGTATGCCTCACGCTCATAGTAGAGTTTCAAATATTTGGTTTCTTTTTGGTTTAGACGATATTCAAGCGAGAAGTTATCGAAGTAAGCACCATTATCTTCAGAGAACTGTGAACCTGTTGAAACTCGTCCACCCATAATGATACGTAGGCGATTATTCCACAGACGTTTTGAGAACTTGAAGGTATAGTCGGTGTGTAAGTTACCATTCACATCGGCAGCACTTTCCATATTGGCAGTCAAGTCAAGTCCCATAGAGTTAAGAGCTTTACCCGTAATAGAGTTGACTTGTGTCTGTAGGAAGCTCGCTAATGCACCACTCATGGCAGTATTAGCACTTGCTGAGTTATCACCATCGAAGTACATACCTGATGCTAACATTGTAACGGCAAGCTTTGAGCGTTCCTCAACACTCTTCGTATTAAGGATATTCTGCATCTCTTGGTCGTCTGGAGCAGTTATAATAAATTCCACACCAGGTTTAGGGAACTGCTTGGTAAGGCTTACACCACATTCAAAATCAACAATCCTACCTTCACCCGAACCATTCGAAACACTTGTTCTGACTTCTTCCGTTGCGGTAATTTTCAGTGTTGGTTTCATCGGATCACCTGTAAATTCAAGATAACTTCCGTCTTTAATGTTGAAAGTACGGAGTGGAATAACTGGCAGAGAGTATTTCATCTTACCATCACTCAACGTATATCTACCTCGAACCTGCACACCATTGGTTGGGTCATAATTAAGAAGTAGATTGCCGCCACCTAAAAAATCGACATAATTAGACTGATCAGCATTCAACGCACATAATACATGTGCCTGCTCATCAATATCTACATTAAGCCCCATTGTAAAGCCCGTAATATCTGGACGTTTGACAACATTAACCGTAGAATCATTGAAGTTGATGAACTGAACGAGGTCTTTCAAATCGTCATCAGTAGATAATGTACCATCGCGTACTACGTATGTGACATCTGTACTACCTAAGACATCAAGATTTCCAACTAACTGTAAGTTGTTTAAAAGGCCGTTTATTCGTCCTGTAAAGTCAACGAAAGCCTTTCCATAAACTTCTGAACGAGGATTTTTCTTTGCATTAATGATTTGGAAGTCCTTAGCCCTCAGTTGTGCATCAAGCTGCATCTTATTAAGATTAGAGAAGTCTAAGTAGCCCGATATGTCGAGTGGCGAACCATTACTTGCAAAGAGTTCGAAGTTCTCAAACTGAATATGGCTATTGTGTATTTGAACAGGATCATCCGCAAAGCGCATCCTTATGCCGTAAGGTACACTCACCAAATAAGTTGAATCAAGATAAATCTCACCATTGAAGTCCAAGTTCTTAAGTGGACCCTTTACTGTTAACGTTCCTTCTCCTACTCCATCGAGTCCTACAATTTGGTCAGGAACGAAGCCATTGACGTAATTCAGTGGGAAACGGTTCATCTCTAAGGTTGCATCAAGTTCTCCAGCCCCTTCATTATTATAGGTACCCGAAAGTGAACCGACTTCCTTTCCGTTTTGTGTTATTATACCATCAACATAGTGAGTACCATCTCCCTTAGGCATATAAACAAACTGTGTGCCCACATCTCCCATAGGACTATTCTCATAAACAAGCTTCTTAATAGTCATATCGCTTGATATCGTGAGTTCCTTTTCAGTCTGAACAAGGTGATAGTCACCGTCCAACATACCCGACAACTTCGGTGCAAATGGTAAGATTTCAAACAAACTGCCTAACTCAAAGTGGTTCATTGAGAGTGTAACATTTTGTAATGAAGTAGGATCATTATCTTCTGTTGATACGAGCATACCAGTTCCGTCAGCAGCTTCCAGACGAAGATTGGCAGATAGACGACGGTCACGTCCAATGTAGATATAGTTGGAATCATTGACAGCAAATGACTTATAACCTAAGATAGATTGAGGAGAAGTAATTGAAAGTTCTATTCCC
>ERZ773196.976-NODE-976-length-16868-cov-6.679772_pt1 | contig 16868 bp, 10 predicted proteins | sample MGYA00581009_ERZ773196 | MGnify/ENA primary metagenome ERZ773196 (study PRJEB29015, sample SAMEA2738162) | human oral metagenome | biome: human oral; feature: human-associated habitat; material: saliva | place: China | collected 2243 ... | reverse complement strand
CGCAGCGGCCCTCAGCACCCCTGTCACTGCGGCCGAGCTTGCCCGTGAGATGTTCATCCGCCATGCTCTTGTTCAGGGTCAATGGCGTGAGCGCCACGCCTTCCAGCGACGCAACGACGAGGCGATCGAGCGCGCACGCGAAACGGAGCGTAGGAGCCGCACCCACGGCCTCGTCGCCGATGAAATGGCGCTTGAAAGCTTCTTTGACGACATTCTTCCGGCGTCGATCATTTCCACCGGGCACTTCAACCGTTGGTGGAAGGACAAAAAACGCACGGATCCCAAGCTTTTGGACTACCCGCCCGAGCTTCTTCTTCCCCGAGGCCTCGGCCAAACCGGCGAGGGCTTCCCCGATCACTGGGCGCAGGGCGAGCTGCGTCTTCCCCTGTCCTACGAGTTCCACCCGGGTTCCCCGCGTGATGGAGTCTCCATGTCGATCCCGATCGAGGCCTTGGGGCGCGTGAGCGATGAGGGGACCGATTGGTTGGTGCCCGGGATGCGTGAAGAGCTCATCACCGAGGCGATCCGCGCGCTCCCCAAGGCAAAGCGTCGCCTGCTTGCCCCGGCTCCCGAGGTCGCAAAGACCGTGGCAGCGTGGATCGAGGATGCGCGTTGTGGTCGCGTTGACCTCAGTACCCCTGTGCCGAAGAAATCGCAGTCTACGCAGCAGCAAGAAGAAGACCCTGCGTCTTTGAGCGCAGCTTTGGGTCGATTGGCTGCGTGGGGCGAGCGAACCGGGCAAGCGCGAAGCACGCGCAAGAGCGCAGGAACTGTGAAAGCTCCTGAGTCGGCATCTCCAGGCAGTACTGCCGAAGCCGCGGCTACTTCTTCCGAACACGGCACCGCACGTACTGCACAATCGGCCTCGTTTAACGACCTCTTCACGCGTGCACTGCGAGAATTGCGCGGAGTTGACCTCAGCGACTCGGATCTACGCGCAATGGAGGATTCTCTTCCCGATCACTTGCGGATGACTTTCGTCGTCCACGATCACGATGGCCGCGAATTGGGCAGCGGTAAGGACCTTGGCTACCTCAAGCGCACCCTTGCTGGAGCAACCGATCGCGCCTTACGCACCGCTGTCCGCCAAGCCCTGAGCGAGGCCCAACAACGCTCCGCTCGGGCAGCGCAGGCTCAGGGGGAGCCACAGGCAGGCGAGGTGCCTACCGAAGCAGAAACCGCCAGCGGCGACCATTCGCCTGCACCCAACGCAGGCTCGACAGCGCCTGCAGGCGCGGCCTCGGCGATGGAAAGCGGCGAAGGGGAACTCTTCGCGGATAATCTTGAGGCCTTCCCCAGTACGCCCCTTCCGCAATCAGTTGAATCGCGCGCGCAGGGCTTGCTCATCCGCGCATTCCCGGCGCTTGTCCCCCAGGGGGATCGCGATAATCCGCTAGCCGGAGTACGCGTCATGGCGAATGCCTCTCAGGCGCGAAGCGAGCACCGCCTGGGCATTGCAAACATTGTCCTGCGCGCGATTCGCCTGTCCACAAAGCGCGTATCCACCCGCTGGACGGGACGCGAAGCCCTCATGCTCACCTCCACGCCGTACCCGAGTACCGAGGCGCTCATCGCCGATGCGCAATTGGCAAGCGTGCGCGCTCTGAGCGACACCCTTGCGGGCGAGCGCGGGCTGTGGGCGATCCGCGATGCCTCGGCCTTTGAGGATCTTTCCACGCGTATTCGTGACCGCCACGAGGACCAGGTCTACTCGATCATCGAAGTAGTTGTCCGCGCGATGGAATCTTGGGCACAGCTGCAAGATCACCTCGCCGAGGCCAGTGGCCCCGCCTATGCGAGCCTGCGCAGTGACGTTCAGGCGATCGCGTCCTCGCTGGTTTTTGACGGTTTCATTGCCGCAACACCTCTGGAGCGACTGCTCAACCTTCCTCGCTACATTCAGGCGCAATCCGTGCGGCTGCGCAAGGCTCTGCGCTCGCCCGCGGATGTTTCTCGCGACGAGAAATCGCGCGCGGCCTTGTCCCAGATTGACGAGGAAGTTGAGGAGTTGCGCGAGCTCATGGATACGCGTCCCTTCGATGGGCGCCACGAGGCCGCATTCGAAGAACTCCTATGGATGCGCGAGGAATTGCGCGTGTCCCTCTTCGCTCAAGAACTTGGAACCGCACGCAAGATTTCCCCGCAGCGCATGCTCGCCGCGATCGATCGCCTTCACGAGGCCATCTAGGGGGAGGCGTGGAACGTGAAGACGCGCAACAGATGGCGCGCGAGCTGATGAACCAGCACGGCTTGAGTGAGTGGTCTTTTCGTTTTGATCGTGCGCGCAGGCGAGCAGGTTCGTGCGTCCATTCCCGCAAGGAAATCACCCTGTCTGGGCCGCTGACCACCCTGTATGACGCGCCAATAGTTCGCGGAGTCATTCTCCACGAGATCGCCCATGCCCTTGTGGGATCCAGTCACAATCACGACGAGGTGTGGCAGGCGAAAGCCCGCGAGTTAGGTTCGCCCGATCGTGCGCGTCTTTCAGGAGGCTTGCCTGCGCCTCGGCCCGCGTGGAGAGGAGTGTGCCCCGTGTGTGGGGCTGTTCGGGAGTTGTATTCCATGCCCCGAAGGGTCACTTCCTGTGGCGCATGTTCGCCCTCTTTCGATCCCTCGCGGATTTTCCAGTGGTCCTTTAACGGCCAGGCGCGTGAGCCGGGCGGACAGTACGCTCGCCAGCTACGTGCGCTCAAGAAGCGCACGCGTTAACATATGTCCATTCACCCGATCTTTTTGATCCCATTCAAAGGACTCATCGCATGACTGCTTCCACCCCCTTCGACGACGGCGCAACTACCAATACCGGAGAGAACCGCGAAAACCTGAGCTGGCAACAGTTTGGCGATGCTTCGCGCGAACTTGCCCAGCAGATCGTCAATTCCGGGTGGATGCCCGACCTCATCGTTGCAATCGCGCGCGGCGGCCTGATTCCGGCTGGCGCGCTTTCCTATGCCTTGGGCGTGAAGGCAATCGGCACCATGAACCTGGAGTTCTACACGGGTCTGGGCGAAACCTTGGACGAGCCGCAGGTTCTTCCCCCGCTGATGGATGTCTCCGCGATGGATGGCAAGAAGGTCCTTGTCGTCGATGACGTTGCTGATTCGGGTAAGACCCTCAAGAAGGTCATGGAGCTTATTGAAAAGCGCGGTTTGAGCTTGGATGGTCAGGCGCACGCAAAGGTCGAAGCACGCTCCGTGGTGATCTACAAGAAGCCGGTGTCAATCATCGATCCGGATTACGTGTGGCACTACACCGATTTGTGGATTAACTTCCCCTGGTCTGTTCTGCCTGTCGTTCAGGCACAGTAGTCGTTTGAGCTGAGGCTCTACGACACACAATGACGGGACTGCGCGCTACTCGCAGTCCCGTGATTATTTGCCGGCCCTCAACGCCTCAGTTACAAGGCAACTAGAGAGGCGTAGTGCTCGCGCTGGTGGTGTACGACCTCACTGCCTTGAATATCCCCATTCCGGTTGATCACCCGCAAGTTCCTGGGACCTCCAACGGTTGCAAACAGATGCGCTGCCGCACCGCACGCCCAACGACTGTCTGCGTTTGAGCGATGGACGACAGTCGGAGCGACAACTCCATTTGAAGAAAAAGAGAAGAGTTCATCTTCGAAGAGCACCGCCCAGTCCGAAGCGAGGATTCGCACCCCGCTTCCGTCAAGGACAATGCGCTCCTTTTGCGTAATGTAGCTGAGTCCTTGCAAGAAAACCGCAAGGTTGCGAGCGAATTCCATGACAACTCGCCGGCAGACGAAGTCTCCGGTGCGGGCCATGGTGATGAGTTCTTCTATGTCACGCGGCCTGTCGTCTTTCCCTTCATCGAGGCGTGCGCCTCGAGCACGAGCAAGAACAGCCGAGGGGATCAGCGCACCGCTGGCGCATCCCACGTGCCCCAGCGAGCACACACCATTACTCCCCGCGATAGGAAGGTGGAGGACTCGTTCGTATTTCCCGGTGGGATCTGTAATGAGCCTTCCGCCCTCGACCTCAACGAACGCAACCTTTTCTGCAATTTGAGCGACAAGGAAATCATCCATCCTCCGCCCAACCCCATAGGCGATTTCGTAGGTTGCCAAGCCTTCAAGGTTTGTAATGATCGATAGAGGAAGCCGCGCATCAACGGTGATGTGTTGGAGGAGTGGGAAGTGGTCCCAGTCCAAAGCTTCCAGAACACAGGTGCGCTGACGGGTCACTCTCCCGTCGATACTCAGGCCAATTCCCCTGATCGCCCCATATGGTTCAGCGCTTTGGACAAGTTCTTCACCTAGCTTATTGATGGTGGTGACGACTTTGTCGGAGTCACTGGTGATCGCGCGGGAACGTTCTTCGCGCACACGCCCCGAACGATCCATGACAACAGCATGGATTCGTCCCGGTAAGAGTGCGATTCCAACCGCGCATTCATCAAATAGTTCAAACCCCGGAGGCTTTGTTTTGACCTGCGGCGGATCCGCTGTTCTTTTGTGTATATCATACGGTTCCATGACGAGCCCCTCTGCAACAACGTTGTCGCACGAACACGGGCGTGCTCAGCAGAGTCAGTGTATACCCGCGCCACCCATCATTGCTTGAGTTGCAACATTATTGTGGAAACCAGGCCCGCATGTATGCATAAACGTTTGCGTTCCCATAGACAGAGCAGTCATCCCCACGCCCTTTCAACGCACCCCTGTTAGGCACATAAGGCGTGTAGTTATACATGCTCGCAGTTGCGCGGTTAGCAGGAGTAATCTGCGTCGTGGTGCACTCTTGTGCGGGCGCATAGCGAGCCTCGACCCGCTGCCCAGCCTGGAATCGATAACGCTCAGGCTTAATCCGATAGATCGCAAATTGCCGCGCCGCATAGTAGACCTGCCGTTGAAAACCCGCGTAATCGGGATCGCAGGTACTGTTATCCGGACAGGCGTACCCCATCGCGCTGGGGTAGCTAAACCACTGAAAATCCCCGCCCGAAGCGTAAATCAAACCCTGTTCTTTTTGGAGGGTCACCAGAAGAACCTGCGGGTTCACTCCACATGAACGCGCGGCTTGCCCGATGATCTGCGCGGCGCTTTCTTCCTCACCGCCCTGGTATCCCCATGGACAGTACTCATCGCCCGCATAGCTCTCAGTGAAGACTGAGAAATCCTTCAAGCAGGGGATTTTTTGATCATTCGCACGACCCGCTTGGCACCCTTCGCCTTTTTCGGCAATGAAGGCAGCGATCTGCGCGTCCGTCATCGTCGTCGAATCGTCCAGCACCCGGTCTGAAATGAAGTTTTCCGGGTCAAACCCCGTGTAGTCGAGCGCGATTCCGCGGGGCGCTTCCGACGTGGGCGTTTGTGCTGCCTCGGGTTCTGCTTGCCCGCAGCCTCCTATCCCCATTGCCGAGGCCACCGCCAGGCACGCCGTGACAAGCGCGCGCGTGCGCGTGAATCGTTTCGTCACCGATTCAAGCTCCCTGCTGCATACTCAAGGATCGCGGGAGTGCACTTTTCGATGGTCGCGCGCGTGGCCTCGAAATCGGAATAATCACCGTACCAGGGGTCGGGCACATCGCGACTACCCCCGCGAGTGGACTCTCCCGCGGACGCTTCGAAATCACGGAACATGCGGATCTTCGGATCGGGGCCACCCGCAAGCCGTTCAAGGGCGCGAAGGTGGGAGGAGGTCATCGCAAGGATCAGATCCCAGCGCTGGAGTTCCCCCGCCTGAACCTGGCGAGCACGATGCGAGGGCACGCGATACCCGCCCTCGCGCAGTGCACGTGCAGCACGCGAATCAATGCCATGCCCGTGTTCTTCATCGCTGATGCCCGCGGAATCAACAAGAATATCGACCCCACTATTGGCGGCCGCCTCGCGAAGGATTTGCTCGGCCATCACGGAGCGACAAATGTTGCCTGTGCAGACCATCAGGACTGAAAAGGACATGGCATCACCTCTCAGGCGCAAAAGAGCGGGAGGTATGCGCGCACGGCCTCGAAAGAGTGGTATGCGGCGGTCTCACCGTTCATGTGGAAGTCCTCATCGGCGCCTTCCCCGGTCAGGTCCGAGATCGCGCGTAGGCAGATCCAGTCGATGCCATTGGACCAGCACACCTGCGCCATTGCGCAGGTTTCCATGTCGACCGCGAGCGCGTCGGGGAATCCTGCGCGAATTCGGGCAACAACCTTTTCGGAGGCAAAGGAATCGCCGGTGACGATGCGGCCCGTGCGCACGGTGTGGGGCTGCGCCTCGCCGAGCTTGGCAAGAGCGTCGATCGCACGCTGCGAGGAGTGGTAGTCCACGGGCATGCGCGGGATCTGGCCAAGTTCGTAGCCAAAAACGGTGGCATCGGCGTCGTTGTAGATCGTGGAGATGGCGCCTGCGACGTCACCGACCTTGATTCCACCTTCGAGGCCACCCGCGGTGCCGCCCGCGATGACGATCTTCGGGGTGGCCATGGTCAGGCCTCGTGCGACGGCTGCCGCAGCGTTTGCGATGCCCACGCCGGAGGTGATGACGAGGACGGTGTGGCCCGCAAACTGGCCAAGGGCATAGCTCTGCTGGTGGCGGCCTTCCGCGCCGACGTTGAGGGTTTCGACCGCGTCGGCACCGGGGAGGGGCGTAAGGGCGTCAAGGAAGGGCTTAGCTTCCATAACCATCGCGCACTGGATGAAGGCGTCAACCGTGGGAAGAACGCGCGAGGGGGTCAGGGTCAAGGACATGAGTGGCCTCTCTGGGAAAGATCGTCAGTTGTCGGTTGAAGAAAGCGGCACACGCCTCAGCACGAGGCCGCATCGTCCTGAGTGACGACAAGCCACTCGTCACGGTGCGCAAGGAATTCACGGACGGCGTCCTGCGCGGCGGACAGGGAGTGGTTCGCGCCCCAGCCGCACTGGACCTCGTTCGCGGCGGGAACTTCGGTTGCGTTGAGGATGTCTTCGAAGGTTGCCTGCAAGATGGGAAGGAATTCTTCGGTTTCCACGCCCAGGAGCAGCGCGTAGAAGCCAGTCTGGCAACCCATGGGGCCAAAGTCGATGAGCTTGGTGGTGTGGTTACGCATGAGCTCTGCGCTCAGGTGTTCGATGGAGTGAACGGCAGGCATTTCTAGGTGAGCCTTGTTCGGCTGCGTGAAGCGGACATCGTACTTGATGAGGACGTCACCACCGGGGAGAGTCTTGCGGTCGGCAACGCGAACGTAGGGGGCAAGGACAGTGCGGTGGTCGAGGTTAAAGGATTCGACATTCATGCGTTCAGTCATGACATCAAGTTTATAGAGATTCGCGCAAAGTGCGCTGGGCAGTCTCGCATGGCGCAAGAGAGTTTTCTCCCGTGTACCTGGTGCCCCTCTTTTCCACTTCACGGGGCTTTTTCGGGCACAATAGAACCCATGGATCTTCAGCCGCCGATTGACGTCACCACGCAGGACGAATACAGCGCAGATACGCCTACTCCCGCCGCGATTGTCGCCGGCGAAGTCCCCGCAAGCTCGGCCGCTCGTCCGCTTTCAGTTTTCGACATGTTCTCGGTCGGCATTGGTCCTTCTTCTTCGCACACGGTGGGTCCCATGCGCGCGGGCTTGGCTTTTTCGACGGAGCTGTGTGCGCTTCCAGAGTATTCGCGCCTCTCCCACGTGTGCGTCGAGCTTTTTGGTTCTCTTGGTGCCACCGGCCGAGGCCACAACACCGATCGTGCGGTTCTGCTGGGTTTGGCGGGCTATGACCCGGAGACTGTTTCCATTGATACGGTCGAGAGCGTGATCCCTTCGATCGCCTCGAGCGGGATGCTTCCTTTTGCGGGTGGGCGTGAGATTCCCTTTGATATCGAGGCGGATATTCGTTTTCTTCCGCGGAGGGTCCTGCCCTACCACGTCAATGCTTTGACGATCAGTGCTTACGGTGAGGCTTCGTCGACGGCGGGTGTTTCCCGAGGCCAAGACAGCATCGCCCCTGATCGCCAGGGTTGCGGGAAGTCTTCCAAGTCGGTCGATTACCCGGGTGAATTGTTGTTGCGGCGCACCTACTATTCGGTGGGCGGCGGCTTCGTCATGGCGCAAACGAATGACGATAGCGAGCATCCCGAGATCGCTTCGCTTGCTTCAGCGCAGGAAACGACGGGAATGTGTACTCCAGCTCCCCTCCCCTTCTCGACGGGCGCCGAGCTTTTGGAACAGTGCACGCGCTCTGGGCTCTCGGTCGCCGAGCTCGTGCGCGCCAATGAGCTTTCCGCGCGTCCCGCTGCTGCACTTACCGAATACCTCGATCACATTGCGCATACGATGTTCGGCGCGATCGACGCGGGTATCGCCTCAACGGGTATTTTGCCGGGTGGTTTGGATGTGCCCAGGCGCGCAAATGCCCTGGCCGCGCAGTTGCGTGCCCGCGCAGAGAAGGCGTTTTCTTCGGAAAAGCGCCACGGCTGGGCCGGGGCTATGCAAGATCCTTTGCGTGCCATGGACTGGGTCAATCTCTATGCTCTGGCAGTGAACGAGGAGAACGCGGCGGGTCACCGCATTGTCACTGCGCCGACGAATGGCGCTGCTGGCGTGATCCCTGCTGTTCTTGGTTACCTTGTTTCTTTCTGCCCCGAGGCCGGTGCCGAGTTCCCGAATTGTTCTCCCGCGCAGATGGCTGGGATCTCTAAGCTTCCTCTGGGCGGGGATTCGGAGTGCGCGCGCGCTCGCCAAGAGTGCATTCACGAGTTCTTGCTCGCGGCGACTGCGATTGGCGCTCTCATTAAGACAAATGCGTCGATTGCCGGCGCGGAGGTCGGTTGCCAGGGTGAGGTCGGTTCGGCCTCGGCGATGGCCGCTGCGGGGCTTGCGCAGGCTTTGGGTGGTACTCCCGAGCAGGTGGAGAATGCTGCTGAGATCGCGATGGAGCATTCCTTGGGGCTGACCTGTGATCCGGTTGGTGGCTTGGTTCAGATCCCGTGTATTGAGCGCAATGCGATTGCTGCTGTGAAGGCGATTAATGCGGCTCGAATGGCCCTGTGGGGCGATGGCCGGCACACTGTGTCTTTGGATGTCGCGATCGAGACGATGCGTCAGACGGGAAATGACATGCTCTCGAAATATAAGGAGACCTCGGCTGGCGGTTTGGCCGTGAACGTTGTCGAGTGTTAAGAGCCGTTGTGCGTGAAGCTCAGTGCCCCACCTTGGTTTCCCAAGGTGGGGCACTGCGTGTGAAAGACGTATTGCGCGAGCTCTACTCGCGAGCTTCAGAAGCGTCGGTGTTCGGGTCGTTGCCGCTTTCGAGGTCGTGTGCAATGTCGCCTTCGGTTCCAACAAGCTGAGCTTCCGATTCGTCGGTCGCCTGCGTGCCTTCAGCTGCGAGTACGCCACTTTCTGCGGCTGCGAGCTGCGCCGCTTCGCGCTTCTTGCGGTTCTTGTGGGCGAGGAACCATAGGACTGCGGTCGTGATGAGGACGATGATAATGCCGACGACAACGGCGATCATCCAGGTCTGAACGACTGCGGGTTCAACATTGGCCGATTCTTCTGCGACCTGCGCATCGTCCATGGGAACGCGTTCACCAGTGACCAGGAGACGGTGAGTATTGATGCCGTAGGGCGTACAGGTAATCAGGGTTGCGAGGTCTTTTCCTGCGACCTTGTTCAAGGTTTCCGTTTCGTTCGGGAGAACGGTGCGGATGTCGGTGACCTTGTACTTGAGGTGGCGCCCCAAGACTTCGATGTAGAAGACGTCGCCGAGTTCAACGCGGTTGAGGTGGTCGAACATGGTTGCGCTTCCCAGTCCCGAGTGGCCGGTGAGGACCGTGTGGGTTCCTTCGCCGCCGACGGGGAGCGCGGTTCCAAAGAGGTGTCCAACGCCCTTTTCAAGAGTGGAGGTTTCGGTGCCGTGGTAGACGGGAAGGCTGATGTCGGCCTTGGGGACCTTCACGGTCGCCATGACGGGGTTGACGTTCAGTTGTGAGAGGTAATCGGAATATTGGGGGGTATTGGGCCGCTGGGATTCCAACCAGGGGTCAAGGATGGGTGCTTCGGCGGCTTGACGGTTGTATTCGTCAGCGCGTGCCAGTTCATCTTTGATGACATCTCGGCCGACATTGGTCTGTTCGGCGCTGAATGCTTTCGCGATGCGCTGTTGCTCAACGTTGTTTTGGTAGGTCGAGATGACGGGGTAGAGCAGGACCAGGATACCGAGTACCAGCAGGATCGGGGGGAGGATGGTGAAGAGGCGACGGCGACGTTTGGCCTTACGGAGTCTATGCTCGCGTTCTTCCGCGGTTTCGGGGGTGTTTTCCTGAACCGAGGTGCTTGTGAGGCTGTCGTCTGCGTGGATGTCGTTCTCGCTCATGAGTCGCCTTTTGGATGGGGTGATGGGGGTTGGTGTCGATTGTACAGAAACGGGTGCGGGAAGACCCGTGGGCCTTCCCGCACCCGGCTAAATCTCAGTTAGAGATCAGGCGTTTTCCTTGCGACGCTTGTTCGCAATGGTGATGGCGCCAGCGCCAGCAACGAGTGCCGAGCCAGCTGCGATCAGCACGCCCACACCGGCAGCACCGGTGACGGGCAGGCGGAATCCACCGTTGTGAGGAGCATCCTTGACCGTGGTCTCCAGGGTGTACTGGTTGTCGGCCTTGGAGTTGGACTGGAGGATCTGGAAGGCGATCGGGCGGGTCTGGAGCTCGAAGCCTGCAGGAGCCTTGGTTTCAACGAGGCAGTACCAACCGGGGTTGTCAACCTGCTTGTTGTTCTCCCAGTCGTTGTTGCGCAGGGAGTCGATCTCCACGACGCCGTTGGCGTCGGTGGTGAAGGTGTCCTTGCCATCAACGGTGATCTTGTCACCGAGGGTGGCGTTGTTGGAAACGAAGTTGTCGGTGCCGGAGGTCAGTCCGGTGGGGGTGCACTTGTAGACCGAGAACTCGGCGTCCTTGAGCTTGGCGGTCGGATCAGCTGCGGAAACCTTGGTGATCTTGACCTTGCCGAACTTGGAGACGACCTCAGAGTGCGGGTACTCCGGGGGAGGAGTGGTGCCCGACTCGGGATCCCACGGGTTGGCCGGGGTGTTCGGGATCAGAGTGACCTTGTTGGGAACCAGGCCGTTTCCGGAGAGCGGGCCGGTGACAGTGCCCTTGAGCTTCATGACAACCTTGGTGGCGTCGGTTCCTGCTGCACGGGCGGCAGCAATCTTGTCACGGCCGGCTTCGGTGAAGACAGCGGTGATGAACTTGTAGCTGTCTGTACCAGCAGCAACGGTGCCGGTAGCGGTCTTGAGGTCGTAGTCGGTGCCGGCCACAAGAGCGGTGCCGTCGGACAGCGCCAGGGTGACATCGGTGGTCGCAATGGTGACGCGCTTGTCGTACTGGTCGACGACCATGTAGGTCTTCAGCTTGTCGCCAGCGGGGAGGCTGGGGATGTCAGAGTTAATGGTGTAGTTGATCTCGGAGCCAACCGCAGGAGTGGTGTCGTCCTTGACCTGCTTGTCAACGCCAGCCTTGGAGTTCTTGGGGTAGACGTGCAGATCGTAGTTCCAGACGTTCTTCTGGGTCGGGTGCGTCATCGGGACGGTGATGATGAAGGGCTTGGAGCCGATGTAGCCTGCGGGGGTCTCGGTTTCGGTGACGATGTAGGCGCCCAGGGGCAGGCTATCGAACTTGGCGAGGCCGCCGCCGGCGGTGGTCTTCTCGATGGCGGCGTCAACGCCGTCTGCCTTTGCGGCGTCAACGTTGCCGTTGTAGGCCACGAGCTTTTCCCAGCCGGCCTGAGTGGTCAGGTCGACGTTGGTCAGGCGCTCGACGGTGAACTTTGCGCCGTCCAGGCCGGTGCCGGTGACGGAGGTGTCCTCAAGGCCGGTGCCTTCGGTGGTGCCGTTGGTGTCGTCCTTCACCAGCTTGTGAATGGTGATGGAGCCGGTCTTGGCGGGGTCCAGGTCAACCAGTGAGGGGAGCTGAGGAGCGGTTGCAACGACGCCGAATGCGGATGCGGTCGGGGCTGCCGTAGCAATACCCGGAACCGCAGCAGCGCCAGCAGCAACTGCGATGACGGCGAGGAGGCTGATGCCTCGACGGGTCTTAAGAGTTGTCATTTGTGTTCTCCTGTTGTACGGGATCTTTGAACAGATCGAGTGATGGTGATGTGAACTAGTCATCAACTAGGGTCAGTGTCTCAGGCGAAGTTTTCCGCCTTGCGACGCTGTTTCATGGTGACCAGAGAGATCACCATCGCCCCGCCCATAAGCGCCATTGCGACGCCGATGTACGGGTAGATTCCGAAGCTGCCCGAGACGGGCAGGTGTCCTACCTCAGTGTCCTTGACCAGGATGGTGGCCTTGTGTGCGCCTCCCACAACGAAGCCCTGATCGCTTTGGGGCAGTGTTGCGTTTGTGACGGAGGCGTAGGCCTGGACGGCCGAGTTGGCCCACTTGGTCTGATCGCTGACTTCATCGCCCAGGGTGACAACGGTGCCGTTGCCATCCGTGGTCAGGCGGAAGGGGATCGGACGAGGCAGGAGGCTGTGTCCAGCCGGTGCCTTGGTCTCAACCAACCAGTAGTCGGTGTTGAGTTCAAGGCCGGTGACTGACCAGTAGTAGACATCCGTCGTGGCTCCTGCGGACAGGGTCTTGACGAGGGTCGCGGAGGTGGAGCTCTGCGGGTTGCCGCCGCTGTAGATCGCGAACTCTGCACCACTGAGCGGGTAGAGCGCAGATCCGTCTCCGGAGGTGTACTGGTTGGTCGGGTCGGTGAAGGTCTTACCCGTGTTCTGGGTACCGGCCTTCACGACGACGATCTCGTGAGGAACGTTGGGACCACAGGCCTTGTTGTTATCAATGCCGTCGTGATCCTTACCGTTCTCGGCGTAGACCTGGTTGAAGAGGCCGAAACCGGGAACCGGGAGGTTCTTCTGATCGAGGTGGCAAGCGAGGTTGGTTTCGCTGTAGCCGGCGGCAGCGGTGTTGCGCTTGACGTGGAAGCGGATCCAGAACTCGGCGGTAGTGCCGGGCTGGAGGGTAACTCCCTCGGTCAGCGTGTAGACGCCGTTTGCAGCCGTCGCGTTTGCAGCGCCGGCGAGGCCTGCCTGCGTGGTCGCAATCTTTGCGGACTGGATCTCAAGACCCTTAGCGAACTCCGGCTTATCCGTGAGCTTGCCAGTGGTGGTTGCGATCTGTCCGTCGTTGGTTGCAACGATCTTGTAGTCGACATCGAATTCGGCTGCACCGGTGGCGCCACCGTTTGCTTCGATGCTCTTCTGAACACGAATCTTGGTGACGGGAACCGGGCCACAGGCCTTGTTGTTGTCTTCGCCGTCGTGGTCCTTACCGCTCTCGGCGACGACCTGGTTGAAGAGGCCAAAGCCGGCGGTGGGGATGCCATTGGCGTCGAGCTTACATTCGAGGTTCTTGACGTCGTAGCCAGTGGCCGACTCGTTGCGCTTGACCTGGAAGCGGATCCAGAACTCGGCGGTCTTGCCCGGATCGAGTTCCACTCCGTTGGTCAGGGTGTACACGCCATTCGCGGGAGTGACGGTGGCTGCGCCGGTCAGGCCTGCCTGGGTCGTGGCGACCTTGGCGGACTGGATCTCAAGGCCCTTGGCAAAGTCGGGCTTATCCGTGAGCTTGCCGGTCGAGGTCTTGGTGTTGCCGTCGTTGGTTGCAACGATCTTGTAGTCGACGATGAAGTCGGTGGCACCGGTGGTTGCACCGTTCACCTGGATGCTCTTTTCGACGCGCATCTTGGAGACGGGAACCGGGCCACAGGCCTTGTTGTTGTCTTCGCCGTCAGAGTCCTTGCCGTTTTCGGCAACGACCTGGTTGAAGAGACCGTAGCCAGGGGTCGGAACGTTGTTTCCGGTGACCTTACATTCGAGGTTCTTGACGTCGTAACCAGTGGCCGACTCGTTGCGCTTCACGTGGAAGCGGATCCAGAACTCGGCGGTCTTACCCGGATCGAGGTTGACTCCGTTGGTCAGGGTGTAGACGCCGCCACTTGCGGTTGCGTTAGCGGCACCGGCGAGGCCGGCCTGGGTCGTGGCGACCTTAGCGGACTGGATTTCGAGGCCCTTGGCAAAGTCGGGCTTATCCGTCAGCTTGCCGGTGTTACCGGCGCCGTTTCCATCGTTGGTGGCAACGATCTTGTAATCGACATCGAACTCAGTCGCGCCGGTGACGCCACCATTGTTTTCGATGCTCTTCTGGACGCGCAGGTTCGGAACCTTCGGAGCTTCGTATTCGTTGACGAAAGTACAGGTGATGGGAGCTGCCTCGTTCGAGGCTGCGCCGCCGACGTTCTTGAAGTTGACACCGCGCTCGGTCTTGGTGACGGCAACATCTTCGCCGATGCCGTTGACACACTTGATGTCTTTCAGCTTCCACTGCGGGTCAGCAATCTGATTTTCAGCAATGGTGAAGTCAGAGTTGCCGACCTCGAAGGGGATGAACACCGAGTCGTACTTCGCGCCTCCCTCACCGAAGGCGGTGGGGGTCAGGCTCGTCAGCGGGTCGGAGCCATAAATGTAGCTCGTGCGAGCCGGCGCGGACGAAGCCGTGGGCTTCGTGACGGACACGGTGCCGGTGGTCGCCGGGACGCGATTCCGGTTGTCCTGCCAAGTGTCGCCCGTGGTCGCCGTGAAGGTAGCTGCCGGAATCGTCGGATTTGCGTGGTCCGGATCCTCAACAGACTTAGCGATGCGCACCGTTCGTTCTTCGGTGATGACGCCGTAGAGGCAGCCATAGTTCACCGAGAGTTCCTGTGTGACGAAGGTGTCGGTACGTGCGGCGTCCTCCGACGGATTCGCCGGACAGTTCGCTGTCGGAATGGAGTTGAAGTTATCGGGGGTCAAGAAGTTCGTTGCGTTTGTGGCAGGAACAAAGCCCCACAGGTGCAGGCGGTAGGTACGGCCGTTCTTCGTGAAAGTACGGTCCGAAACAGTCTTCTGCAGCTTAACGGTGTCGTAAACGTAGGGGTTCTCGTTGACGTTGCCCTTGGCGCCAGGCCATTCGATGGGCAGAGCCCTCTTCGTGGTGATCTGGTTGAAGGGCTGCTCGGCGCCCTTGTTGTAGTACTGGCTGTACAGGTCGTAGTCACCGTTACCCTCGCCCACGTACTTGACGCAGTAGTAACGTCCGGAGCGGGATTCGGGCAAGTTCTGGTAGCCCTGCGAACGATCGGCCGGATTGACCGGGTTCGGCTCGTAGGCTGTACCGATGAAGACCTGCTGGCCGGTCGCGGGGTCCCTCACCCACTTGGGCGTTCCGTAGTAGGGGCCTTGGTCCATCACGGCGTCACGCAGGTACTGGACGCCGGAAGCCGGAAGTGCTCGTTCCGTTGCATCCTTACCATTGATGCCGATGTCCGTGCGGCAAGTGCCCGTGCCGGCGATGCCAGCGGTCTTCACGTAGGCGCCGCCCTTGCGATACATGATCGTCGAGGACAGGGTATTGAAGGTCTCGTGGTTGACGAAGGGAAAAGACTCGCCTGTATCGCCGGGGATGAGGCCGGTCAGCTGCAGGTTCAGTGACGAGTGCAGGTACGGCTGAATCTGGGCAGTACCGCCGATTGGCAGGTTGTTGTGGCGGATCGCGCCGAGGAGGAAGGTCTGGCCAGGCTCGACCTGACCGGGGTTGTTCGGCTTGAAGCCGATAGCGCTCTGTCCGTTCACCCAGATGGTCTTACTGCCGCCTTGCGCCCACTTGTCATAGTGAGCCTGCATCCACGCCTTACTGGCGGGCGGGTCACCATAGTCAACATCCTGGTTATCCCACTTCCACGGCATACCGCGGGCAATGTAGGTCCACGCGTCGTTGGCCTTTGCGTAGGGGCCGCCGAGCGTCGTCGTGACCGGCTGATCGCTTGTGCGGATACGATTCTCCGTCATGCCTTTGACGATGCCGTAGCGGATGAAGTTGTTGTAGTCGGTGGTCGTGTCTGTCTCAGAGTTGTTGGTGACACCCTTGCCCATCCAGGCAGAAACCTCGCCGACGTCAATCTTCGTGGCAGCAGGCTCTTGCGCTGCATACGCAGCCTGAGGAGCAACGATCTGGCTTCCAACCAGTGCACTACCAGCGGTCGCCGCAACGGCTAATGCCGCCACAAAGCGCGTCGCCGCAGTTCTACGCTTCGAAGTAGCTTGGCTTTTCGCATTCGTCATGCTGAGCGTGCTCCTCATGTTGTGGTGGGATTTACTGACAGCTTACTGACAATCGACCAATAAATGTAGCGTTTGCAACAGTTTTGGTGTCATCCGCCGTCTACGGAGATCAGAACGACTACACACTAGAAGAAAGCTTTTCGATTTACAACTGAATCGTTCAGGTTTTTTTCAGCTTCAGAGTAACCCTGACTCGTTTCTGAATGAAATCTGTATGCATTTCACCCTCCCCATACGCGTTCTGACCTGCATATACACCCATTTCTTTTGCTTATCATGCAAGTTTTCAGAGCATATACGTGATGTCACTCACACTTATAAGGTTTTACGCATTACTTATTCAGCATCTATGCACTTTCTTTTTAAGTAGGTTTTACCCTTTTTAATTGCCGACGCCCGACACGCCGAACTCGCACGCAAATTCATCGAAATTTTCGTGTCCTTACCCACAGCGCAGCCCCCTTCTGTGGACACCGCACACACCTGTATCCACAGCCTCGAAAACCCAAAACTCCACAAATTACACCGATGTAAGCAAGATTCATCCACACCCCTTCCACAGGAGTACACACCCCCATCCACAATTAGTGCCCACTTTCGCCCCAGACACAACATATTGGGCCTGCTTGCGAATAGACACACAAGGTGTAGTGTTGACCCATGTTCCGCTCCCCCGGGTCAACAAGCGGAAAAACGAACACTTACCCACAACACTGAAAGGTCAGACCATGTCCATCACCGTCTACTCCAAGCCCATGTGTGTCCAGTGCGATGCGACCTACCGCGCAC
>ERZ773196.975-NODE-975-length-16869-cov-3.877305_pt1 | contig 16869 bp, 10 predicted proteins | sample MGYA00581009_ERZ773196 | MGnify/ENA primary metagenome ERZ773196 (study PRJEB29015, sample SAMEA2738162) | human oral metagenome | biome: human oral; feature: human-associated habitat; material: saliva | place: China | collected 2243 ... | reverse complement strand
ATGCACCGGACAGGAAATCTGTGAAGAATGGCTCTATCACTTAGGGGTTCCTGTGGAAGAAATTCCGGAGCTTGCAGCCCATAGTGCAAATACCGTGCCTGTGATGATGCCCTTTGCTAGTGCATATTTCCAGCCTCGTGAGGAAGGAGACCGTCCCCTGGTTGTGCCGGAGGGTTCTGTAAACTTTGCCTTTATCGGAAATTTTGCGGAAACACCCAGAGACACGGTGTTTACTACAGAGTATTCCATTCGAACAGCAATGGAGGCAGTGTACACATTGTTAAATGTGGATAGAGGAGTTCCGGAGGTCTGGGGCAGTGTATATGATATTCGAGATTTGTTAAATGCCACGGTGGCCCTTCGGGACGGAAAGAAGATTACAGACTTACAGCTCGGTTTTATTCAGGATATCGTGCTGAAGGCAGCCTTAAAACGAATCAAGGGAACAGAAGTGGAAAAACTTATGAAGAAGTGCAAAATGATTTAGATTTTGAAGATGCAGTCACGGAATGCAGGAATCTTCTTACAAAAAGCCCTCAACGGCGAAAAGTTGAGGGCTTTTATTCAAAAGGGGCTGTAAAAAATCAAAATAATTTTCTAAGCAATATAGGTCTGAACTTGGGCACGCTCTCGCTAGCTTCGCCACGTAACGGATACTAAGCGAAAAACTGCGTTTCTCTTGTTTTTCGCAAGTACCGACGGGCTCAGACTACCCCGCATTCAGACCTATATTGCAAAAATCACTTTATTATTTTGTTTTTTTACAGCCCCTTTTTCTACGATCTTTCGTTAATTCCTTGGGCTTGATCTATTCCGAGCTGATAATCCCTTTATTAACCGCTTCTTCATAACGGAAAACCGCCTGATTATATTCCAGTCTCGCTTCTTCATAGCTGTTCTCGGAGGACAGGGCATCCAGTTCCATTCCTTCCGCATCCACTCTTCCGATGAGTCCCTTCTCCTGCATACGAACCGCTCTTTCCTTCTTTAAATTGGCAAGCGTCGCCGTGCTTTCCGCTTGCTTTAAAGAAAGAGACTTCATTTCGATATTCTCCCATAGCGCTTTTAAGCTACTCCGAATACTCTCCGCTTTTTCCGCCTTTCTTTGCTTCTTCTCGGTCCAGCCTGTAATATTCTTCTCTTTTTCCCGAAGAATTTCCCCGTACTCGCCATTTCGTGTCAGAACCGCCTGATAGTCCGTTTCCTGATTTCGACCGTTTAAGAAATCTCTCGGAAAATCCGGAATGGGATCGATTGTAATATTTTGATAGGTATTCATGTGCCAGCCAAGGCTTAGACCGATATTTCTCTTCATCGTATCTAAGCCGTCCCTGAGCTTCTTTAAATCCGACTCGGCGCTCTTTAAGGAAAGCTCTGCTGCCGTCACATCATTTGCCGTAGCCTTTCCGAGGCTCATTTCCTTTTTTACCTTTTCCAGGCTCCGGTTCATAAGACTTACTCGTTTTTCCAATAAGTTTTCGGTATTTTCCGTCTGCACATAACTGAAGAGAAGGTTTTGCATGGCATCCGAAAGAACGGCTTTCCCGGTTACAAACTGAGACCGAACGGCTTTTTCGGCCTTCTTTTCCGCCTTCGTCATCTCTTTATCCGTCTTAGAAAGCTCCGTAAGTGCTGCATTCGCTTCTACCAAGTTGCTGTCCAGCCCCGGAAGAATCCTCTTACTGTTCTTTACCTTTTCCAACTTGCTGATTTCTTTCGTAAGCGCTTCTTTTACCGTCTTATCTCCCGTGCTGTCTCGCTCATCCTTCAAGGCATTAATATTTTCCGAAAGAGCATCCAGAATGTCTTCCCTCTGCTCCTTCACCGCATCCTTTACTCCATGAATTCCCTTGGTACTTTCCGAAAGGATATCCTTTTCCATCTCCGCTATACTGCTGTAGTGCTCAACAAGCTCAGGCACTTCATAAAAGGAAATGCGATTATCCTCCAAATCCCAAGTCGGATTGCTTCCTGCTGAATTTGTTGCACTTGCATTCGTACTTTCCGCACTTGTCGTACCTGCATTCGCACTTTCTGTACTTGTCGTGCCTGCATTCGTACTTTCCGCACTTGTCGCGCCTGTATTCGTATTTTCCGCTAAAGAAGGAAAGGCGGAAAGGCAGAACAGGACTGCACAGAAAAGAGCCGCAGCCTTTCTCTTCCTACTTCCTTCCTTCTCGCCATATTTCGCATCCCTGTTCCCATTAATCCTATACAACAATTTTTTCTCCCACTTTGTATAATTCACTACCATAAGGCAATGCTCTTTTTTGTGTTCCACATCCCATACGGTAATTCCTTTTTTTGTGTTCCACACCATAAGGCAATGCTCTTTTTTTGTTCCACATCCCCTAAGGCAATGCTCTTTTTTGTGTTCCACATCCCATAAGGCAATTCACACTCTGCAAAACAAGCCTTAGCTTGTACAAACTGCCTTTTTCTCCTCTTGCCAAAGCACTAGTCCGCCGAGCAAAGACCGTTTACGCCTGCCTGATAATCCAGAACTTCTTCCGTAAGCTTCAAATCCGCCTGCCTCTTCTCAAGGCTTGCTATGGTATAGGCATTCTTCGCCTTATTTCTTGCCTTAACGCTTACTGACCCGAGTTTCAGTCCGCGTTCCGCCTTCTCATAGGCCTTCTTCGCATTTTCTTCCTGTAAAATGGCCTGCGACTGTGCATCCAAAGCTTCTTTTAGGCTTTGATAGCGGGAAAGCAGATCCGACTGAATCTTTTCTTTCTGATTCTCGATCGTTCGGGACAGATTCTCGCGATTCGCTTCTCCCTCGGAGAGGTTCAACTTTCTTGTACTGATCTGCAGACTCAAGTTATTGTCCAGAGCCTTCTTTGTGTCCTCGGAGAGGGAAATCTGTTCAACACTTTCCCTCGTTGTCTCCGGAATGCTCGGAAAAACAGGATTGGCATCGGCTTTCCAGCCGAGACTGACTTGCAAAAGCTCGGAAGTCTTCTTGATACTTCCGTCATCACTCGCAAGCTGAAGCTCTGCCTGATCCGCCGCGGTCTTGGCCGTAAGAACATCTATTTCCGTGGCCTGCCCGATTACCTTCTTCCGCTCCGCCGTTTCTTTTTCGCTTTTTCTGTCTTCGAGATTCACTGCATCAATCTCTTTTTGTAAAATTGTATTTTCCCGGCTGATAAAGGATTTCTTCACCGTTTCCACAGTATTCTTTTCCGTCTGCTCGATAGAAAGCTTCGCCAGCTCCCGATCACTGTTTTGTGCTACGGAATCCGCAGAAAAGTTATTGCTGTTAGTCTGATACTGCATCTCTGCAAGAGCTTCCGCCACGGCATTGCCGTTTGCTGCCGCCATCGCTTTCTCATAAGCATCTTCCACTGCCGCGCGAGCCTCTTCCACATCCACACTGTAGCTTCCCCTTCTTTCACTGTCCCGGAAGTTAATCCAAAGAGAGGAAACCGTCGGGTTGTATTCATGTACTAAATCCGCTATTTCCTCCCAAGAAATCGTATTGTCCCGAAGACTCGCCCATTCCTCAGGGCTTCTCTCCCTCTCATAGGAAGTCTGCATCGGCGCGGTATCCACGTTCTCCGAAAAGCCGTATCGTCCGGCCGCAAAAGCCGATGTAAACGTTAAACTTGCAATCATACAGGAAATCGGTAAAGCCAAATCCTTTTTCTTCATCTTCTCCTCCAAAAAATCTATGCTACTCTTAGTCTCGTCTAAAAAATATATTCCCCTCCGAAAATATGCCTGAATACAATGCCAAAATCCAGATAGCCTTTCCACTATACCATTTCGGAGGAGTTTCCCTATCAAAAATTCTTGCACAGGAGCATAACAGCTCCGGCATTCCCTACTATAACACGGTGAATAGCGTACTTCTTTACAATTCTCTAGCAATACTATGAATATTTGCTATTTAATAGAAAAACACGACGTGAAGATTCTATAGACTATGCAATAGAATTCTTTTTCCCGTACATAATGCGGTAATACACCGGAAGCAGGAGGAGCGCAAGCAGGGTGGACGCGGTAAGTCCCCCTACATCCACGAGCGCGAGCCCCTGCATGAGCTTTCCGTTTTCTCCGATTGCCATAGCCATCGGCACCATGGAAAGGACTGTCGTAAGCGTTGTCATGAGAATTGGGCGGAGTCTGGTTGCTCCCGACTCGATAATCGCCCTGTCCAAAGACATCTCTTCCCGGTACTGGTTCACCGTGTCCACATAGAGAATCCCGTTATTTACCACCGTTCCCACCAGCATAAGAAAGCCGAGGAGGGAGGTCATGGAAATGGTCGCATCGAAAAGCCAGAGTAATCCGAAAGAACCAATCATGGCAAAGGGCACAGTAGTCATGACCATGAAACTGAAACGCAGGGACTCAAATTGTCCTGCCATCACAACAAAGACGAGGAACACGGCAATGGCAATCGCGCGGAAGAGATCCGTGAACTCTTCCCGCATATTTTTTGTTCTCAAGCTTTCCGAAAGTGCAATATCCCTTCCCAGATGCGATTCCACAAGCCGGTCCACTTCTTCTTTCGTTTCCTTGTTCGCTTTTTCTGTATAGTTTGCCCGAATCGTCACCACGTACTTCTTGTCTTCCCGTATTATCGTTGCCGGAGAATCGCTAAAGTCCACCGTCGCCACGCTGTCTAAGGCTACCGCAGCTCCGCGGGGCGTGGAAAAACGAATATTTTTTATTTTCTCCAGAGTATCGAAACGATCCTTCGGGTACTCCACCCGAACATCCGCCTTTTCTCCGTCCAGGTCGATCTTCATCACCGTCTTTCCACCCAAAATCGAGTTCAAGCTTTGTCCGAGGGCAATCGGACTCAGTCCTTCGGCTGCCGCCTTAATCGGGTCCACCTTTACAAGAAGACGGGGTGCGGCATTTTCCAGACTGGAATGAATACCGGTAAGGCTCTCCATCTTCTGCATCTCCGAAACAAGAGCATCGCTTTTTTCTTTCAGGCTCTGTAAATCCGCTCCCTTCAGGATGACTTCATAGCCTTCGCTCCTCTTCACATCGTCATCACTGGCCCCAAAATTCGCATCGCTCACGGATTTCACCGTAATCACTTCATCGGGTCTTGTTTCCAGGAGCTTTTGCCAAGTTTTTGCCTTTTCCTTTGTGGACACGGACCGCTTCTTCTTTAAATAAGCGGTGACCGTACTGCTGCTGTCTCCCCCGTAAAGAGCCTGAAAGCCGGTTCCGCCTCCGGACAACGTCGTATAGCGGTCCACATCGGGATCCTTCGCCACCATGGCTTCCATCTCCCGCATGGCCTTGTCTCTTTCTTCCAAGTCCAGTCCCGGCTTTTGCAGAACGGAAATCTGCACGGTGGCACTGTCTATATCCGGCATCAGCTCCGAACGAATCTTTGTTGCTAAAAACAGAGAGAAAAGAAGAATCAGAAAAGTCCCGAGTACCACCGCTTTCTTATGCCTTAAGAAGCGTCCGATAAGTGTCCGGTAGCTATTCTGCAGGCTTCGCACCGCCTTGTATGCCGGAGCCTTCTCATTCTCCTTCGGCTTATACAGCGTGAAACAGAGCGGGACAATGGTGATTGCGGAAAGGAGAGAGGCGAGCATACAGAAAACGATAGTAAAGCCGAGCGGTTTAAAATATTGACCCGCAATGCCTTTTAAGAAGCCCAGCGGGAGAAAAACCACGCAGGTCGTTAAGGTGGAGCCGAAGACCGAGGCGCCCACTACCCGTACTGCATCGATTGCCGCGTCTCTCCTCGACCGTCTTTCGTCCTGAGCCTTGTCCATTGCGCGGAAAGAAGCTTCCAGTACTACAATAGAATTATCCACCATCATGCCTACGCCAAGCACCAGAGCGGAAAGGGTAAGCATATTCATGCTGTACCCCATGGCATACATAAAAACAATCGCCCCAAGTATGGCTATCGGAATGGAAGAGCCTACGATGAGAGAAGCCTTTACATCTCCGAAGAAGAAGAAAATGATGGCCATGGAAATCACCACCGCCATAATCATCGTCTGGAAGACACTGGAAAGAGAAGATTTGATACTGTCCGCATTGTCCTGGATAATATGAACGGATAGATTCGGGTTTTGCGCTTCCAAATCTTTGATCGTCTCCTTAACGTCCCTGCTCATGGCAATATCGGACTCTGTCTGTGTCTTACTCAGGCTTAGACCGATTGTATCTTCTCCGTTATATCTTCCGATGCTGCTCTTCTCTTCCAAGCTTTCCGATACTGTTGCAAGGTCCCGTAAATACAGGGTATTTCCCGTTCCGGTGAGAAGCGGTAAATTTTTCAGCTTTTCTATCGTGGAATAATCCTCCGAAACGCTGAGACTGAGCTTCTGCTTTCCATAATAAGTACTCCCGGCAGGATAAGTAAAATCGGAAGCCTTAATCATTTGGATAATATTTTCCATAGTCAAATGATACTGGGCAAGTTTTTCCTCGGAAAGTTCCACACGGACATACTCCGCCTGTCCTCCGGAAAGAGAAACCGAAGCGACCGAAGACAGCTTCTCCATCTCCGGCTCAATATTGTTTTTCACATAGTTATAAAGGTTAGCCTTTGTTTTATCCGAAACGGCAAGAACCATTCCCGCCTGGGCATTGATATCGAATTCAATATAGTCGGGGTCCTCCGCATCATCGGGCAAATTGCCTTTCAGAACGTCCAGCTTCTTCTTCAGCTTGTCATAGGCACGGTCCATATTGGTGCCGTAACGATAACGAACAATGACCATGGAAACATTTTCCATGGAACGGGACTGCACCTCCTCCACATCGGACAGGAGGGAAACTTCTTCCTCTATGGGCTTCGAAACCAGTTCATCAATGTCCTCGGGAGATGCCCCGGGATAAACGGTAGACACAATCATATAAGGAAAGTTCATGTCGGGGAGCAGTTCCATTTTCATGGTCGTAAAGGCGATAAAACCGAAAAACAAGAGGGACAGCACTGCCAAAAAAGTGGACACCGGGCGGCGCAAAATCAATTTTGTGATAGCAATCATCTACTTCTACCCCTTTTCTTCTTTTGCGGATTCCTCCGGAGCGGTCTCCTCTTTTGCAGAATTCTCTTCCGAGGATTCCTCCGGAGCGGTCTTTTCTTTTGCAGAATCCTTTACAGACTCATCCTTTATATCCTGCAGTCTGACCTTAGCCCCGTCAAACATCTCGTTGTTCCAGGAAGAAACCACCTTGTCTCGATCGCTTAGTCCGGAAAGAATCTCTGCGCTCTCCTCACCGCTCAGGCCGAGTTCCACCTTCTTTTTTCGGAGCAAGCCTTCGTTTCCGCCTGTTCCTTCAAAAACATAAACAAAGGCTTCACCGTTTTCATAGTAAAGCACATTTAGCGGCAAAATATTCACGCTAGTTCTACTGTCCTTCGTAAGACTAATCTTCGCTTTTGAGCCCTCCGGAAAATCGGTATTTTCCACCTCCGCTTTCACCGGAAAGAGGCCGGTCTCCGGAAGCAGTACCGAAGAAATCTCCGTGATGGTTCCGGGATAGCTTTCCTTTCCTTTTTCGAGCATAATGCTCTGTCCGACAGAGAGATTTTTCACAAGGTCCTCCGTCACGGAAAAGAGAACTTGCTGTGACCCGGCCCCCATCAAAGTGGCGAGCTGTGTCCCTTGCGGAATAAAGGCGCCCTTTACCAGAATACTGTTTTGTAAAATACCGTCCGCCGGAGCAGTAATTTTAGAAAACTCCACTTGAGTATCGTAATTCAGCTTTGCCGCCTTAAGCTGTGCTTCCGCAGCCTTTGCCTGTGCATCCGCCGCTTCAAAATCCTGAACGGAAATATCTCCCGATTCCTTAAGTGTTGCCAGTCTGTCCCGACTGTCACGTGTGACCTGTGCCTGTGCTTTTGCCTGCTCTAAACTGTACTTTGCGGCATCAATCTGTTTCTGATTATCCAAAAGGGCAATCCTTTCCCCTTTTTTCACTTCGCTTCCATTTTCCTTGTCAATTTCCAGAACCTCTCCGGATATTTTACTGAGTAAACGAAACTGCTCTTTCGCGGAAATCTCTCCGAGGAGCTCCTCCTTTACCGCCAAGTCGCTCTTCTCCATGGAAATGCAGGTGACTGTCGGAAGAGCCTTCCCTTCCACTTCTTCCTTCGGCTTCATGATTCGACGAACAATGAAAAAAGACAGCACCGATAAAATGATCAGAATAGCGATTGCTTTTAGCCCTTTTTGCATGGATTTCCTCCCTTATCTCTACCTATGTAGAGGTCTGTACAGATGGTAGCACAATTTAAAATGACTATCCATAAAGAGAAAAGCTTTTTTCGGCTTATTATATACAAAATTTCCCAAGCAGTGTATGCCAATCCTTATGTCCTATCTTCCCAAAAATTTCTAGACTGTTTATCCCCGATGATGTAAAATGTTTCAATTATTTTTATCGTGAAAAATATTTGATAAAAACTTTTTATAACTTAAAAAATTCTTACGCTAAAATCCGCTATTTTTGTGCGTATCCTACAATCAATTCGCAAAAATAACCAAGGAATCTGGAGAAAGATTCGCCGTTTAAGAAAATTACAATGGTTTTCTTTATATTTCTTTAATAAATGCTTTCGCTTTACTTTCCTTTTTTTATTTTTCTATCTTGAAATATGCAGGCGATATGGTAAAGTGGCGAAGATAAAGAAGATTTAATTCAAATTGGAGAAGGAGAATTATGAGAGCAAAGAGACAGATTTTGTCCCTTTTGTTAGCGTTGCTTTTGGTATGGCAAGGCTTTTCTTTTGCGAATGCCGAAACAGGAAGCACACAAGGGATAGTGAGAAGCGGAGCAGGCACGGAAGCCTCTACCACAAGCAGCAACACAATTTCAAGAACAGACACTGCAAGCAGCAACACAATTTCAGGAACAGGCAGCGCAAGCAAAAAAGGAAAAGCAATTGAAAATGCATTATTTGACGTAAAGTTATTGGTAGACAAAAAACCCGTGCAAGAAATCCATAGCTTTGCAAATTATCAGAGTATGCAATTTGAAGCAAAGATTAATGTGCAGGGCTTAGATATTGAAGAGGGAGACTACATTTCTATTCAACTTCCCCGTGAATTAAGATCCAGTGACCTTACTTTTGATCTCAAAACTCCAGATCAAAAAAAGCTTCTAGCCAAGGGCGAATATAACCAGGCGACCAAAGAAATGCGTATCACTTTTACAAAAGAGGCGAAAGAAAGTAATGTTACGAACGGGAAAGTATTCTTCAATACAGAAATTGATACCGAACTCATAAAGGAAAACATCCCGACAGCTTCGCTTGAACTTAAAATAAACGGAAAAACGGTTATTAACCAGAATTTAGAGTATCTGGTTGTAAAAGAAAATTCAAAAAGTTTTTATAAAGATCGTAGCAGAAAACTTATTAAACTAAAAGACAAAGAAGGGAATACTCATTACTTAATCCATTACACAGTTACCTTGGATACCAGAAATATTCAAAAGGCATCCGGTGCTACAAGCTATAAAAATGTTGTATTTACCGACACACTGCAGAGTAATGCGCTGAGTTACTTTGATGTAAAAAATCATTTTACGGATTTGAACTTGAATCAGGCCGATATTGATACCTATGCTCCTGTTCTTAGAAAGGGAATCTGGCGTACCGGAGATTGGGTTAAAGTTCCCGGGAAAACGGATAAAATATGGAAAAATGCCTCTGATGATTCCGACGAAAATCGTGGCCCTAATTGGAGTCTTCGCAATAGACAGAACCCTGATGATTTTGCTCCGGCAGTAACGGATAAAAGCCCAAAATATTCCGATGGTGGAAGAAGTTTTACCTATTCTTTAGGAACTCTTGCTCCTGATGACGGCTATGAACTTAGCTATTATGTAGAGATTAACGAAGCTTTTAAAAATGGCGATGAATTCTATAATCAGGCAAAGCTTACCGGTGACGGAATTGATTCGGTGGAAATGCGTAGAGATTTCGAAGTTAGTGAAGCCGGCGGTTTCTTAGAGGGGCAAAATTTTAGTATTCAGATTGAGAAAGTCGGAGATGACGGCAAAGCTCTGCAGGGAGCAAAGTTTACTTTATTTAATCCTAAGACTAAATATACAAAGACCGACATTGTGACCGATGAGAAGGGTATTGCAAAGTTGGAAAATGTTTTGAAAGCCGACTATGTCTTGACCGAGGTGGAAGCTCCTAAAGGCTATGATTTAGATTCTACTCCCCGCCCCATCAGTAAGGAGAATTTTGAGAAGTCCGTTGCAAGCGGCTCTACCATCACTTTGACTATCAAAAATAAGAAGACAGAAGTGGAGAAAAAGAGCACAAGCTTTTCCGTGGAAAAGAAATGGGTTTTAGGCTCGAATCCTGCCACAAACAAACCTGATAACGTTACGGTTTCCGTTTTAAAGAACGGCGTTAAGGATGATAATCTTACGGTAGTATTATCCAAAGACAACGGCTGGAAAGCATCCTTCTCTAATCTTCCGAAGGAAGGTGCTGACGGAAAGGAAATCGTATACACCGTTTCCGAAGAGGAATTAGCCGGATTTAAAGCCGCTATCTCCGGAACCGATGAGAACGGATTTACCATCAGTAACTATACCGGCAGTAGAGTCGTTATTCCGGTGACGAAGATCTGGAAAGGAAACGGAACACACCCTGATCACGTAAATGTTCAGCTTTTTGCTAACAATGAGAAGGTAGCTACTTATACCTTAAACGAGGGCAACGCTTGGCAGCATAGCTTTGATATGCCAAAGCTTGATGCAAACGGTAACAAAATCCGTTATACCGTTACCGAGGAAAATGTTTCCGGCTATACTCTAAGTAAAGAGGACAATCCGGCTACCGGCTATGTGAACGTCTTTGTCAATACAAAGAACGACGTTCCTCCCACAAGTCCTAACGGCGGTGGAAACGGTGGCGGAGGGAATGGCGGTGGCGGAAATCCGCCGAAGCCGAGCCCCAACTCCTCTACCCCCCCTGTTCCGTCAGGGAATACGCCTAACCCCGGAGAAGTCTTAAATGCCAGCAGACCCTCTACCGATCCCGAGAGCATCTCTTCCGTACTCGGTGCAGAGAGGGAGAAGACAGACCCTAAGGGTAGCGTTTTAGGTGCCGGACGAGGATATGTGAAGACGGAAGACAATTCCGCGATGCCGATATACCTTCTGCTCTTTGCCTTAACCGGTTTAGGGCTTACCGCATCGATTCTTTGGGAAAGAAAAAGGGCAAAACACTAAACTGAACCTATCTTCCGTGAAAGCGGAATGACTCACGAAACCGACAGAAACGGCAGAAGCTGTTACTGTCGGTTTTCTTCTTAACAGAGGTATTGTGCACGGATACTGCTACTATGTAATGTTGCGGGATTTTCTTGTACTTGCAAAAATGCAATTTTTTCTGTAAAATCTAAGGGACTTTGTATACAAAGTGAAGTATGTAGCTAAGGGGAAAACTATGGATGAACTGGAGCTTTCTGCGCACGGAAAGATTAATCTTTCTTTAGATGTACTTAGGCGTAGACCGGACGGCTATCACGAAGTGAAAATGATTATGCATACGGTAGGCCTTTATGACAGTATTTTCATAAAAAGGGAGAGGGAACGAGGCATTCGAATGGAATGTAATCTCCCTTCTCTCCCCACAAATGAAGAAAATCTTATGGTGAAGGCGGCAAAAACTCTCATGGAAGAGTTCTCTATCGGGGAAGGACTCCGCATGCGACTGGTGAAGCGTCTTCCTATAGCCGCCGGTATGGCAGGGGGCTCTTCCGATGCCGCATCGGTATTTCACGGGCTAAATCAAATCTTTCATCTTGGTTTAAGTACGGAGGAGCTGGAAGAACGTGCCGTGAAGCTCGGAGCGGACATTCCTTTCTGCCTGCATAAGGGTTGCTATCTTTCCGAAGGAATAGGAGAAAAGCTCTGTAAACTCTCTCCTCTTCCGCCCTGCACCATCCTTTTGGTAAAACCGGCTTTTTCCCTATCTACCAAGTTAATTTACGAGAATCTTCACTTGGAAAATATCACTGACGCAGAACATCCCGATGTGGACAGAATGATTAAGGAATTGGAAAGTGGATCTTTGGAAGATATTTGTGCGCTTGGCGGCAATCTCTTGGAGAAAGTCAGTATTTCTCTAAGACCGGAAATTCAAGAATTAAAGAACCGTTTTCTAAAGGAAGGTGCTCTACTTTCCTTAATGAGCGGCTCCGGTCCGACCGTCTTCGCCATTTTCCAACAAGAAGAAAGGGTAAAAGCGGAAAAAATACTGCAAAGTCTTCATAGTGGAGAATATAAAGATTTTATTGAGAATGCTTGGATTACGGAGGCTTATGCCTAGGCAAGAAAATATTTTTAAGGAGGATAGCATGGGTAGCGATTTCACAATAAACATGAACGAATATCTCCCGCTTCGGGACTTGGTTTTTAACACTCTTCGTCAGGCAATCTTGAAGGGAGAGTTAAAGCCCGGGGAGAGGCTCATGGAAATTCAGCTTGCGGAAAAGCTGGGGGTTTCCAGAACGCCTATTCGTGAAGCGATTCGAAAGCTGGAGCTGGAGGGACTGGTGCTCATGATTCCTCGGCGCGGTGCGGAAGTCGCGAAAATATCCCATAAGTCTCTGCAGGACGTTTTGGAAGTGCGCGGTGCTTTAGAAGAGCTGGCAACGGATCTGGCCTGTCAGCGCATTACGGAAGAACAACTGATTGCCCTTCGTGAGGCGGAGAATCATTTTAAGGCCGTAGTGGAAAAAGGCACGGAGATGGAAATCGCGGAGGCGGATGAGGCCTATCATGATATCATTTACCATGCCACGGGAAATAAGCGCCTGATTCAGATGATTAATAATCTTCGGGAGCAAATGTATCGGTATCGCCTGGAATACATAAAAGATGAGGCGCAGAGAGGTACGCTGATCAGTGAGCATGAGAAGATTCTGGAAGCCATTCGTATCAGAGACATCATCCGCGCCAAAGCGCTCATGAAGGAACACATCGACAATCAAGAGATGACCGTTTCCAAGAACTTGAATGAAGCGGAGGAAAGAAATAAAAGTGCAGGCGAAAAGCGTTAAGAAAACTGCCGAAACAAGATAAAGAAAGGATAAGCGAATGAAGAAAACAATATTACTGATAGGAATGACGGGAATAATCAGCATAACAGGAATGCTCGGCATGACAGCCTGTGCGAAAAAGGCTCCTACGGAGTCCGCGAAAGCGACTGAGGTCTCTACGGAAATTAAGGTCGGTGAGGAAGGGGAAAGTGCGGAAAAAGAAGGCAGTGAAAAAGCCGCTGACAATACCGTAGAGTCTAAAAACGAAGAAAAGGGCAAAGAGTCCGGCGGAAAAACAAAAAAAGAGCTTACCGTTATAAACGGCACCATTACCGATGCCGCTATGAATACGGTAAGCGTCCAAGGAAATGACGGAAAAGATTATGAACTGAATAAAACGGACAAAAGCGATATTTCCGGACTTTCTCAGGGTATCGAAATCGGCTGCAAGGTGGAAGTCACCTTTGACCAAGACAGGAATATCATTTCTATGGTTGATCCCGGAAAATAATCCTTTTTCTATTTTTTCAACAAGAACTTCTCTACCAGCTCGTTCATGACATTGGCCTGTGCCGACAACTCTTCCGATGCGGCGGCGGATTCTTCCGCTGTCGCGGAAGAGGATTGTACTACGGAAGAAATCTGCTGTAAGCCTTCATTTAAGGACTGTATTCCGTCCGACTCTTTCTTGGCTGACCTTGAGATTCGCTCTATCAGTTTATTTACCTTATCGGTATTATCGGAAACGGATTGCAAGGACTCGGCTGTTTCCTCCGTAATCTTTGCTCCCTTCTGTACCGCCTCAATGGTTTCTTCAATCAATTCTCCCGTATTTTGTGCCGCTTTTGCGGATTTTTGTGCCAGATTCCCTACCTCATCAGCTACGACGGCAAAGCCCTTTCCTGCTGCACCGGCACGTGCCGCCTCTATGGCTGCATTAAGGGATAAAATATTCGTTTGAAAAGCGATATCATCGATTGTCTTGATAATTTTGCTGATCTCATTTGATCGTTCGGTAATCTCATGCATTGCTTTTTGCATTTCCAACATCTTCTCATTGCTTAAAAGGACAGCATTCTCCGCCTCTCCCTGCAAACGAAAGGCTTCTTCCGATATCTTTGTGGAAGATTGAATTTCCCCGGAAATATCCTCCATATTCGCGGAAAGCTCTTCTATCGAGGAAGCCTGTTTCGCCGATCCGTCGGAAAGCGTTTGTGCACCCTGGCTTACCTGCTCTGCCCCTTCCAAAACCTGCATGGAAGAATTTTGCACTTCCAAAAGCGTTTTATTCATTTTACTCTGAATTTCCTGCAAACTGTCAAGGAGCGGCGCATAGACTCCGATATAACTTTCCTTTTCCATGCTTTCCCGGAAATTTCCTTTTGCCATTTCCTCAAGATGAACTCCAAGATTCCGAACCACCTCTTTCGTCCTCTCTACCATGCATCTTAAGCTTTCAGACATTTCTCCTATTTCATCTCTCTTTTTATAGGAAAGGGAAACATCGAAATTACCTTTGGCAAGTTCCTCTCCCGCCTTGGAAATCCCCTTTAAGGGGCGAAGGGCGAGGGAAATTCGTATGAAGTTCAGGATTTGCACGATGAAGAAAAAGAGCAGTTCCGAAACAACCAAAGAAAGGAGCAGGCGGTTCTTTTCCATATCAAAATCAGCTATCGTCATAGCGGTTTGTACCCACCAGTTTGCCCCCTTTATTTCCAAAGGAACAAAATAACGAACCTGATGATCCCTCTGGAAAAATGCTTCTCCTGCCTGCATTTTGGAAACCAAGGCATCACTATAGCTCTTTCCGATTAAATCTCCTAAATTACGGCCGAGTGCCTCCGGATTTGTGCTGTAAACAAAATCATTTTTATAGTCTAAAACATCAAAAAAGGCATTTTCATATCCCAGGTCACGCATATCCAGGTCATTAAAGACTTCAGAAGAGATTTCCGCCGTAATCACGCCGTAAAATTGATTATCCTTTGTAATCGGATTCAGAATATAGAAACTGCTTTTCCCGGCGGCTTCATTTACGGAAGGAAGCGTTGCTAAAGGCCGAAGGCTCTCTTTTACCGTCTTGTACGACTCGGTGTTACAAAACGCATCCCGACTAATATAGTGCGCCGAATCTTCCCCTTCGGAAATATAAAAAGAGTAATCCGGATTGTTCTCCGAAAAAGCACTTTTTTCTAAAAATACACCGACTAAAAGCACCCCCGGATTATTCTTCTCGTAGTAATGAATGGTGTTCATGAGATACGCCTCTTCGTTGGATTCTTCCATAGTAAGCGTTCCGAAGAAGTCTTCTACCCGACTCTTTTGCTGGAAAAAAGAATTTTTTCTTGCTTTAACATCATCCGCGCTGTTTTTCTTCGCATTTTCCTGCATCGAAAGAATACTCTCACTGAGCGCATCCTCCATCATGCCCACATTACGTGCCAGCTCGTTTACGCGACGCGCATTTAAAGTACTTAAGGAAAGCATATTCTGTTCATTTTTTCTGTTAAAGGTCTTACTTGCAATGGACAGGATAAAGATATTCATCACAAGAAAAAGTGCCAGCATAATCAATCCTAAATGAAGGGATATTCTGGTACTTAAAGAGATAAATTTTTTTCTTTTTCTTCCCTCCGTTTTTCTCTCTTTTTCAATCGCGCCGTTTCTGTTTTCTCTTTCCATATTAAAAATCTCCCAATGCGTACAAATTCTTTTCCGCACTTAATATCGTCTAATTGCACAAAAGAATAAGCATTGAAAGTTTATTTTTATTCAACATTTAAAGAATATTCCTATAAATATTTTTTATGATTGAGAATTTTCTGCTTCCCCATAGAGAACAATTTGCCCCTTCCTCCTTGTCTCCGGAATACAAATCAACCTTTGATTTCTCGACCCCCGGAAGAGAAGCGTGATGTCCTTTTCCGCTTCGATAAAACGGCCGTCCACAAGGACGCTAAGGAGAGAAAATGCCTCATCAATCTCCTTTTTTTCTTCTCCCTTTCGAGAAAGAAGCTCCTCATAAGTATAGCCGGAGTAGCACCAGATATCCTTCTTGGGAAGTCTTTCTTTTATCTTCCTGAGAAGCGGCAGAAGTGCATGAAGATTTGCCGGGAAAAGGGGTTCTCCGCCAAGAAGACTTAAACCCTGAATCTCCGCTCTCGAAACAGCCTTTAGAATCTTTTCCTCGACTTCCTCCGTATACTCTTCTCCGTATTCATAATTCCAGGCAATCTCGTTGAAACAGCCCGGACAAGCATGAGGACAGCCGGAGACAAAGAGACTGACTCTTATCCCCGGCCCGTTTGCCACATCGAAATATTTCACTTCTGCGTAGTGCATAGTGTCCTTCCCCTAAAAGATAAGAATATCCACAGTGATGTGTATATTGAAATAAGGGGTAATCTGAGCCCACTGCTCAGTCAGGCGAGGTTAGCGAGAGCGTGCCCCTGTTTCAATATACACATCATGTGGAAGCATAATTTTATGCGTAGAAACAAAGTCTACAGATGCAGTACCCGATCCTTAATCTCCTGTGTTCTCCCCTGATTCCAGAACTGGGTACCGATGTAACCGCAGGTTCTTCTTGCCACGGAAAGCAGGTCCTGGTTTGTATTTCCGCAGTTCGGACAGCGCCACTGAAGCTTTCCGTAACTGTCTTCTATAATCTGAATCTCTCCGTCATAGCCGCAGGCACAGCAATAGTCGGACTTGGTATTCAGCTCCGCATACATGATGTTCTCGTAGATAAACTTCATGAGGCTCAGTACCGCCGGAATATTGTTCTGGAGATTCGGCACCTCTACATAGCTGATAGCGCCTCCCGGGGAGAGCTTCTGGAAGTCCGCCTCAAAGGAAA
>ERZ773196.973-NODE-973-length-16908-cov-17.674479_pt1 | contig 16908 bp, 14 predicted proteins | sample MGYA00581009_ERZ773196 | MGnify/ENA primary metagenome ERZ773196 (study PRJEB29015, sample SAMEA2738162) | human oral metagenome | biome: human oral; feature: human-associated habitat; material: saliva | place: China | collected 2243 ... | reverse complement strand
ACGACTACTACGATAGCAAGGAGATGCCAGTTGAGATATTAACGGATGATCATCTGACAGGTGCTCATTCGAAGGATGAAATCATGAATACCGAGGAAGCCGGCCGTCTAACAGTTAGGGGATTTTCGACGGTATTCAAGCTGCCGCTGATGATTACTTTTTATAACCAGACTAAGACTGTGTATGTAAATATCGCGCAGGCTACTGAGGAATTTGCATATGCTGATTATGAGAAGTTTAATAAGTCTCTATGTCAGTATCTCGATAGCGTTGAGATGGCGATGTGTGAGTAGGGTTGGATAATTAAGATATTAGATAGGGTAAGGAAAAATCAGGCGTGGGCCTGATTTTTTGTGTCTCTGATAGATTGTGATAGTTCTGATAATACATGTTCGTTATTTCAAAAAAGTAATGGTTTTTGAAATAAGAGCTTTATTATTCACTGCTTATTTCAAAAATGACCTGTTTTCTGAAATAAACTGCTTCATTAAACCAGTAAGAGCTGAGGCTTGACTTACTCCTAGTACATCACAAGTTTCTTTGAATTCATCAACTAATTCCTTTTTTAACTTGTATGACTTATTGATTAGTCCTGCTTTCTTTTGATACTTTTCTGTTGCTTTTGTCTGAGCATTAGGGGTTCCTTTTGGCATAATTGCAGCTCCTTTTCTGGTTGTTTCTTTGAATTTTCAATAGGTAAGAATAGACAGATAGTGATGATAAAACAACAATGTGGTTGATATGATGGTTTACAGTTTTCTCAAACTTTCAGGATCATAGTCTGCCATCAGTTCTTGCTTAGTTGCTTTATTGATTTACAAGGTTCTCAAACTTGCATTATGTTTGCAAGATATCGATGACTGACAAAAGAGACCCCTTGATAGCGTATATCCAATAGTCTTCATAGATGCAGTTCATTTTTCTGTGCGCGAAGACCTTGTAATTAAGAAGCTTGCAGCATATGTAATGCTGGGAATAAATGCAGATGGGAAGAAAGAAGTAATATCTCTGCAGATAGGTGAAAATGAGAGTAGCAAATACTGGCTTGGTGTTCTGAATGAATTAAAGAACCGCGGAGTGGAAGATATTATGGTCATTTGTGCAGATGGATTAGCAGGGATAAAAGAAACGATATCTGCAGCGTATCCAAAAGCAGAATACCAAAAGTGCATTGTGCATATGGTAAGGAATACACTTAAATATGTAAACTACAAGGAAGTGACTTAAAAACCATCTACCATGCACCAGATGAGAAAACAACATATGAGAACATGCATGAAGTAACTGAAAAATGGGATAGGAAATATCCTAATTCTATGAAACGCTGGGAAGATAATTGGGATGCTGTAACGCCAATATTTAAGTTCTCGCAAGATGTACGCAAAGTAATATACACCACAAATGCAATTGAAAGTCTAAACAGTACATACAAGAAGCTAAACAGACAAAGAAGCGTATTTCCAAGCGATACAGCATTGCTAAAAGCTCTATACTTATCTACGATGCAGGCAACGAAGAAATGGTATCTTCCGATAAGGAATTGGGCAAAGGTATATGTCGAATTTTGCATAATGTACCCAGGCAGAATGCCAGAAACAAATTAACCTATACAACTCAAGAGAAGCCAGCCTACTGGCTTGGCTTCTCTTGACATGCGTAAGCAAATTTAATATATTGACCTAAAGGCGTATTCCTTGCAAATAGTAGGATACATTCACTAATCTACCACAGAAGGCTAATTTACAGAAAAAGTTTCACACACTCAACATTTTTGTTATAGCTATGAGTTTCTTAAATTTTCAATTATTTTTTTATATAGATTTATCATTATTCTATCTATAACAATCAAAATATAAAACCAAACGAAATAATTGTTATAACCAAATTTTTCATCTTCTAAAATTTGAAACTTAGGTAAATTTTGTTGATATGAAGGTGTATTATGTGCGAGCCTATTACGGTTCCGATATAGTTTTTCATATATCTCCCTTGTACCATCGTTTAATAAATGGTTATCCAGTGCAATTTCTTTTTCGCTTATTTCAGCTTCAATGTTATCTACAAAAACTTCATAGTCTCTTCTATTCCAGTCTTTTAAATTTGATTTTTCAATAATGCTCTCTATTTTATCCTTAGCATCTTTTAAGATTAACTTTTTTTCTGCTTTTGACAATCTAGCGGATTTGCCTAATATATTTTTTAATTTTATGTAGAAAATTTTTTTCTCCTTATAACTAGAAAAATAGTTATCTGCATAGTTATGTAAATAATCAAACCTAAACTCAAAGTTTTCAGTCGCAATGTCCCATGCAATGCACTTGAATTTTTGCTCTTGAAATCCAGTCATTTCAAGAAAAACCGACTTCAAAATATAGTCGTTAAGAGGAAAAGCTTCAATCCTTATGTTTAAAAGTTTTGTCGCATTTGCAGCAGCTTCAAGTATTTGCTCAATTGGACTAAGAATAAACTCTTCATGCTTCATTTCCATACCCCATAATCTCTCTATAACATTCTATAGAATCTTTAACTCGTTGCTGAATAAATCCCGCTAAAGAAGGAGATTTAGGATGTCTATTCATTTTACTCAATTCAGATTGCTCAGGTGTCGGCTCACCTTTATTATCAATATATGGGTACTTATATTTAGTTATTAACTTTTTCAAATTGTTTTCTAATTCATTCCATTTTTTTATATCTATTTGCTTTCTTTTAAAAACAAACCAATATATTAATCCAAAATAATACATATCGCAGTCTATAATAGATTCAAACGATTTCGCTGACAGTCCTGTTTCAACTATTATATTTCCTAATTCATTTAATATTTTATTGTGTCCATCTTTAAATAAAATATTATATGATTGAAATTCATCCGATTCTTTACCCTCTACTGTTGTCTCAATATATTTACTGTAAAATTCCTCAAGCCTTCTTATACCTGAAAAACCTTTACAAAGTTTATTTACAGTTTCTCCATGTCTTATGTACTGAGATAAAATTGATAAATACCTTACAAAATCAATTGAATAATCTCCTTTCATTTCTTTTATAAAATCTGGTTCAAACAAAGATTGCTTTTTGTTATCTAAAAAGTATAGAGCTCTCCTACTTTCTTCAGGTAAAAGGTTAACTCCTTGGAAATTTATATTCCTAAAAATAGACGAGTAAAATTTTTGTTGTGAATGAGAATCGTCGTCACTAGGAACAAGATATGAAAATCCAATATATCTTTCCCTTAAAATAGTGTCATTATCATTTATTGCATTTTCTTTAATTTCTTTAAAATATTCATTTTTTTCAAGTCTAGTCTTTAAATCCTTTTTAGTTAAATTTCTATCATTGATTTTTATCAAATCATTTAACGACCAGTTGACTATGTCTACACCTTCGTCATCTTGCGAATCAAAATTATCATCATTTTCATCAATGTTTTTTTTCCTTCGCATTTCTTTCTTATATTTTTCTTTATCAGGAAAATATCCTAAATATGACAATAATATACTTGTTAATCTCTGCTGACCATCGATTAATATATTTTGTCTTATTTTATCTATTTTAAATGATCCAATAATAATAGGGGGAATAAATTCATTGTTTTTAAGGGATTCTATAAGTGCTTTCCTTTTATCATCTGACCAAGCAAAACTTCTTTGGTACTCTGGCAATACAATATTTCCCTTCATTATTAACTCTATCCAGTATTCTAGTGAGTATTCACCGTAGTAAACCTTATTATCCATATCTAACCTCAAATTATTTATATAAATTATGTTTCAACTTTAACTTTTTCATATTCAATATGTGTATTTAATATGAAACGAAATGATTACTAAATTATGTTTTTTCATATTTAATCAACTTTTAATTTATTTACTAAATGTATAATATGACTAATCATACTTGGAAAGTATCTTCTTATAAAATCTCAAATCAAGCCATTTCCCGAAACAAGGTACTCCCACTCGCAGTAGCTCAGGGACTCGAACTTCGCGCTTCAATGCGCAGTCACTCAGGGTAATTGAAATATTACCTCTTTTCGAGATTTCAACTAGATTTTGACATAAAATTTTTCTTTTTAAAACATATTTCCATCTAGTTACTTTAAAATATCTTCCTTATTTTGATTAATTATATTTCTCATTTTCTTCTGCAACTAAATGAATCATCTTTTCACTATTGTCATTTAACACATAATAGTCATTACTATAATCAAAGTTATCAGTCCACAGTTCGCATTGTGTCATAACGGTTTGCACTGCATCTTCCATACCTTCAGGAGGATATCTATGTTTTTTAAGCAGTCTCTTTATCTGCATACGCATTGTTGCCCTTGCAGATTCTCTCTTTTGCCAGTCAATTGTATTATTCTTTCGTAATGCATCTGCAAGCTCTTTTGTAATTGCTATAAGTTCCTCATTTTCATAAAAGTCTTTAATTGCCTGAGGTTTTGTCAATGCATCATAGAAAGCAAGTTCATCAGCCGTAAGACCTAGCTCTTCTCCTTCATTTTGTGATTTTGCAATCTGTTTAGCTAAATTAAGAAGCTCTTCAATTACAGATTCGTTTGTAATCATTCCATTAAGATAAGCATTTAGTGATTTCTTTAGAATTTCACTAAACTTTTCAGCTTTTACAATATTTGTTCTGAGATAAATAGATATTTGTTCCGCAATCAACTTCTTCAGCAGTTCAATTGCTAGATTTTTTTCTTTCATATTTGCAACTTCTTGTAGAAATTTAGGATCAAATAGAGAGAACTCCTCTTTGATATCTGAAAATAAGTTTATTACCCCATCACTTTTAATACTCTGCTGCAAAAGTTCACTTATTCTTTTATTTATTTCATGTAATGGGAGCTTCTGGTCTGTGCCACTATTACTCAATCTGAGAACTACTACACGTACTGCCTCAAAAAATGCCGCTTCAAACCTACCACCTTCATCCACTATCGATGAACACAGTGAGAGTGCTTGATGAAGCATAAGTGCTTCTTTTACAAAAGAATCTTTATCATCAACTTTTTCTCTGCCCATAATAAAGTTAACCGCACCCGTTATAGCTTTTGCGCGCTCAAGATCTGTTCCATTTATAAATTTTGAGTAATCATATCCATGAAACTTATCACGACAAATAGACAGCTTCTCTAAAAATTTAGGATATGCGACCTTTGCAATGTCAGTATCGCCGTAGTTCTTTTGATCACGAGCAGTATACTCATTCATCGCTTGTTTCAAAGCAGTAGCAATTCCAACGTAATCAACAATTAGCCCACCTTCTTTATCACGAAAAACACGATTAACTCGTGCAATTGCTTGCATAAGATTATGTCCGACCATTGGCTTATATACATACATGGTAGCTAGAGATGGTACATCAAAACCTGTAAGCCACATATCGACAACTATGGCAATCTTCATTTGACCATTATTATCTTTAAACTCTTTTGCAAGCTCTTCTTTGTGGCGCTTATTTCCAATAATTTGTCTCCATTCCTCTGGGTCCTTATTAGTGGAAGTCATAATTAGACCTACTTTTTCTGTCCAGTTAGGACGAAGTTCCAATATGCGTTTGTAAATCTTCATTGCTATTGGACGCGAATATGCAACAATCATTGCTTTTCCTGTAAGTAAATTTTCACGATTATTTTCATAGTGATTTAGAATATCACAAACAAGAGAGTTGATTGTATTGTCATTTCCCAGAAGCACTTCCATTTTGCCTAAATCACGTTTGCTCTTAGAAATCACTCTCTCATCCGAGTGAAGTGCCATAAGATCATATTCCGCATCAATTAAATCTAATGTAGCTTGATCGAGGTTTAATTTTATTACACGACTCTCATAATAAACAGGGCGAGTTGCACCATCCTCAACTGCCTGTGTCATATCGTATATATCTATATAATCTCCAAACACTTCACGTGTATTTCGATCTTTAGACGAAATAGGAGTACCCGTAAATCCAATATATGTAGCATTAGGAAGTGAATTACGTATAGTTCTTGCAGTGCCAACAATACATTTAGCAACTTCTTCGCCATCTTTATTTTTTGTAATCTTAATTTTCTCAGTGAGTCCATATTGACTTCTATGCGCCTCATCAGCCATAACTATGATATTATGACGTTCAGATAGAGGTTCATATGATTCTTCAAATTTCTGCATTGTGGTAAATATAATACCATTTGCCTGTCTCCCTGCAAGTAAGCTTTTGAGGTTCTCCCTGCTTTCTGCCTGCACCGGCACTTGTCTTAAGAAATCCTTGCATTTAGAAAACTGACTATAAAGCTGATCATCAAGATCATTTCTATCAGTTAATACCACTAATGTTGGACTATCCAATGCATCCTGCAATAAGCGAGCATAAAAAACCATTGAAAGCGATTTGCCACTCCCCTGTGTATGCCAAAATACACCACCTTTACCGTCGGTAATGGTTGCTCGTTTTGTTGATTCAATTGCTTTTCTTACAGCAAAATATTGATGGTATCCTGCAAGAATTTTAAATGTTTTAATTCCTTCGTTAGAGAAGCAGATGAAGTTTTTAATTAAATCAATCAATCTTTCTTTTTGAAACATACCTTCAAAGAAAGTATCGAACTGCGCGTACTTAGTCTCCTCGTAGTCTCCATTCTTTGTCTTCCACTCCATAAAACGATCTTCACCAGAGGTAATAGTACCCGCTTTTGATGTCACTTGATCGCTCATAACGCAAATGGCATTATAAATAAACATGGAAGGAATTTCCTGCATGTAGTTACGAATCTGTCTATATGCTTCTGAAGCATCCGTTTCTTCACGTGAAGGAGATTTGAGCTCAACTAACACAATTGGCAAACCATTTAAGAATAGTATGATATCTGGTCGCTTGTTACTATTTTCAATAAATGTCCATTGATTGGCAATTATAAACGAGTTGTTATATGGATTCTTGTAATCAACAAGATAAATTATAGAGAAGTGTTCCTTTCCATCTGAAAAATATCTTACAGAGATACCGTTTTGCAGATAATCCATAAAGACAGTGTTCTTCTGAACAAGTTCCCCATTTTCAAAGTTTTTTAGCTTGAATATTGCATCCTGAATCGCCTCATCAGGCAACCCTCTATTTAAACGATAAAGTGAGTCAACCAAAACGTCGTCATAGAGCGGACTGTTAAAGTCTCGTTCGATATCAGGACCGTAAACATATTCATATTCCAACTCATATTGAAATAGCTCAATTATTGAATTTTCATAATCTGCTTCTGTAAACATTTATATTTCCTTTTCAATTTCCTTTTTTAATTTATTTAAATCCGATTTTGAAACTAAAATAATAGCTTGTTTATGTTTTTTTGAATTGTAATCCTCTAACAATATAAATACTCTATTCGTTTGCTTTTTAATATATACATATCCATGAGCAATTGAGTTTCTTATATGTCTTACAAAACACTCATAATCGCTTTCTTCATTATTCTTCTTTACACAAACAAATGCTCTACATTTATTATTTATTTTCGCACTATCCTCTAATTTGTATCTTTTCAATACATTAGACTCAGGAATTTTTGAAGCATAAAATCTAAATGTATTTTCTTTCCAATTTTGAATATAAGAATTCCACTTTATACTATCTTTATAACTCTTTATAGCAAAATTACTATCTAATGTAGGCGCTTTATGAAGAAAGAAACTAAATAACAGTAGTAATTCTCTATCTTCTACTTCAAAAGGAGGGCAGGCATTCTTTTTTATTTCACTAAACTGCATTCATGTTCTCCTATAAACAATAATTTAGCGGCTTAAAGGTCAATGTTGGAGACATCAAGTTCGCCGGACATAAGCTTTGGCAATAGTGTATTACGAATTTCTGCAAGCAGAGCATTTTCGTAGGTATGAGATACAATTTTCTCAAACATCGGCTTTACAAGGCAGTTAAACTCTCGTATTTCATTGATTGTTGGCGAGTATATAGGCATTTTGCGTAATTCGCCTAAACTGATATATTTTTGAGTGCTACCCGCAAGACATTTCTCAATATGTTGTAGTGCCTTCTCGCTTTTAAGGTAGCAAAGAAAATAATATGCGAGTTCGGGAGTATGAGAGGTTTTGAACAATGCCACATTTTTTATGGCGAAGTCAACAGTCTCATATGGAATATAAGATATTAATCCAATAGTCCCTATCATACTCATCAAAATATCTTGTGTTTCAACAAGGCTGCGTTCGTTGATTTTATCAAAATCAGCCTTGGATATGTGGTTTGCTGAAGCTTTGTCAACACCAAATGATAAAAGATGTTTTGAAGTAATAAGATAGTATCCCGTTGCTTGTGCTTTAGGCGAGTCGTGAGTGCCATCTCTAACATCAATAATGCTTGATAATTCGACTGGTTCAGTGTTTACTTCAGAAAACATCTTATAATACACAGCTTGTGCTTGCTGCTCTAAATTATTGTTTACCTTCTAACTAGAACCTATCTGTTACAAAGGAGTAAAAGATGAAATATGTTGCTTTTTTAGACATATTAGGATTTAAAAATAGGCTTAGAGAACTAGAACAAAATAAAGCAAAAAATTTTATCAGTGATTTTTCTGGGACGATTTTTAGTATATTTAAAAACCCAAATTTAAAATCCGAAATAAATGGATATATTGTTAGTGATTCTTTAATATTATATTCAGATGATACTAGAAGCACGTCTTTATATAATCTAATAGAAGTAATTAAGAATGTTTGTGAATCTGAATTTATACAAAATGGTATTTTAATGAGAGGAGCAATTGCTAAAGGAGAGTTTGACAGAGTTCCTGCAATTGAACTTCCTAAATTAGAGAAACAATTGATCGTAGGGCAAGCTTATGTAGATGCGTTTCTGCTTGAGAGCTCAGTAAAAGTGGTAGGTGTCAATATTTCTAAAGATGTATATGATGATATTTTGAGCATGGGAATTACGATGGATGTGATCGAGGAGAAAATAGGACAAGAAACATGCTATTTATTTAGATATATTAATTCAGATTTTTTATTAAATAGGACGAATATGAAAAAGTTTATTGAACATGCTATGAAATCAAAATGGCTACCACACTATTATAATACAATTTACTTTGCCATTAAAAATGTAACTAATGAGAGAATTGTTGAGCAGATATTTGCAAACATAGAGAAACTTGTATGTGATAATTCTCCAAATGAAAAGTGGAGAGAACTTGACTTATATATTAGAAATATCTTTGCTGAAGGGGTGATTGATAATTTTAAGGTTAGATTCCTCAAGCATATTAGGAAAAAGCTGTTTCTCGATATTAATAGTTAGTTATTAAAGTAATTGTTACACGATAGTCGTTCTCTAAGTTTAAATAAAGGAGGATTGACTATGAAACAAGATTTAATCAAAGATATCGTTCAAGGAATGTTACCATACTTGAATAATGCACAATGTGAAAAGCTACAAGAGGTTTTGAAAGACACTCTTATAAGCTATGATGTAACAGAAAACAAGCAATATGAGAATAACTCAAAACAGAACTTTGTAGAACTGTTCTTATCGGCCAAACGTATAGAGGGTTGTTCCGAAAGATCTCTTAAATATTACAAAGCTACTATTGAAGCTATGCTTGATGAACTTAAAATAGATGTCAAACACATAGTTACTGACGATATAAGAGGATATTTAACACATTATCAGAAAAAGAAAAACTCAAGTAAGGTTACAATAGACAATATACGCCGTATTCTTTCAAGTTTCTTTTCTTGGCTGGAAGATGAGGACTACATACTGAAAAGTCCAGTAAGACGTATACATAAAGTTAAAACCGGCATTAGCATAAAGGAGACTTATTCTGATGAAGCGTTGGAACTTATGAGGGATAATTGTACGGAACTGAGAGATTTGGCAATTATAGATATGCTTTCTTCAACGGGTATGCGCGTTGGAGAAATGGTAATGCTTAACCGAAATGATATTGATTTCAATGAAAGAGAATGCATTGTTTTCGGAAAGGGTAGTAAAGAAAGGGTTGTTTATTTTGATGCAAGAACAAAGATTCATTTACAGAACTATCTTAATAGTAGGGCAGATGACAACCCAGCTTTATTTGTATCACTGAGAGCACCTTATGAGAGGTTGCAAATAGGTGGAATTGAGGTAAGGTTAAGAGAACATGGTAAAAAATTGGGCTTGCAAAGTGTACATCCACATAAGTTTCGACGTACACTTGCTACTATGGCAATAGATAAAGGCATGCCTATAGAGCAATTACAACAACTATTAGGACATAGAAAGATAGATACGACCTTGCAGTATGCAATGGTTAAACAGAGCAATGTTAAAATTGCTCATCGGAGATATATAGGTTAGGATGGTGTCATAATGGCAGATTGGAAAGAAATGACGGTTGGTGATTTATGCGATACGATTTCAGACACTTATCGTCGCAGGGATGATAAAGTGATTCTTGTTAATACATCTGATATATTGGAAGGGCAAATCCTTAATCGTAAATGTGTTGATAACAAGAATCTGAAAGGTCAATTTAAGAAGACGTTCAAGAAAGGGGATATTCTATATTCGGAAATCAGACCAGCAAACAAGCGGAACGCTTATGTCGATTTTGAGGATACTGAAAGATATATTGCGTCCACCAAGCTAATGGTTTTAAGACCTAAGACAGATGTAATCTTTCCGCGTTTTTTGTTTGCTTTTTTAACCTCGAGCCAAGTTCTTGCAAAATTGCAGCATTTGGCTGAAACAAGATCAGGAACCTTTCCTCAGATAACCTTTTCATCTGAGTTGGCGCCCTTGCCAATTTCGGTACCAGATTTAGAAACGCAAGAAAAAATTGTTAGATTGCTCTCATCTATTGAAGAGAAGATACAAAATAATAATACAATAAACAATAATTTATTTGAGCAAATGCAAGCTCTTTACAAAGCTTGGTTCGTTGATTTTGAGCCTTTTGGTGGTGTTAGACCTTCAAACTGGAACAATACAGACATATACGCTATTGCAAACATCATATACGGTGCGCCTTTTGCTTCCAAACTGTTTAATACAGGGGGACTCGGTAAACCGATTATCCGAATTCGTGATCTGAAAGAACAAGCATTTGTTACTTTTACAATCGAAGAACATCCAAAAGGACATTTAATTCAACCCGGAGATATTGTTGTAGGTATGGATGGCGAATTTCGGCCATACATTTGGGGAAATGAACCTGCTTGGTTAAATCAACGAGTTTGTATTTTTGAGAGCAACCGTCTGCAAGGAAAAGCATTTGTTCTCTATACCATAAAACCTCTTTTGAATAAAATTGAACAAACTCAAGTTGCTACAACAGTAATTCATATCGGCAAAAAAGACTTTGATTCGTTTGAAGTTGTTCTTCCTGATGAAGCAACGCTTGATGGTTTTGATTCAATAACTGCTCCAATGATAGAGAAAATCGTAAATAATCGCTTGCAAAATAAGAGGTTAGCAGTTCTTCGAGACACGCTTCTACCAAAATTAATGTCCGGCGAGCTTGATGTCTCCGACATCGACCTTTAAGCCGATAAATTATTGTTTATCGCATTGTTTAGCTCAATCTTTTCATCTATCATTTCCAAATATCGAGCAATTTTATTTTGTTCTTGTATATCTTCTGGAATATCAACCTCCAAGCTATTAATATCACCCCTATTTACAGAACCAAATACTGTACCACTCTCTTTTTTAAGCAAATGTGAAACATAATATTTCATCATGTAGAACAAAAAACTTTGATTTCCATTCTTCATTCTCAATGAACAAACACCACGCCCTAAGCACATATCCACCGGAGTAATATTAAGAGCTCCAACAGGTGCTCTAACGCTCATTATCACATCTCCAGCTTTTGCAAATTTTGTCATTACTGTTGTATAAGTATCAAAAGTAGGATATTTAAATCCAAATGTTCTATTTCCTTGCAAAAAAGGATAGCCATTCTTTTCTGTGTTATAGTATTCAGATTTAGGTGATTGCCCCATTGTTACATCTACAATTTCTTCAAGCTTACACTTCATATCCAATCGCCCCCAGTTTCTTTCTGATTTCATCTTCCAATTCGTGAGATTTTTTGAACATATCAGAAAGTTCCGATGTTAGTCTCTTCATCTTCTCTTCAAATGGTTCTCCATCATCTTCTTGTTCTTCAATTCCAACATATCGTCCTGGAGTTAAGATATAGTCTTGTTTTGCTATATCGTCTATTGTTGCTATAGCAGAAAATCCTTTTTTCTCCTCCAGTTCTCCATTCTGAAAATCTTCGAATATTTTTGCTAGTAAATCGATATCTCCAAGACTTCCATCCTCTTGGATGCCTTCAGTAAAATCTCGGTGCTTTCTATCGACCATGAATCCCATTTTTCTGGCATCTATAAACAGTGTCTTTCCTTTTTGCTTTTTATTTTTAGTAATAAACCACAATGTTACAGGAATTGTAACACTATAAAACAACTGAGTTGGCAAGGTTACAATTCCTTCCACAAGATCATCTTCTATAATCTTTTTCCTTATTTCTCCTTCACCAGAAGATTGTGATGACAATGCTCCATTAGCAAGAACCAAACCTATTTTCCCATTCGGAGCTAGGTGATGAATCATATGCTGTATCCATGCATAGTTTGCATTGCCTGATGGAGGCATTCCATATTTCCATCTAACATCGTCCTTCAATTTATCTGCACCCCAATTAGAAAGGTTAAATGGTGGATTTGCCATTATAAAATCTGACTTAAGTGTCTTATGAATATCATTAAAAAAGGTATCCGCATGATAAGAACCGAAATTGGCATCAATACCTCTTATTGCCATATTCATTTTCGCCATCTTCCATGTATCTGCATTTGATTCCTGACCGTATACAGAAATATTACCCCTATTATCACTGTGTGCCTGTACAAACTTCTCACTTTGCACAAACATACCACCACTACCACAGCAAGGATCGTATACACGGCAGTTATTGAATGGTTTTAATATAGAAACAATTGTTTTTACAATACTTGAAGGTGTATAAAATTCACCACCCTTTGTTCCTTCATAAGCAGCAAACTGAGCAATACAATACTCATATGTCCTACCAAGTAAATCTTTACTTGCCTCTGTTCCATCCATTTTTACTTCATTTGTAAATAGGTCTACAACTTCACCCAGTACTCTTTTGTCCAAATCTGGGCTAGCATAATTTTTAGGCAATACATTCTTCAAACTTGTATTTTCTTTTTCAATTGCCCTCATAGCATCATCAATTACTGTGCCTATTTCAGGTGTGTGTGCGGCAGATGAAATCTTACTCCAGCGAGCTTCTTCTGGTACAAAGAAAATATTTTCTTCTACATACGCATCTCTGTCATTCTCAAATCCATCACCTTCATTTAAAAGTTCCTCATAGCGTTTTTCGAATGCACTAGAAATGTAACGAAGAAAAATAAGACCTACAATTACCTTCCTATATTCAGCAGCAGGAATATGTCCCCAAAGGACGCAAGCTGCATCCCATATTTGTTTTTCAAAGCCAATATTAGTATTGTTCTTCTTTGCCATCAGAATTTGCCTTTCTTTAATTATGCTAAGTATTTCTATATTATTTAGTATTCTATCATATTTATAAAAACATATTGTTTTTAATATGCTTTTTTATCGTATTTATAAATTCTTTTTCGCTATGATTAATATGTTTAGTAAATTCCTTATAATTCAATGCCTCACTCGGAATCCTCAGCCCCAACTTCGTAATACTTATATCATTTCTAGCTGACACATCCCCCTCGTATGTGGCCCCCTCATTCATCATCAGGCACCTATTCCCAGAGTTAATTGAATCAGGATATAGATAATATCCACGCTTAGAATCAAACCTAAACATATAGGCAAGGATCTGAAGATAATCTTTGTTACCAATGTTCTCTATTGGTTTGTATTTAGCATCAGCGATGACTCTTTTAGTCGGATTCTTCCCTATGAAATCGGGATATATTAAACCGATTCCGCCAGCGAAAAGCCTTTGAGCCCCACTACCAGATTTATTCATTGGATGATAGAACATATCGCCGATAAGGGAATTAATATATTCCTCCCATAGCCACGCACCATCGAACAGTATGCCGTATACTTTTCGGTATCCGTCGCCGAACTTGTGTTTCTGATTTTGAAGGATTAATATACAAAGCCTCTGCAGATCCCTGTATTCGTGATAGTACGCATGGCGAATTGCGTTCTTCCCGTTTGCTTCGAGAACTCGCCTTCTATCTGTCGCCCTGTATTTAGGAGTGGCGTCTATAACGAGCTTTACCTCATCCTTTACTTTGTTAAGAAGGTTGTAGCCGTATGATTTACTCTTGATATGCTCGATGGTGTGCCTTATTAGCTCCATGAGATAGTTATCAAATGAGTACTCCCTCTGGTTATAAGCGATATCACCTACGAAAGGAATATTCCTCTTGATATGCCTTGCTATGTCTATCGTTCCTCTTACGTTGCCATCGTTGTATTTATTGTTGATATATGTCTTGAAAGCGCCTTTTCTAGCAGCGACTTTAAGATAGTGAGGGAATAGAAATAGAAGCAGATTAAACATCCGCTCCTCCTGACTAGCATTGGTGTCAAGACTTATAAAATTAGGAAAATCCAGTACCTTTTCTAATAGGTACTGGAAGAAATAGTCATTATCACCACGGCTAAATCTAGATTCGATTACAAGACGTTCATCGCACGTTCCGAGGAAGCCCATGACGTTTCCAGAGCAATACATATCGTTACAGCTTTGTAGAATCATCTGATCCTTGGTTATGTCTTCCGCATCCTTGATAATCTCAGGAAATACGAATACACCCTCTCGCTCTAGCTGTTCTAACGTCTTGTCGGAAACGTGCGAGACTATGGATTTTACTTGATAAAAATCCTCTTTTGGCAGGTATTGATTATCCTTAATTTTGAGCTGCTTCATCTGTAGCACCTTCATCTAGGGCAGAATATCCATATGCTCTAGCAAACCTTTTCATGATGCCCTTTTCATCATATAGGCCACGCACATACTCTTGCAGTAGTGGCTCAAGGTAGTCAGTCCAAAAGTCATCGAAATCCAGATACTTTAGCTTAAGGAAATACGAAGCACCAATCTGATAGTTCTCGTTTAGACCCTCAACTTTGAGAATCTCAGCATTCAGTCTATCCATCCTTGCAATTGCTTCATTCTTAATGTCTTCATCTGCTATTGTATCGAGCATATCCTGTGTAGATTCAGCTCTCACCTCAACAAATCTAAACCTTCTACGCATAGCAAAATCGAAGCTATCTACGGACCTGTCGATATCGTTCATAGTGCCTATGATATAGACATTCTCAGGGATGTAGAATTTCTCATCTGGGTTAATGTGCATATTTGAGTATTGGGTTGCCACTTCACCAGCCTGACCACGGTATCCTGGATCAATCGCAAAGAACAACTCACCGAGAATCTTTGAAATCTCTCCACGGTTGATTTCATCAATAATGAAGATGTATTTCTTTAAAGGTTCTTCTTCGACTTTTGCCTTTCGATTAGCTTTTCCCGCTGCTTTAATGGCTTTAAATAGTACAAAATAGTATGAGAAAACTTGTTGAGTGAACTTTATACCGAAAAATCTAGTAACGTCTCTTACCTTTTCAAAGTTTTCCCCAGATTCCAGCATCTTTCGCAATTCATCAATTTTTAGAAAAATCTTATTTTCTGTCCCATTACCTAATATTTCCAGATAGATGTGTTTGTCATCTATATCAGTTATATTGAACTTCCTTCCCATAACTGTTTTAAATTCATCTTCTCCGAGCTCAATATCTGCTAAGAATTCCTCAAGTGCGGTGTTTGAAGATATTTCTTTCTCCCTTACTTCTTTAGGCTTCTGAGAATCCTCGAAATTTCGCCTTGCTCTATCTACAAAGCTTTTAAATATACCGTCTTGTAGCTCAAATCCCATACTTCCATCTTCATTCATTTTAGGACGGAGGCCTTCAACAAAGTCTGAATAATCATAGCTTGGATGGAACTGGACAAACTCTACTTGTCTTCTCTGCTCTTCTGTTAGATCAGCCCATTTGTCTGTATATCCATTACTTATTATGTCGGCGGCAATCTGCTTGGCAAGATACGATTTGCCAGTGCCTGGTGCGCCTCTAAATATGAGGTTTTTGGATTCGAGTAGTAGTTTGGAATATGATATTTTATAATCTGGATCAGCGTTCCCACCAACGATAATAACTGGAGGTGTAACATTCTCAGATTTCTCTTTATATATAAGAACAAACTTATCTTCAGGTTTTCCAAATCGTTTTAAACATTCCTGAACGAATACAAGTGTTGAAAAGATGTTCCATGAATAGATGACAAACTGAGGACCACCTTCCCTCCTGTAGATCAGGAACTCCATAGATTTCTTGTAATCTCTATAAGCTTCTTTATCTGGAAAAATGCCACGAATTAAGGTTTGTTTAGGACTATATTTGCATACAGGAAATTCTTTTTTATCTAAGTCTGATAAATCAAAAATCTGTCTTTCAAAAATCTGGCAAGCAAGACGAGGCAGAGTTTGGTTAGAAATTCGCATCTCTCCTTTGTTTCTCTGCCTATAAATCTTCTCATTATCAGTGGAAACGAAATATGCATCTATAGGTTCGTAGTTGTCACCTAGGTTTAGATTGTCTATATTAAACCTTGTATCCGTTGAAATTAAGTTGTCGGCTGTGATGGTTAGTTCGTATTTTTCTTGGGTTGTGGTGGTCATTGTTGGTCTCCGTGTGTTTTAGCTTCTAAAATATTAGGATAATGGTTTTATCATTTCTTTATGTGTATTTAAATTAATTGAGTTTTTATTCATATTCTCCGTTCAAGTATGCCAAAATATACCTTTCCATATTCATATG
>ERZ773196.960-NODE-960-length-17084-cov-13.552528_pt1 | contig 17084 bp, 9 predicted proteins | sample MGYA00581009_ERZ773196 | MGnify/ENA primary metagenome ERZ773196 (study PRJEB29015, sample SAMEA2738162) | human oral metagenome | biome: human oral; feature: human-associated habitat; material: saliva | place: China | collected 2243 ... | reverse complement strand
AGTACTTCACGGTGCACACGCACGCCAACCAGCACGCGGGCTATTTCCCCGGCGCCAAGCCCGTGCACATCCTCATGCATGTCGGCACCGGCGGACAGATTCTCGGCGCGCAAGCCGTGGGCACCGACGGTGTGGACCGCCGCATCGACGTCATTGCGACCGCCATGCGGGCCGGCCTGAAGGCGACGGATCTCATCGACCTGGACCTCGCCTACGCCCCGCCCTACGGCCAGGCCAAGGACCCCGTCAACCAGACCGGAATGGTCGCGCACAACGTGCTGACCGGCGAGCTCGTCCTCACCGGTCCGGATGCCCTGACCGAGGACATGCCGGTCCTCGATGTACGCACGGCGGGGGAGTATGCGGCTGGGCACATGCCCAACTCACTCAACATTCCGCACACCCAGCTGCGCGACCGCCTCGATGAAGTCCGCTCTTGGGTCGATGAGAAGGTCGGCGACCAGCCTTTCGTTGTCATGTGCGCGGCGGGCGTGCGCTCTTGGATTGGCTACCGCATCGTGCGCCACGCGGGCTTCAATGTGACCATGCTGTCGGGCGGCATCCAGACGCTGCGAGCGTGGCTCGGCGATCGGGCCGAGGCCGTCCTCGTCACGGGGGAAGGACGCTCATGACGACGCGCAAGCAGGTCATCAATCGCCTCAAGCGTGCTCGCGGGCAGCTCGACAGCCTCATCGACCACATCGAGAGTGGAGATTCGAACTGTCGGGACGTGCTGACCCAGTTCGCGGCCGTTAACTCCGCGATAAAACGCGCTAGCTACCTCGCGGTTGCGACGATCATGTCGCAGTGCGCGATCGAGGATTCCATCCTCGAAAACGATGATGCGCCGACAGCCGAAGCGGAAGAATCTCTAGTCAAAACTGGGAGCATCTCGATCGAAGAACTTGAGCAATTGTTCCTCCGACTAGGCTGATGCGACAAAGCAATCAGCCTGCCTAGAAAAAACCTCATAACACCATGCAGCGGATCCGCTGACGGATTCGAGGTCCAATCAACGAAGGAGATAATCATGTGTCGACCCACTACCTGTGAGGTATGCGGAAAGACCACCTGGAAGGGCTGCGGCAAGCACATTGACTCGGTGAGGGAACAAGTGTCCCCGGATCAGTGGTGCGATAAAGACCATACCGAAGAGGAGTATGCCGCCGCGAAGAAGAAACGCGGTTTCTTCGGTAGCCTCTGCAGCTAGCCCTCGGCCCTTCTCGCATCGCCGCGGACCGTGCATGTCGTGATCTCCGACACATTGATTGATTGATTGATCAACTTACCTTCTCTTTCATCGGTAGAATCAACCCAATTCTTCCCTTCTATTTGGACGTATTCCCGGCGTCCATGCCCCCGAAGGATGGGTTTGATCATGCATCATCAACACGCTCGAGTGCGTTCTGCCTCGATTCGAAAGCTGTCTCTTACCGCTTTGCTCACCGGCGCGCTTGTATGCGGAGCAGGTTTAGCTCCCGCTCTAGCGGAGCCAGCCTCTCCCACTCCCTCTCCCGAGGCCTCGGCGACCACCGGAACAGAAGCGCCCCAGGCAGCTAACGGAGTGGAAGCGCCCCCGGCGACCAGCGAGGCCTCTCCTCTACCCTCCGCCCTCAGCGGTCAGGATCGGGCGGCTCGCGGAGCGACTGCCTCGTCGGATATGACCCTGACTAATGAACGCAATACGACGGATGTCGTCATTGAGCTCCCCGAGGGCGAAGCTGGCAAAGAACTCCGTGCGACTGCGGATACTGTGCACCTGCGCGCAACCATGAGCTACCGCGGGAAAGTGACGCGCGAAATTGATCAGCGGATCTCATTGAAGGACTTCACTGACGACTACTACATTCTCGACTTCAAGAACTTTGGGAAGTTCACTGTCGAACTTTCGACCGAGAAAAACGGGGCGGTAGTCCGTAAATTCCCAAAGCGTACAGTCGGTGTGACCGCGGATAGCTACGTGCTTGCTCCAGTCAGTGCGACACTTCCCGTCGCGATGTTTTCGCTGAACCTTTGGGGTAAGGACTCGGTTCGGCGAATCGGCCCTGTCATCGCCATGTTCGAGCGGCCCAATGCCTATGACTGGAATGCACTGCCCGGCCCAAGAGCTCCAGAGAACGGAGTTTATGCGCTTCCTTACCTGAGTGAACGTGAGAACGCCTTCCAGCCTGGTGGTTTCGACGAGGCCGCGCAGCAGTTCCGTGATCGTATCGACGTGTTTGCTGATTACGTGCGTGATCTGCGTGAGTTGGATCCTTCTTCTGCTTTCCACCTCTACTCGGTCGACATGTTCCCCAATATGGTCCAGAAGGTCATCTATGCGAACCGGATCCCTCAAGACCAGTACACGATCAACCTCATGACCGATGGGGCGTATTCCTACGTTAAGTTTGCCGATCTCTATCAAGGATCAAACCCGCGAGGAACGCACGAGCGCTTGCTTCGCGAGTGGAAAGAAATGAAGGAACACGCCTACGCCAATGGGCGTGCTGATGCGAAGGCATCCGATCAGGGGAGCACCGCTGACTATCTGTGGGCACTGGTTGATTCTGAGCCGAATGCACACTGGTGGCTGGCTCGCCCGAAGCTCTTGAGTACTTCTGGAGATGGGAACGCTTTTGCAACCCAGGTTCAAAAGTCCCCAAAGGTTCGCGGAGTTAATATCTCTCAGCTGCTGAGTGCGAATATCAAGCCCTCGAAGGAAGCGACCGAGCAGTTTAAGGCCCTCTATAACTTCAACGATGGGTACTTCAGTGCCGCGGAACGTGAGGGGAAGGATGTCCTTCTGCTTCTTGGAACGATTCATCCCAATGAACAGGGCTTCGAAGACTATGCCCGCTTTACGAAGAGCTACTACGGGGATCGCTACGCCTACTACTACAAGGGGCACCCAGCGACGCCCACGGAAATGTCAGTTCCCAAGCAAGAACAACTCAAGCGCCTGGGAATGGATGATGTCGATGCCTCCATTGCGGCGGAATTGATTCTGTTCTTTAACCCGGGAATTGATATTGCCGGTTATCAGTCATCAACTTTTGAGTCGACCCAGCCTGGGCGCTCGAAGGGCGTGTTTAACTACACCAAGGGTGAAGCTATGGCGAAGGCCGATTCACCCTACCGTGACCTCGACTTCTGGATTGTCCCGATCGATCGGGCGTGGGACCAGCTGAAGCGCTTGTGTCCAGGTGGACACAGCTGCTATCAGGTGGAGTTTTCTGATGCGATCGCCGCGAGCGAAGGTTATACGCACGCGCTGTGGGATGCCACTGATTCTGTCATCGTCTACTACAAGAAGCAGGGGGATCGTTTCGAGAAGGTCCGCAGTCAAGATGCGATCGGTGAAAAGTCCTCGGTAGAGCCGGGGGAGTACTTCATTAAGTCAGCGCTCGCGGATCACTTGGTTCTGGATGTCCCCGGTGCTAGCCGCGATGATGGTGCGAATGTCCAGCTGTGTGACGCTAATCGAAGCGATGCCCAGAAGTGGCGCGTTTCTTATGATTCGCAGGGACTTGCGACCATCACCAATGTTGCCTCGGGCAAGGTGCTTGATGCCCAATGGGCTTCCTCGCGTCCTGGGACAAATGTTGATCAGTGGAGTTCGAATGGCACGCGTGCGCAGAAGTGGCGCATTACTTCGGGCAATCAGGGCCGAATGAAGATCGTCTCCGCTTTGGATCCCGCAATCGTTTTGGATGTTGCGGCGGCCAATGCTTCAGCGGGTGCGAATGTCGGCTTGTGGAATGCAAATGGTTCTGATGCCCAGGAGTTTTCATTCATTCCGACGCAGCCCAAGGTTTCCTCCGCGGGTCAGGCAGATATCACCCCGGGCTACTACGAGCTGGCAAGCGTCGTTGATCCCACGAAGGGGATTGATCTGAAAGACTTTGCGATGAACAACGGGGCCCGACTTCAGTTGTGGGGCTCAAGCAAGACCGATAATCAGATCTGGAAAATTAGCCGTGAATCTGACGGCTTCTACCGATTGGTGAATACCTGGTCGAATAAGTCCTTGGATTCCACTGATGGCACTCCGATTCCTGGTACTGAGCTCCAACTGTGGGATACGGACACGTCGAATCTGAACCAGAAGTGGGCGATCTTCTCGGTGACGGGAGGGGCGTATATGCTCCGCAACGTCGGGACCGGTCTGGTTGTCAATCTCCGTTGGGGACAAGCGCGTAATGGTATGGGCATTGACGGTTACCTGGCCAATGGAACAACCTCTCAGCAGTGGCGTCTGAACCCGGTCCAAGGACCCCAAGAGATCCTGGACCAGTGGGCGAAGGAGAACCGCAACTTAGTTCCTGATGGTGAGTATCAGATCCGTCCAGTTGTTGCCCCGAATAATCGTGTCGAGGTCCAATGGGCATCTCGGGACGCGGGAGCTCGCGTGTGGTCTTACTACTCCAACGGAAGTGCAGCACAGAAGTGGCGTGTCAGTCACGATGACAAGGGCTACGTGACGTTGACCAACGTAGCTTCCGGGAAAGTCTTGGATGTCTTCGCGGCGTCGAAGAATTGGCCGGCTCGGGTAAACCAACAGCCCTCGAACTCCTCCGCGGCTCAAAAGTGGGTCATCCAAGAGCGAGGCGGCCATAAAGTTCTTGTTTCGGCCCTCTCACCCATGTTGGTCCTTGATCTTGAAGGTGGGCGTAGCCAGAACGAAACAATGGTTCACCTCTATCAGGACAATGGAAGTGTGGCCCAACGCTTTGATTTCTTGAAGTAGCCAGCCGCTCAGCCAAAATATTGGGGTGCGTTCGCGTCACTATGCGCGAGCGCACCCCTGTTTGTTGTACGTGTCCCGACGGTGAAATCTACGGCAATCTCCAGTCCACCGGCGCTGCTCCCTGCTTCTCGAGCAGAGTATTTGCGCGAGAGAAGGGGCGCGAGCCAAAGAAGCCGCGGCGCGCTGACAGGGGAGAGGGGTGCGCAGACTCGATGACTGGCGTGGATCCCAATTGCTCGCGCAGAGATTGTGCATCGCGCCCCCACAAAATTGCGACCAGAGGCAGTGGGTTCCCGGATGTATCCCTGCGGTTAACCAAAGCATCAATTGCGCAGGAGGTGACTTCCTCCCAGCCCATCTTTCGATGAGAACCGGCTTGTCCGGGCCTGACCGTCAGTACTCTGTTAAGCAGGCATACTCCCTGTCGAGACCATGGCCGCAGATCGCCGCTGGTTGGCATGGGAATGCCAACGTCGGTGGTGAGCTCCTTGAAGATATTGCGCAGCGAGGCCGGGAAAGGAATCCCCGGTGCGACCGAGAAACTCAGGCCAATTGCGTGTCCGGGAGTGGGGTAGGGGTCCTGCCCGACAATGAGCACCTTCACCTGGTCAAGAGGATAGGTAAAGGCTCTCAAGACATCGCTACCGGCGGGAAGATAGCCATGCCCGGCCTCGATCTCCCGACGCAACTGAGCTCCCAATTCATGGATTTTTCCCTCAACCGGTGCCAGTGCCCGCGCCCAAGAGGGATCGATAACCGTATCCAAAGATTCCACGCACCTACTGTAACCGCAGGCGTGCCCAGGTACGGCCTCGACAATGGGAGGCGTTCAGGGAAATCTAAGGCACGCGGGCAGGGACTATGCGGGAGCGGGGGTATTTCGCTACTCTGAAGCCGTGACTTCACAGTATCCAAAGGACGAATTTGACCGCGCCGGCGAAGACATGCCCCAGGGCATGCACCTTCAGCAGCCCTCGCGATGGAAGAGCGTATGGCCTTTCCTCGCGGTGCTGGTGATTGTTCCCGCTGCCGCGTGGGGGATCAGCCACATCCTGACCTCGGGCGGTGCTCAGCAGAAGGCGACCACAAGCGTCTCGACCACCGCTGCAACGAGCCAGGCCCCCGCCGCCTCTGCGACTACCGAGGCCACCCAGACTCCTTCCGCGGCCGCGACGAGCAGCGAGACTCCCTCTTCTTCGCCGTCGATTCCCGTGCGTCACTCCGCGAAGATTTCCGTGCTGAACGGGACCGGAACACAGGGACTGGCAGCACAGAAGGTTTCCGCGCTTTCCTCCGCAGGCTTTGACGGCGCCACTGCAGCGAACGCACGCGGTTGGGATACCGAAGTAACGACCGTTTACTACGAGGATCCAAACCTCAAGGCCACTGCTGAAGAGGTCGCGAAGGTCCTTGGAATTAGCCGCGTGCAGCAGACGCAGACCGGCGACCCGGACGTCGTTGTCGTTCTGAAGTAGCGTTTATTAGCCGCTGAGCAAGGTTCGTGTTGCGCTGAAGGTGAGAGTTCGCGTTACACTTTCAGAGCCCCAATAGCTCAGTCGGTCAGAGCAGCGGACTCATAATCCGTGGGTCGTCGGTTCAAGCCCGACTTGGGGCACGGACCGCGTTCTGCGAAGAGTTTCAACGGCTGAAGTTGGACTGAGCGTCAGCTGAACGTGAGGTTGGACATATTCTCGTCCGTACATTGCACCCCTATATTCGTGTGCCTATTATGAGTATTTGCGCTTTATTGTGCCCGAGGTGACCCGTACCCATTCGCTGTAATAGGCGCTGGGCGGATGTGGACGGTGTCAGTTAATGGGCTAAAAGGCGTGTGCGCGCAATGAAAACGCAGGGAAGGACCCCCGTTGGCTGCAAGTACCAACACTGCCAACCAGCCCAAGAACCGCATTTCTTTCGCTAAGCTCCGCGAGCCCCTGCAGGCACCGAACCTGCTCGGCCTGCAGACCGAAAGCTTTGACTGGTTACTGGGAGACGATGCATGGAAAGCACGCGTGGATGCCGCAAAGGCTGCTGGACGCGTGGATGTTCCGGATGTTTCCGGCCTTGAAGAAATTTTCCAGGAGATCTCGCCGATTGAAGACGTGGCACGCACCATGTCTTTGTCGTTCCGTGATCACCGCTTGGAGCGACCGAAGTACTCGGTCGAAGAAGCAAAAGCTAAGGATTACACCTACTCGGCACCCATGTATGTGACCGCCGAGTTCATGAACTACAACACGGGTGAAATTAAGTCCCAGACCGTGTTCATGGGCGATTTCCCGCTCATGACCCCCCGTGGCACCTTCATTATCAATGGCACCGAGCGTGTCGTTGTCTCTCAGCTGGTCCGTTCGCCCGGTGTCTACTTCGAACGTACCTCGGATCGCGGTTCTGACAAGGAAATCTTCAACGCGAAGATTATCCCCAGCCGCGGTGCATGGCTGGAGTTCGAGATCGATAAGCGCGACGCTGTCGGCGTGCGTATCGACCGTAAGCGTAAGCAGTCGGTAACCCACTTCCTTAAGGCAATTGGCCTGACGGAAGGTGAGATTCGCGAGCAGTTCGCCGCATACCCGATTCTTCTTGAGACTCTTGAGAAGGACACCGCGCGTACCCGCGAAGAGGCGCTGACCGATATCTACCGCAAGTTGCGCCCGGGTGAGCCCGCAAACGTCGAGGCCGCTGAAGCGCTCCTGCACAACTTCTACTTCGATCCCAAGCGCTACGACCTAGCAAAGGTCGGTCGCTACAAGATCAACAAGAAGCTCGCGGTTGATTCCCCCGAAGGCACCTCTGAACTGGTGCTCTCGATCAATGACATCGTTGCAACGGTGAAGTACCTGCTTGCTCTGCATGCAGGTGAGAAGACCTTCGCAGGCGTCCGCCACGGCGAGCCCGTCGAGGTCCGCGTTGAGTCCGATGACATCGATCACTTCGGTAACCGTCGTATTCGCGCCGTGGGTGAGCTGATCCAGGCTCAGGTTCGCACCGGTCTTGCTCGTATGGAGCGCACTGTCCGCGAACGTATGACCACTCAGGAAACGGACTCTATTACTCCGCAATCCCTGATCAACATTCGTCCCGTCGTTGCTGCAATCAAGGAGTTCTTCGGAACCTCTCAGCTGTCGCAGTTCATGGACCAGAACAACCCGCTGGCCGGTCTGACGCACAAGCGCCGTCTGTCGGCACTGGGCCCCGGTGGTCTGTCTCGCGATCGCGCCTCCATGGAGGTTCGTGACGTTCACCCCTCGCACTACGGTCGTATGTGCCCGATTGAAACCCCTGAAGGCCCGAACATTGGTCTGATCGGTTCGCTGGCAACCTTTGCTCGCATCAACCCCTTCGGTTTCATCGAGACCCCCTACCGTATTGTTCGCAACGGACAGGTGACTGACGAGGTCAAGTACCTGACCGCTGACGACGAAAAGGGACACTTCATCGCTCAGGCTTCTTCGCCTGTCGATGACGAGGGCCACTTCATTGATGAGCAGGTTCTGTGCCGTGTTGCAGGCGAGGACCCGACGCTGATCGCCCGTGATCGCGTGGATTACATGGACGTTTCCGCACGCCAGATGGTGTCTGTGGCGACCGCGTTCATTCCCTTCCTTGAGCACGATGACGCAAACCGAGCCCTGATGGGTGCGAACATGCAGCGTCAGGCTGTTCCCTTGCTCACCACGGAAGCGCCGCTGGTGGGTACCGGTATGGAACAGCGTGCCGCACATGACTCCGGTGAAATGGTCATCGCTCAGCACTCCGGTGTTGTCACCGAAGTTTCCGCCGACCTGGTCGTCGTGACCACGGACGAAGGTGGACGCGATACCTACCGCCTCGAAAAGTTCGAGCGCTCGAACCCCGGTAACTGCACCAACCAGCGCGTCATCGTTGATGAAGGCCAGCGCGTGGAGGTCGGCGATGTCCTCGCTGACGGCCCCGCTACCGACAACGGTGAAGTTGCACTGGGTAAGAACCTGCTGGTTGCTTACATGTCGTGGGAAGGCCTCAACTACGAGGATGCCATCATCCTGAGCCGTCGCGTTGTCGAAGACGATGTTCTGACCTCGATTCACATCGAAGAATATGAAGTCGACGCCCGCGAGACCAAGCTTGGTGAAGAAGAGATCACTCGCGATATTCCGAACGTTTCGGAAGAATCGCTGTCTGATCTTGACGAGCGCGGCATCATTCGTATTGGCGCCGAGGTCACCGCTGGCGACATCCTCGTCGGTAAGGTCACCCCGAAGGGTGAAACCGAGCTGACCTCCGAAGAGCGCCTGCTGCGCGCAATCTTCGGTGAGAAGGCCCGCGAGGTTCGCGATACCTCGCTGCGCGTTCCCCACGGTGAAGAGGGCATCGTTATTGGCGTTCGTGAATTCAACGACGACGAAGACGATCTCAACCCCGGCGTGCGTCAGACCGTTCGCGTCTATGTCGCACAGCGCCGCAAGATCACCATTGGTGACAAGATGGCAGGCCGTCACGGTAACAAGGGTGTCGTTTCCAAGATCCTCCCGGTCGAAGACATGCCCTTCCTCGAGGACGGAACCCCGGTTGATATCATCCTCAACCCGCTGGGTGTCCCCGGCCGTATGAACGTCGGTCAGGTCCTCGAGTTCCACCTCGGTTGGCTTGCCCACCAGGGTTGGGACGTTTCGGCAGCTGTCAAGGCCGGCGAAGAGTGGACCAAGCACCTGCCCAAGGACGGCATTACCGTTGCCCCCGAGACCCCCGTCGCGACCCCGGTCTTCGACGGCCTCGAGGCCGAAGAGCTCGCAGGTCTGCTGCGCAACGTCAACCCCAACCGCGATGGTGACATTCTCACCAACGCCGAGGGCAAGGCGCGTCTCTTCGACGGTCGTTCCGGCGAACCCTTCCCGTACCCGATCGCAGTGGGCTACGCCTACATGCTCAAGCTGCACCACCTGGTTGACGACAAGATTCACGCTCGCTCGACCGGTCCGTACTCGATGATTACGCAGCAGCCCCTGGGTGGTAAGGCTCAATTCGGTGGCCAGCGCTTCGGTGAAATGGAAGTGTGGGCCCTGGAGGCGTACGGCGCTGCCTACGCACTGCAGGAACTGCTCACCATCAAGTCCGATGACACCACCGGACGTGTCAAGGTTTACGAGGCAATTGTTAAGGGCGAGGACATCCCCGAACCCGGCATCCCCGAATCCTTCCGTGTTCTGATCCAGGAAATGCGTTCGCTGTGCCTGAACGTCGAAGCTCTCGACGCAGCCGGCAACGTGATTGACCTGCGTGAAGAAGATGACGACTTCAATGCGCGTGAGGAACTGGGCATCACTCTTGATGCGCGTCCGAACGCCGCGGCGACCATCGATGCGATCTGATAAGGAGCAATGACTTTGCTGGACGCCAAGACGTTCGACAGTTTGAAGATCACCCTGGCCACGGGCGACGATATCGCCTCGTGGAGCCACGGTGAAGTGAAGAAGCCGGAGACCATCAACTACCGTACGCTCAAGCCCGAGCGTGACGGCCTGTTCGGTGAGCAGATCTTCGGCCCCACCCGCGACTGGGAATGCGCGTGTGGTAAGTACAAGCGCGTGCGCTACAAGGGCATCATCTGCGAAAAGTGTGGTGTCGAGGTGACGCGCTCCAAGGTGCGTCGTGAGCGTATGGGTCACATTGACCTGGCAGCTCCCGTTACCCACATTTGGTACTTCAAGGGTGTTCCCTCGCGCTTGGGCTACGTGCTGGATCTGGCTCCGAAGGACCTCGAAAAGGTCATCTACTTCGCTGCCTACATGATCACCGAGGTTGACGAGAAGGGCCGTGACGAAGACCTGATGGATCTTCGTTCCGAGCTCGAGGTCGAAAAGACCCACCTCGAAAACCAGCGCGATGCCGCTATCAACGAATTCGCAGAGCGCTTGGAAGCCGAGATCGCTGAGCTCGAAGCTTCCGATGCCTCCGCAACCGAGATTGAACGCCGCCGCAAGGCTGGCGAGCGCGACATGGCCAAGATCCGTCGTCGTTACGACGGCGATATTGAAGGCCTGGAGACCGTTTGGGAGCGCTTCAAGTCCCTCAAGGTCGGTGACCTTGAAGGTGACGAGCGCCTGTACCGCGCGATGGTTGCTCGCTACGGCACCTACTTCAAGGGTGACATGGGCGCTTCTGCAATCCAGAAGCGTCTGCAGACCTTTGATCTGGAAGCCGAGGTCGAACAGCTGCGTTCGATCATTCAGAACGAGAATGGTCCCCGCAAGACTCGTGCGATCAAGCGCCTGAAGGTCATCAACGCATTCGTTGCGACCGGCAACAAGCCCGAGTCCATGGTTCTGACGAACATCCCGGTTATTCCGCCGGATCTTCGCCCCATGGTTCAGCTTGATGGTGGCCGTTTCGCGACCTCTGACCTGAACGACCTGTACCGTCGCGTGATCAACCGCAACACCCGACTCAAGCGACTGCTCGAGCTGGGTGCGCCCGAGATCATCGTCAACAACGAGAAGCGCATGCTTCAGGAATCCGTTGACGCGCTCTTCGACAACGGCCGCCGTGGCCGTCCTGTCGCAGGCCCCGGTAACCGTCCGCTCAAGTCCATCTCTGACATGCTCAAGGGCAAGCAGGGTCGTTTCCGCCAGAACCTTCTGGGTAAGCGCGTGGACTACTCGGGTCGTTCCGTTATCGTCGTTGGACCTCAGCTCAAGCTCCACCAGTGTGGTCTGCCCAAGCAAATGGCTCTGGAGCTCTTCAAGCCCTTCGTTATGAAGCGCCTGGTTGAGAAGAACTTCGCGCAGAATGTGAAGGCTGCAAAGCGCAAGGTTGAGCGTCAGCGCCCCGAGGTGTGGGACGTCCTCGACGACGTCATCCGCGAGCACCCGGTTCTGCTGAACCGTGCACCTACGCTGCACCGCCTCGGTATTCAGGCCTTCGAGCCTCAGCTCATTGAAGGTAAGGCAATCCAGCTTCACCCGCTGGCTTGTGGCGCCTTCAACGCTGACTTCGACGGTGACCAGATGGCAGTTCACTTGCCGCTGGGTGCAGAGGCGCAGGCTGAAGCCCGCATCCTCATGCTGTCGACCAACAACATTCTGAAGCCCTCGGATGGACGCCCCGTGGCCATGCCTTCTCAGGACATGATCATCGGTCTGTTCCACCTGACCTCGGATCCCGATCCCTCGGTTGAGGTTGCCCGCGATGAGAACGGCGAGGAAATCGTCCCCGTGTTCTCCACTGTTGCCGAGGCCCGCATGGCCTTCGATAACGGCGATCTTCACCTGAACCAGCGCGCTCGTATCCGTTTCTCGGGTATCGTTCCTCCGCTGGATTGGGAAGCTCCCGAAGGCTGGAGCGAGGGCGACGACATCATTCTGGAAACCTCGCTGGGTCGCGCGATCTTCAACGAGCAGCTTCCTGTTGACTACCCCTTCGTGAACGAGGTCGTCGGCAAGAAGCAGCTGGGGCAGATTGTCAACACCCTCACCGAGCGTTACCCGAACGTTTTGGTTGCGGACTGCTTGGACGCACTTAAGTCGGCTGGCTTCCACTGGTCGACCTGGTCGGGCATCACCATCGCCTTCTCGGACATTCAGGCTTCCCCGAACAAGCGTGCGATCCTCGCTCGCTACGAGGCCAAGGCCGCCGAGATCCAGGATCAGTTCGAGACCGGTATCATCCTCGAGGAAACCCGCTACGAAGAGCTGGTTGACCTGTGGCTGAAGTGCACCGAAGAGGTCGCAGAAGATATGCGCGATCACTTCTCCGCACGTAACACCGTGTACCGAATGGTTTCATCCGGTGCTCGTGGTAACTGGTCGCAGGTTCAGCAGCTGGCTGGTATGCGTGGTCTGGTGTCTGACCCGAAGCAGAAGCTGATCGAGCAGCCCATTAAGGCGAACTACCGCGAGGGCCTGACGGTTCTCGAGTACTTCATCGCTACCCACGGCGCTCGTAAGGGTCTTGCTGATACCGCACTTCGTACCGCTGAGTCTGGTTACCTGACCCGTCGTCTCGTCGACGTCTCGCAGGACGTGATCGTTCGCGAGGCCGACTGTGGCACCCGTCAGGGCGTGCGCATCAAGATCGCGCAGAAGAACTCTGCGGGTGAATGGGAAGCAGTGGACACCATTGAAACCACTGCCTACGCACGTACTCTGGCCCGCGATGCGGTTGCGGAAGATGGCACTGTCGTCGCCCACGCTGGCGATGACCTCGGTGATGCACGGCTTGCTGAGCTGGTTGCAGCCGGAGTCGAGGAAGTTGTCTGCCGTTCCGTCCTGACCTGTGAGTCTCAGGTTGGTACCTGTGCGACCTGCTACGGTCGTTCACTGGCCACCGGCAAGCAGGTGGATATCGGCGAGGCCGTCGGTATTATCGCCGCCCAGTCGATTGGCGAGCCCGGTACCCAGCTGACGATGCGTACCTTCCACACCGGTGGTGCGGCCTCGGCAGCCGACATTACCCAGGGTCTGCCTCGTGTTCAGGAGCTCTTCGAAGCGCGTAGCCCGAAGGTCGAAGCCAAGATGAACGAGGCCGCTGGTCGTGTTCACATTGACGATGAAGATCCCTCGGTACGTCGCATCGTCATCATCCGTGATGACGGTAAGGAAGATTCGGTCGTCGAGGTTTCTCGTCGCCAGAAGCTTCTGGTTGAAGAGGGCCAGCACATCGATGCCGGTACTGCACTGACTGAAGGCCAGCTGGATCCCAAGGAAGTTCTGCGCATCATGGGCCGCAACGTGGCTCAGAAGCAGCTTGTGGACGAGGTCCAGAAGGTGTACCGCGATCAGGGCGTTGGTATCCACTCCAAGCACATCGAGGTTATTGTCCGCCAGATGCTCCGCAAGGTCACCATCCTGGAGCCCGGCGACACCTCCTTCATGCCCGGCGAACTCGTCGACCGTATGGCCTACTTGGCGCAGAACCGCAAGGTTGCTGCTGAAGGTGGTCAGCCTGCATCCGGTCGTCAGATGCTCATGGGCATCACGAAGGCCTCGCTGGCAACCGACTCCTGGTTGTCCGCAGCGTCCTTCCAGGAGACCACGAAGGTTCTGACCGAGGCCGCGATGAACGGCAAGTCGGATCAGCTTCTTGGCCTCAAGGAGAACGTCATTCTCGGTAAGCTCATCCCGGCTGGTACCGGCCTGTCGCGTTACAACAACGTTACGGTCGAGCCCACGCCCGAGGCTCTGGCGAACTCGAACTACACCGAGCTCGATTTCCAAGACGGCCAGGTGTCCGCGGACTTCCTGGATGCCCTTGGTGCAATCGATTTCGGTATGACCTTCAAGGAGTAACCGCCTCAGCGGTTTCCTGAAGTTCCCCGGCCTCTTCCGCGTAAGCGTGACGAGGCCGGGGTTCTTTGTCGTGTCTGCTTGCTTGCCCTGAGCGCGCCGGGGATGTCTCACGGCGGCGCAGATCAAGCACAGGCGGCGACGATCGAACATTACAAGTTCAACAATTTGGAAAGCTGACGCGCGGATGCTAGATTGGCTGCACACTATCCGTTAACGCTTAAGGATGTCTCCTCATGCGCCTGTCCAAGAAGCTGGTCATTGCAGCGCTCGGCTCCGCGACCCTCGTTCTCAACTCGTTGGCAGCCTTCGCCGCCGGTCCCATGATTGAGGATACGGAAGGTCCGCTTGTCCGGATCGCCATCTCCGACACGCTCAACTGCTCGATCAACTATCAGGGCGATAGGTTCAACGAGTTCTACAACAGTCGATCCGCTCAGAATCCAGCCGACTGTGGGACCTTCCTCGCTGTGGGATCCGAGCTGTTCGGTCCGGGGAAGCTGAATTCTCCAGCTGCGAGGCGGATGGGGAGGATCGCCTGGACGCCGGTCTCGCAAACGAAGTCAGGAACGGGTACTCAAGCCGATCCGTGGGTCCTCACGACTGTCGTTCGCGGCGGTGGATTCGAGATCACGCAGACGGACACCTACTCAACGGGCAATGACTTCTACGCGACGACCTCGTCGGTGAAGAACATTTCGGATGCCGCTCAGGACTTTACTCTCTACCACGCGGCGGATTGCTACCTCCAGGACGATGATTACGGCTTCGGCGAGTACGACGCGAACACGGGGACGGTCATCTGCCGAGCGAAGGATCCGGAAACCGGCGGGCATTCGGATCGTGGCCGAGTCGAGCAGTTCGTCCCGACGACCGCCGGTTCGAACTACTACTACGGTGGCTTTTACGAGGTCTGGGATAAGCTCAAGGATCGTGCGCCGCTGCCCAACATGCTCGCGTACGCAGATTCCAACCGAGATAACGGCATGGCTGTGAGCTGGACTCGTACGCTCGAGCCGAATATGACGGCCGACTACTCTCTCATCACCTCCTTCTCGCCGAAGGGCCAGGTCGCGCTGTCCTCCGCGACATGCGCCGTCGCCCAGCCGGGCGCCGACTCCACCGCGACGCGCACCATCGGCGTGACGATCACGAACCCGAACCGTGATGTCAAGTCGGTTCAGACGGTCATTGCGACACTGTCGGACGATGCCACCTACGTTCCCCAGTCGGCCAGCGGCGCCCCCGAGCCGGCGGTCGCGGGCAAGGTGCTTACCTTCAAGGATCTGGAGCTTCCCCCCAACGGGTCGGTGAAGTTCTCGTTCCTTATCACCGGCAGCGCTGAGGTTACTCCGCTCGTGAAGATCTCGGGGACGACGACGAGTGGTGCAGCCATCGTCGAGTCCGATACCTCGCAGTCTTCGACGTGCGATTTCCCCGAGCTTCCGACTCCCGAGCAGTCCCAGCCGACTCCTGAGCAGTCCCAGCCGACTCCTGAGCAGCCGCAGCCCACTGTCGAGCAGTCCCAGCCGACTCCTGAGCAGCCGCAGCCCACTGGCGGCAAGAGCACTGAAGGCAACAAGCTTGCCAGCACTGGCGCAAACACCGGAGTTGCCATCGCGCTCGTCGGCCTGCTAGGCGTCGCCGGCGTCGGCCTCGTAGCAGCGAGGCGCCGCGCACACTGATCGGAGATCCGGTCGATAACGGTACAGGGCCCGGTCCCCGCGAGGGGGCCGGGCCCTCGCGCATCCCCCGTGGTTGCCGTCGTCGGTGACGGGGCTGATACCGCCGTGGCGCCCCGGCATTAAGCTCCGCGGGTCCCGACCTCGGTGCGGGAGCGAGGCTTTCGGGGAGAGAGACTTTCCATGTAGGCAGCGAAGCCAGCGGGGTTCCAGCTCTCTCACCCTGACAGATTGTGCGGCGAATCCGACAGAACGGACGAGGCCCCACGACGCAGGGGCGACCGTGCGGTTGAATAGGTGGTGGCGGTTCCCAACTGCCCTCTGGTCTGCGGCGACCTGCGTCGATGGAGACATACACAGGGAAGGTAAGGGAGCTGATCTGGCTCTGGGATGCAGGGTTTCGGAACTGAAAGAGGACATCAACAATGCTTTCCATCAACTGGTCTGATGTGTGGAAGATGGTTGAGTCGATCAAGGTCCCCTTGATCGTCATCGGCGTGGCGCTGGCGCTCGCCATCATCGTCTCCCTCGCTGTTTTCAAGATGGGCAAGCCTGCCCGCAAGTTCACGCGCTCGACGGCCTGGGTCGCGGCGCTCGTCGCGGTCGTCGTGGCCGTCGTGTCGATGATGTACGGCGGCTTCAAGACGGTGCTCGACCTGGCGGCCGGCACGGGCGCCCTGACGGACGCGTCGAAGGCGCAGGTCGAAGAGCTGGGCAACGACATTTCGGACGAGGGCATGGTCCTCCTGAAGAATCAGGGTGGTGCCCTGCCTCTCGCCAAGGGCTCCGCGATCAACGTGTGGGGCTGGGGGTCGACGAACCCGATCTACGGCGGCACCGGCTCCGGCTCGCTGTCGAAGGACAACCCGACGACCTCCCTCCTGGATGGCCTGCACAACGCTGGCTTCACCACGAACGATGAGTTGACGAACCTGTACAGCTCCTACCGCGCTGAGCGCCCGGAGGTCGGCATGTTCAAGGCCGATTGGTCGCTGCCCGAGCCCACGCAGGATAAGTACTCCGACGACCTGCTCTCCAACGCGGCTGCCTTCGGTGATACGGCGGTCGTGACGATCGCTCGCTCCGGCGGTGAGGGATTCGACCTGCCGCGCGATGTCAATAAGGAGATGGCTGACAACCCGTACTTCAGCTACACGAACAACTCCGACGAGTACACGGACTTCGAGGACGGCCAGGGCTACCTCGAGCTGACGCGTCCTGAGAAGGACATGATCGAGCTGGCGAAGAAGACCTCGACGAAGACGGTCGTCGTTATCAACGCTGCGAACGCGTTCCAGCTGGGTGACCTCCAGGACGACCCGGAGATCGACGCGATCGTGTGGGCAATCCCCGGTGGCCAGGTTGGATTCAACGCGCTGGGCCGCATCCTGGACGGCGAGGTCAACCCCT
>ERZ773196.958-NODE-958-length-17111-cov-10.051008_pt1 | contig 17111 bp, 11 predicted proteins | sample MGYA00581009_ERZ773196 | MGnify/ENA primary metagenome ERZ773196 (study PRJEB29015, sample SAMEA2738162) | human oral metagenome | biome: human oral; feature: human-associated habitat; material: saliva | place: China | collected 2243 ... | reverse complement strand
CGGGTACCGGTAAGGTCACCGGCGGCTCCATCGAGTTCGACGGTAAGGAGCTCACGACGATGAGCTCCAAGGAATGGATCGAAGTGCGTGGATCCGGCATCGGCTTGGTTCCCCAGGATCCGATGAGTAACCTGAACCCCGTTCTTCGCGTCGGTACCCAGGTGAAGGAAGCCTTGCTGGCGAACAATATTGTTCCCCGCTCCGAAGCAGGGGAGCGAGTGACCGAGCTCCTTGAGCAAGCAGGCCTTCCCGATGGTGAACGTCGTGCAAAGCAGTACCCGCACGAGTTCTCGGGCGGTATGCGTCAGCGCGTGTTGATCGCTATCGGTCTTGCTTCTCGTCCGAAGCTGCTCATTGCTGATGAGCCCACCTCGGCACTGGACGTGACGGTTCAGCGACGCATTCTCGACCACCTCGAGACCCTGACCAAGGAAATGGGCACCGCAGTGCTCTTCATTACGCACGACTTGGGTCTGGCTGCCGAACGCGCCGAACAGCTCGTCGTGATGCACCGTGGTCGCATCGTGGAATCCGGCCCTGCCCTGGAGATCCTCCAGCACCCGCAGCACCCCTACACGAAGCGTCTCGTTTCCGCGGCCCCCTCTTTGGCCTCGGCACGTATCGAAAGCGCTCATGCACGTGGCATCACGCACACGGAAGAAGAACTTACTGGCTCAGCCAAGAATGCCTCTTCCGAGGAAATGATTCGCGTCGAGCACCTCACCAAGGAGTTCCACATCCGTGGCGCGAAGGGCGAGGCCTCGAAGCTTCTCGCGGTCGACGATGTCTCCTTCACGCTGCGCCGTGGAAAGACTCTGGCGGTCGTGGGTGAATCCGGTTCCGGTAAGTCAACTGCCGCAAACATGATCCTCCACCTGCTGGAGCCGACCTCGGGCAAGATCTTCTTCGACGGCGATGACACCTCGGAGTACAGCGAGGCACAGCTTTTCGCGCTGCGTCGTCGCCTCCAGGCCGTGTTCCAGAACCCCTACGGTTCGCTCGACCCGATGTATTCGATCTACCGAATCATCGAAGAGCCGCTGCGAATCCACAAGTATGGGACCAAGGCATATGCCGCGCAGGAAGTTGAGCGCGCCAAGGCTACGGGCCGTGACCCTGAGCCGTGGGCAGTTGCCGCTCTTGAATGGCACTCTGAGTCCGATAAGAAGCTGCGTGAAGAGCGCGTTAAGGCCTACGCTCAGCAGGAAGTTGAGCGCGCCAAGGCTGCGGGCCGTGACCCCGAGCCGTGGGCAGTTGCCGCTCTTGAAGGACACTCCGAGTTCAACCCGAAGAAGCTGCGTGAAGCTCGCGTCGCCGAGCTGCTTGACTTGGTTGCCCTGCCGCGAAGCGCCATGCGTCGTTACCCCAATGAGCTCTCCGGTGGTCAGCGTCAGCGCGTCGCAGTTGCGCGTGCTCTTGCGCTCAACCCCGAGGTGATTGTCCTTGACGAGGCCGTTTCCGCACTGGACGTGCTGGTTCAGAACCAGATTCTGCACCTGCTCAACGACCTGCAAGCTGAGCTTGGACTGTCCTACCTGTTCATTACTCACGACCTGGCCGTTGTCCGCCAGATCGCAGACGATGTTGTGGTTATGGAGAAGGGGCGTCTGGTCGAGGCAAACACGACCGATGCACTCTTTAATCACCCAGTTCAGGATTACACTCGCGAGCTGATCGAGGCCGTTCCCGGCCGTAAGATCCAGCTCAACCTCTGAGAGTTTTTCGAGCTTTTCGTGTGGGCAGGCCTTCGGGTCTGCCCACACGTGTATCTGGGCGTAGTGAATGTGTGCGCGTCGGCTGCTCCACCCCTCCTCCCTATTCCTGCTTTAGCTCATTCATTCCTGTCCTATTGCTGTTCTGAGGCCGTAGGTGTGCGAGCTAAAACAGGAATCAAGGAGCTTAAGAGCTTAAGCGCGTACCGTTGACTGGCGGATTGTTAGTGTGTGTGAGACCGTTACGTCTGCCACTGCCTGTGGGAGATCGACTGACGAAGTGCTGCCTTCCTGATTGCTCTGCTCTTCACTTGATGTGGGGGCCTCTTTGCCACCTGCGCCCCCGCGTCCCTCAATGAGCGCGATCAGCCCAGCCACGGCCTCGTGCGCGATTGCGTGAGTATCCGGGGAAATTGTTGTGAGTGCTGGGGTTGAGAAGCGCGAGAGGACGGTGTCGTCCCATGAAGAAACCAACACGTCTTGGGGGACGCGTACCTGTGCGCGAGAAAGGGCGCTTAGGGCACCTGCCCCCAAAAGGTCATTCATCGTGAAAATGGCATCGGGAAGCGTATTCGATTCCAGCCACTGACCGAGAGCCGATTCAGCCCCCTCGGCGGTCCAAGGAGAGACTTCGACGCTGCGCCACGCCCATGAATCTAAGCCGAGCTCAGACAGTGCCTTCTCGATCCCGCGTTGGCGAAGTGCGCCCGCACTGGAGGTCGCACGAGTATGTGTCGAGCCAAGGATGAGGAAACTGCGCGCGCCCTGCTGGTAGAGGTGGTGCACCATTTCCGAGGCCGCAGAGACGTTATCCATTGAAAAGTGCGGAATACCCGCATCCTGGATCCTCTCGCCAAGCAGTACCAGCGGTGCGTCCAACTCGAGCTGGTTGAGGCCTTCGAGGTCGAGTTCGATGGGGGAGAGGATGAGTCCATCAATGAGGTTGGTACGGAAGTCGCGCAGGACTGAGACTTCATGTTCGCGAGTGCCGGCGGTTTCGACAACCATGATCGAGTATCCGCTGCGCCGCGCCTCTTCTTGGATCAGGTGCGCAAGTTCTCCGAAGTAGGGCCACGCAAGGTTGGGGATAGCGAGCGCCAAGGTGTGTGTCTGACCTTGGCGAAGACGCTGCGCTGCAATGTTTGGCCGATAACCCAGTTGACGGATTGCATCTTCAACTGCCTTCCGCGTAGCTGGGGAGATGTGCGGAAAGTTGTTTACTACGTTTGAAACTGTGCGCTGTGAGACGCCGGCAAGTTGCGCAACATCGCGCATGTTTGGCCGTGAAGATTTCATGTGCGTCTCCATAAAGTGTTGTTAACGCCGATCTCATCAGGGATTACTGCTTCAGTCTACTGAAAATTCTGGTTGGCTGCTGAGGAATTATCACTAATTTGCTACGTTGCAATTTTGTGGCAAATCATGCATGATGATCCCATGAAGGTCAACGTAGACACTTTCGATGCATGGAGTGACGCGAATTATCCGCGCCCGGATCTCTGTCGTGAATCCTGGCTGAATCTCAATGGCCAGTGGTCCTTCGCCACAGATTCACGTGATGAGGGACTTACTCTGGGCTGGTACCTCCCCGGAGTCAGCTTCTCCAAGACGATTACTGTCCCCTTCCCGCCCGGAAGCCCGGACAGCGGCTGGAGTGGGGAACGATCCGATGTCGTCTGGTACCGGCGCACCATTACCCCTGAAGACCTTCAGCAGGCAGGTGCTGATGACAGTTCCTCGCGCCAGCACCTGCGTATTCATTTCGAAGCGGTTGATTTTACCTGTGATGTCTGGATTAACGGCCGTCACCATATGCACCACGAAGGTGGGTATACGCCCTTCACCATCACCGTTGGCTCATCCGATTATTTGGATGAAGGCCTTGAACTTGTCGTCCGCGCACAGGATCGTCTTGACGCAGTGGACCAGCCGCGCGGCAAACAAGACTGGCAAGAAAACCCCCACGGTATTTGGTATCACTCGGTCGTTGGAATCTGGCGCGATGTATGGATGGAAGTTGTCCCCGAAGGCTACATTGAGTCGCTGACCTGGTCTTGGGATATTGAGAATGCTCAAGTCACCTGCGATATCGCGCTTTCGGGTCTGCGTGAAGTCAGCGGAGACATCGACCCGATTGAGGCCAGTTTGACCCTTGAGCTTGAGGGCGAAACCCTGGCTGCAAGTATGGTTCGGATGCGCTCGCGTTCCCTTCGCCTCGTCGCTCAAATCCCCGGACTGGCAAACCGACAGGAATGGGGGCGCTTACTGTGGTCGCCCGCCCACCCCAACCTCATGAATGCGCGGATCTGCGTTGGTGATGACGAGGTTGTTTCCTACGTCGGTATCCGTGATGTCAGCCTTTCGCACCGCTATGTGGAAATCAACCACCAGCCCACCTACCTGCGCGGTGTTCTGGACCAGGGGTACTGGCCTTCGTCCTACTTCACTGCCCCCAGTCCGCAGGCCTTGAAGGCGGATCTGGAACTGGCCCGCGATATGGGCTTCAACTTCGTCCGTATCCACGAGAGAAGTGCGGATCGACGCACACTGACCTGGGCCGATCGCATGGGAATGATGGTGTGGGGGGAATCTGCATCCGCCTATGCCTTCAGCGATCGAGCAGTCACCGTGACTACGCAGGAATGGCACGATCTGGTTTTACGCGATCGCAACCATCCCAGTCTGATCGTTTGGGTGCCCTTCAATGAAAGCTGGGGAGTGGACCTGATCGTCACCTCAGCAAAGCAGCAGGCCTTCGTGCGCTCGGTCGTTGCTTTAACCGAAGCACTTGATGGAACTCGCCCCGTAATTGCCAACGATGGCTGGGAGCAGCTAGAGACTCCGATCGTGACGACTCACGACTATGGCGTCTACGGCGAGCAACTCCGCGTCAACTACGCCGATCGTGAATCGATTGCAGAGCTGGTTAACGGAGTCGGCCCGCAAGGACGTAAGATCCTACTTGGCGAAGCCTGGAGCGATGATCGCCCCGTTATGGTCACGGAGTTCGGTGGGATTTCGCTGCCTCTGGATGCGGAGGATGCGTGGGGCTACGCAGTTGTCCCCACTGTCGAGGCCTATGAGGAGCGCGTGAGCGGACTTTTCGATGCTCTTGAATCCTCGCCCATTCTGGCTGGCTTCTGCTATACGCAGCTGACGGATACCCGTCAGGAAACCAATGGCCTCGCCGACGAAAATCGCAATCCCAAGCTTCCATTGGAGGTTATCCGAGGATTTGTCACCAGTTCTGCTCGCCAGAGCGGGCAGATCCGGCCTCGCACGATTGTCGAGGCCAGTGCGGTGCTTGGTACCGATGAGCGAAGTGCCGTTTCACGGGCCTTTGAAGGTGATCGTGATGCCTAAAGCCCGGGTTCTCCGTCGGTGGGCAACGAACTTCGCTTTCACCCTGCCCTTCCTGATCTTCTACGGGGTCTTCATCCTCTTTCCCGTGGTCCAAGCGATTCTGATGTCCTTCTTTGACTGGGATCTGCTGGGTAGCACCCGGGAATGGATCGGGCTTGAAAACTACACCCACATGCTGGGTGGAACGGGCTTGGTCTGGGACATCAGCTCCATGTGGATTGCTCGACTGATCTGCTTGGCATGCGGAGTGTATGTAGCCATTAAGGCAGTGCGTGAAGGTGACCTCAACTCAGGACGCATTCTGTTGATCGTCACTCTGGTCGGAGCAGCGATTCTTTTGGGGATCCACCCGGGAGATGGCGGTTCCTGGTCTGATCCGCGTTTTTGGAACGCGATGATGAACACCGCGGTCTTTACCCTGGTGTCGACCCCCATCATCGTTGGACTTGGCCTGATCTACGCTCTGCTTCTTCAGCGCGGTGGGAAAGCCTCTGCGTTCTATCGCGCGGCATTCTTCGTCCCCTATGTTCTTCCGGTTTCGGTAGCCACACTGATCTGGGGCTACATGCTCAACCCCTCGCGAGGCATCGTGGCTCGCTTCACCGAATACATGGGGTGGGGAACCATTGCGTGGCTCTCGGATCCCAAATGGGCAATGTCTGCAATCGTTGTGACGACCGTGTGGTGGACCGTTGGATTCAACCTCATCCTCTTCGGTGCGGGATTGCAAGACATTGATCCGACTTTGTACGAGGCCGCAAGCTTGGACGGCGCGAACTCTTTCCAAAAGTTCGTCAGCATCACCCTTCCGGGTCTGCGCCACGCAACGGTACTGGTCCTCGTCACCCAGATCATCGCCTCGTTCCAAATCTTTGGTCAGGTCAACATCATGACGGCCGGAGGCCCGGGCGGTACGACCGATGTTCTGGTGCGCTACATCTATCAGACCGGTTTTAGAGACACTCAACTCGGCTATGCCTCGGCAATGTCCCTGGTGCTTTTCGTCTTGATGGTCTTCATCTCGTTGATCCAATTCCTGATCTCACGGCAAAGGAGCCGCTGACATGCGCGAGAAACTCAAGTCGTGCGGCTACCACGTCGTCATGATGGCACTTGCTCTGCTGTGGCTTATTCCGCTGCTGTGGACACTGGTGATCTCTCTGAGTTCGAATTCGTCATTGAAGACGAACTCGCAGATCCTCATGCCCACAGAGCCGACCTTGTCGAACTATGCCGATGTTTTCCGCACTGGCTTGGCTGGTCGATGGTTCCTCAACTCGATGATCGTCTCGATCACTGCCACGGTCATTACGGTGATCATCTGCGCTGCTGCCGGTTATGCATTCGCGAAGCTTCCCTTCCCCGGGCGAACCATTGTTTACGGACTGACCTTGGCCGGAATGATGGTTCCCAAAGAAGCGATGTTCGTCCCCCTGTTCATGATGTTTTCCGAGGCCGGGCTGGCGAATTCCTATATTGCACTGATTTTCCCCCGTGTTGCCTTCCCCTTAGGCGTGTTCATCATGACGCAATTCTTCTCGCAGGTGCCAAGCGAAATGGAGGAAGCGGCGCAGGTTGATGGGGCTTCACCCGTGAGGATTTTCTTCTCCATCATGGTGCCCCTTGCGCGGCCTGCTCTGATCGCGCTTGCGACCTTCTCCTTCGTTCAAACCTGGAATGACTACCTGTGGCCACTGGTCTCGGCGACAAAGCCCGAAATGTTCACGGTCACGACCGGTTTGGCCTCCCTGCAGGGGACATTCGCACAATCGACGGAATTGGGTTCGCTGATGGCCCGAGGAATTGTCGGTGCGGCGCCCCTGCTCATCGTTTTCCTGCTGCTTCAGAAGTATCTGATCCGAGGAATCTCACTATCCAGTGGCGATAAGTAGGCATCGCCACCTGCGCCACACGCCTGATCGTCACTGCCGGGAAAGGAAAACTCGGCCTCGGCAATGAAGATCTTACTCACACGAAAACTCACCATTCACCACACAACGAAAGGCATGACAATGCGACAAGGACGCGCACTGACACGTCACGCGGGAATCGGTGCATGCGCACTGGCGACGACCGCGCTCTTTGTACTCACCGGATGTGGAGTGAACTCCGCCTCCTCCTCAAAGACTGTTGATGGAGCGGCAATTGCTTCCGTCAGCGATGACGACCTCAAGGGAACCACCATCACCATGGCTCGCTTCTTTGGCGACTGCCAGGAAAAGACCGATGGTGTCACTGACCTGTCCAAGGCCAACAGTGAATGCACAGCTATCTCGATCCTCACCAACAAGTTCAATGCAGAGAACAAGTGGGGAATCAAGGTTGAGCGTATGGGCGGTGCTTCCTGGCACAGCTACTACGACTCGCTCAATGCCGCTCTGGCCTCGTCGGATCGCCCAGACGTGGCAATCATGCACGGCTCCAACCTGCCCGACTACGCTGCCAAGGGCCTGCTCATGGAGGTGCCCGATGGAGTGGGCATCGACCTGTCCGGCTCGACGAAGCCCGCTTTGGACGCCGTGACCTACAAGGACAAGAAGTGGGGCGTTCCCTTCGACACTCACGCCATCATCAGCCACCTGAACATGGACATCCTGTCCCAGGCCGGATTGGTCGGTGAGGACGGTACCTACAAGCTTCCGACTTCGCCCGATGAGCTGCTTCAGCACGCAAAGGCCGTGAAGGAGAAGACCGGAAAGAACTACATTGATATCGCCCTGTCGAAGGACCCGATGGGCGAACGTTTGTGGATGACTCTGGTCCAGCAGCAGGGCTCGGACATTATTTCCGCGGACGGAACCAAGGCAAATATGAACTCGGCTGAGGCAAAGACTTCACTGGACTTCATCAACACCCTGGTTAAGGAAGGGTACACGACCGTCAACCATGACTACGATGCCTCGGTTCAGGGCTTCCTGCGTGGTGAATCAGCACTGATGTACAACGGTGTCTGGTCGGTGAACCAGTTCACCGCTGAAGCTCCCTTCAAGTATGAGACCAGCGATGCGCTCATGCTCTTCAAGGACAAGGCAACCTGGGCGAACTCCCATGTGTGGACCGTTCCCGTCTCGGCCAAGCCCGATGCGAAGAAGTACCGTGCGGCTTTCGAATTCGCCAAGTTCCTTAATGAGCACACCGGCGACTGGGCGATCGCGACCGGTCACATGCCTGCAACTCAGAAGGCACTGGACTCGAGCGAGTACCTGAATGCTCCGCACCGCTCGCAGTACCTGAAGACCGCGACGACCTACGCTCGCATGGCACCGCGTGTCGAGGCCTGGCCGAAGATTGCCGACCAGATCCAGGAGCAGATTGAGGCCACTTGGCTCAACGGTGCTGCAGTCGGTCCGACTCTGGACAAGCTGCAGGAAACTGCTAGCTCTTCACTGAAGTAGGAGTGTCTATCAAATTTCCCTACGGGGTACTTCGTTGAGGGAGGTCTTGCTGATCTCTCAACGGCGACAGCCGCTTGTTAGCGCGAGACCATCATTCGATTCCAGTGGGGTCAGGGGCCGACACGTGAATAAACGCCAGTGATGTGTCGGAAAGAGTGCGCGCTGAGATATCGCGAAAGTTCGCGCTAGTTGCGAGAAAGCGGCTGAATAATCGGGACGGGAACGTGTTCTATGTGAATGCGTTCCCGTCCCTTTTCTTTGCTATGTGTTCAAAGCAGGTTGCTCCTTCATACGGTTTATCAAATCGTTATCATTGGTGGTCAGAACAGGTTTTGGTGTCGATTGTGCTTTGGTACCATGACTTCTAACCGATGAACTTAACCGGTTTTTCCCGTCGGCAATCGATCGCAGCGGATCGGGCGCCGCCTGTGGCTCTTGGAATCCCACATGAGCCACATTGGTACTTTGCGTACCCACAACTACACACAAATCGACAGGGCGAAGGAGCTCCTGGTAGATGTCGACACATAAGAATAAGAGGCGCCTTGTTGCCATTGGCGCACTGACCGCCGCTAGCGCGTTGATAATCCCCGCTGCATTCGCTGCAGACTCCTATCCACCTCAGGGTGATTCTGCGGTCGCAAGTGCACAGCCCGTAGTCTCGGGCTACCGCGTTCAAGACCTGCGTGACTGGACCCCCGAATCTGACCCGTTTGCAAGTCAGCTTCGTGCAACCGTCCCACTCCAGCCTCGAATTGATCGAAATCCTGACACCCAGGTGAAGCCAGAACTGGATGGAAAATCCGAAATCATGCTCATGCAGGGCGACTACGGAAATTCCTTCTTCGGCTCAACGACTTTTAACAATACTTTCACTGACCATACTTTGAACTTCTGGCAGTACACCGACTACTGGTCGCCGTGGCACGGTGGTGCATCCTTGGGTGTTCCGCAGGCAATCTACAATCCAGCAACCTCGGATTGGCGGAACCGCGGATTTGAGTTCGGTGTTCTGACCCTGCCCAGTCCCGAATACACCAATGCCGCACACCGCAACGGTGTGAAGTCGATTGCGATCTTGTACTTCGACCCCTCATTCCGCCCGGGCCTGACCTTCACCGAGATGTTCGATAAAGATCCGAACTCCCAGGGCTACCTCATCGCCAAGAAACTGGTTGATATGGCCAAGTACTACGGTTTCGACGGCTATTTCCTCAACCAAGAAGAATGGGGGGACGACGAGGAATTCAAGCCCTTCATGTCCTATCTGACCAGCCAGGGTCTGTGGACTCAGTGGTACGACACCAACTCTTCCTTTAACGAATCCAAGGCCGCATGGCTGCGCGACGACGAACACGGGCGTATTCACTCCTCGGTCTTCGTCAACTACGGAAACAACGGCAAGCGAATGAATAGTTGGGCGCTTGCGAATGGATACGACCCCTACAAGGAAGTGTTCGCGGGAATCGAAGCCAACCAGACCGGTTTTCGCTCCAGTGGCGGGGTCGACCAAGGCTACGCCTCGAAAGAAAATCACTCACCGCTGACCTCGATTGCTCTTTTCACTCCCTCGGATCACTACCAACGTGGTTTGGATGACAATATTCAGGAAATCACCGGTCGCAGCGATTCAGCTCGTCCTTTCATGCAGCAACAGCCCTATCAATGGATGATTGCTCAACGTGAGCGCATGTACTTCTCTGGAATGAAGCAGGACGTCACCCAGACCGGATCGGCTAATGGTCAGGCCAACCCCGCTGTCGGAGTTAAGGGCAGCGGATGGGTTGGAGTTGCTGATTTTGCTCCGGCTCGAAGTGTTATTCAGGGGAGTAACTTCTGGACGAATTTCTCGACCGGTAAGGGGATGCGTTCGTACACGAATGGTGCAGTCACCAATACCTCCGAGTGGTCGGACATGGGAGCGCAATCTATCTTGCCTTCATGGCAGTGGTGGATTGCCGGAGAAGGCGGCGCAACGCTGAAGGCCGATTTCGACTACGGCGAAGAGCCGCGAGTCGATCTGCAGGGTAAAGAAGTGGCTCTTCCCTATTCGCCTGTAGGTGCCTATCAAGGAGGAAACTCCCTGGTCCTCTACGGTCAAGCGCAGCAAGCGCAGACCATTCGCCTCTACAAGACGAACCTGAGCGTGAAGGATAACTCGACCGCTGAGGTTGTGTGGCGTGCGAAGGACGCGGCAACGAAGGCCCGCTTGGCACTGGTCTTTGCCGACAAGCCAGGGGAAGTTGTCACTCTCTCTTTGGGTGCAGCTTCGACAGACGGATGGAAGGATTCGCTTGTCGATCTTTCCGACTTCCAGGGTCGCACAATTGCAACGATGGGCTTGCAGGTCGAAGGAAGCGGCGATGTTCAGGTGAATGTCGGCAAACTTGCTGTCAGCGATGAGTCCGCAACGCCAGCGATCCCCGCAGGATTTACGATCAACGAGCTGACCACCGACGGCGAGATGAACGTTTCTTGGCAGAAGGCAGACTTTGCCTCCGTTGATTCCTACATTCTCGAGGCCGTGGATGCCTCAGGCAATGTGCATCATCTTGCTCAAGCCTATGGGGATTCGCGCTACGTCAAGAAGGTCGATCTTGAAGGCAGCTATATGCTCCGACTTCGAGCAGTGGGTAAGGACGGATCGATTTCACAGCCTGCCGAACTGGTTGTCAATCGCTCTGCACTTCCCAGCGAATTGACCTATGCAACCGCGAAGGATGCAAACGGTAACTTCACTCAAGCGGCGACTTCGGGGCAGGTCGAACTGTCCTGGAAGGCACCTGCTTCGGGGACACCCACTGGATACAAGGTTCGTCTTGAAACTTTGTACGCGGGTGAGGATAACCCCTACCACGGATACGCCGAATACACGGTCGGTGCAGAAGATACTTCGGTATCTCTGCCTGCTCCCGCGGAAGGGCTGATGTTCCGAGCAACGGTTCAACCCCTGGGTGTCGATACCGGTGCAATTCCAGCTCTGGCACTGCGTGGACGTTACAACGATTCATACTCGCGGCCGATGGGACGACAGGACTTTGTCGGACTGGACGGTGCAAAGTACAAGCTGGTTAACCCAACGACAAAGGACTGGCAGAAGATCAATGCGACGGGTGACCAAAGCTGGACCGCTACCCGCGGTAAGAACAACCGTTCCGACTGGGGTAACCGAGATGAGAACGGTCAGCTCAAGCGCACGCGTCCTCTGGGGACCCACGGTGCAACCTACTCGATTACCGATTACGCGGGTAACACCTCGGGACAAGTGGTTGTGAAGGCAAAAGACGGGGCGATGGGAATCGTCGACCGTGCAGCACCGGAACTGTGGGCCAGCCCGTGGAATGATCAAGAGATCGCCTGGGGTGCGTCAATGAAGAATATCGTTGCAACTGCTCGCGATAACTTCTCGACAGTGACCTTGTCGGCCAAACTGGTGGATCCGGATGGCCCCGAAGGCAATTCGGTGGCAATTCCGACCACGGGCGAGGGGCCAAAAGCCATGAATGACCCGATGCTTCTGCCCGATACCAATGAGCCGAGCGACGAACCCAGTGCTGAGCCCACCGTTGCGCCCACGCACGGTCCTGATAATGGTTGGGATGACGAGGATGAGCCAATCTTCGATTGGGGAGCCCGCTCTGCAAATACGCGGAACAACCATTCAACGGAGCGCGCAGCTAATGATTCGGGAGTGACCGCGTCGGGTCTCTCGCTTGATGTGGCCAGCGGAACTATTTCGGGAACTCCGACGTGGAGTGGGACTCGAGAACTGGTCCTCACTGCAACGGATGAATCAGGCAACGCTTCGACAATGAGCCTGATGCTGACGGTGAATGGGGGAGCGGTTACGCCGACTCCTACGCCCACGACTGAGCCCTCTGCAGAGCCGACAGTAGCACCTACGGTTACGCCAACAGCTGCGCCGTCAACGCAGCCCAGTGCACAGCCCTCGACTGATCCAAGTGCTCAACCCACCGCGGAGCCTTCGGCCCAGCCGCAGCCCTCCGAAGAACCCACGACTGCTCCTTCTGCGTCAGTGAGCCCCTCGGCCTCGCCCACTGCCGAGGCCACCGCTGAGCCCAGTGCTCAGCCCACTGTTCAGCCAAGCCAGCCCAGCGAGCAGCCCACCACGCAACCTCAGCCTTCTGCCTCGGCCTCGTCCGATAGCGACCAGGGCAACGGCCAGGGTGGCACCCAGGGTAGCCAGGCAGGAAATGGTGGAAACACGGGCATTGGTATTGGAAATGTGCCGAATGATCCCCAGGGCAATGCCCCCGGAACAAACGGCCAACAACCCGGCAAGGACCAGGCGAGCCAAGCCGGGAATGATCAGGGCAAGTCAGCGATGACGAACCCGAAGTACAGCGCGAGCAAGAAGGCGGGCTCGTCTCTCGCTGGCACCGGTGTCACTGTCGCGGTGATTGGCGCAATTGCACTGATCCTTGTGATGACCGGTGGGACTCTCACCGCCTTGCGTCGCAAGCGCGAGGAAAGGTGAGCGGCTCTTCTAAGTATTGAGAAGAGCTTTGTGCCCGGGAAGGAAACCGCATCCGCTGCATACGCGGTTTCCAACCCGGGCACAATTCTGTCTGGGGGCGCGATATCCCCGCGATATCCCCGCGTCCGTTTGTGCTGCCGTTGCAGCCCTGTTTGCGCCCCCTCCACACGAAGTCGTGAAATGACACAGCTTATGGCCTGTGGCTTTTGCCGACTTCGTGTGTCATTTGTGGGGGGAGGGCGTGGGGGGAGAGGCGAGGCGTCACGCACGATCAAGCGAAAAGCTTGTCCAAGTCGGGTGTCCAGGGCTGACGGGGGAGTGCGCGCAGTTTCTCAACATCCATTGACTCAAGAAGCTGCGAGGCGGAATGCACCCCTTCAATACCCATTGAGCGGGCTAAAACCTCAATGATCTGGGCAATCGTCACACCACGTTCTGCAAGTTCCTCGATGGTTACCGCTCCATCGCGCTTAGCGAGTCGCGCGCCTGATTGCGCTAAAACCAGGGGAACGTGTGCGTAGGTGACGGTGGGATATCCCAATAAACGTGCCAGAATTGCTTGGCCTGGCGATTGAGAGAGCAGATCGTCGCCGCGAACCACTTGGTCAACTCCTTGGAATGCGTCATCAATGACGACCGCAAGGTTATATGCCGGTGCACCGTCGGAACGCTGGATGACAAAGTGATCGACAGGACCCGTGTATTGGCCAAAATATTCGTCATGCACCGTCCACTCCGATACGGGAGCCTTCAACCGCAAGGCGGGACGGCGTCCCTCGGCCGCGAATTCTTCCCGCTTTCGGGCGATCTCAGGTGCGCTCAGGTGCAAGCAAGTCCCGGGGTAATGGCCGGGTGGTACGTGTGGCGCGGATGCAGCTTCACGGATGTCTTTACGCGAGCAGAAGCACTCGAAAGCGTAACCCTCGTGGAATAGGCGGGTGACGGCCTCGTCATGGACGTGCGCGCGCGAGGATTGGATCAGGACTTCGCCATCCCAATCAATTCCCAGCGCCTTCAGTTCGTCAATCTGACGTTGTGCGGAGCCCGAACGCACCCGGTCGATATCTTCAATCCTCAAAACGAAACCTCGGCCGGTCACTCGTGCCCATATCCACGCGAGCAACGCAGTGCGAAGATTACCCAAGTGGAGGTCGCCGCTGGGGGAGGGAGCAAAGCGTCCGGCGCCTAGGGCATGCTCAGGGTGGCCTTCTCCGATTGTGATTTCCGAGGCCGAGTTCTCAGGGGAAGAAGCTGAGTTTTCCGCCCCATCGTGTGCCTGGGATGTCGAGGTCGACGCAAATGCCATACCCCCAGACTAACCTTGGATGCATGGAGACACGAGCGCATCTGAATGGTGATGAACAGGACGACGGCGTATCGGCGCATCATCATCTGAGCTGGCTCACGCGTATTCCCTCGTGGTTGTGTGTTGCTTTCGGAGCTTTCCTTGGCACTGCAATTCGTGCGGGATTGGATCTTGCTGCTACGGGTAGTGGGAAACTTACGGTTTTTTCTTGGTCCACGGTGGTCGTAAATCTTGTTGGGGCCTTCTTTCTTGGTTTTGTCACTGCCTGGTCACAGGGCTATTTCCACGAGGATGCTGTGCGCAGAAAAGTCATGCTTGTCGCAGGAAGTGGCTTTGCAGGTGCTTTGACCACATACGCCACCATGGTTATGGCCAGTATCCATGATGCAGTCCAAGCAATGACAGCAGTCCCCGCTGATGGGGGCGAGCTCTTAGGAGCTGTTTCATCTCCGTTTAGTGCTGTGGCGCTGTACTCCTTGCCTCTGCTTATCGAGGGAATGCTTGCAAGCCTTGTATTGCTTGTAGTTGGTATTGGGGTTGCTGCTCTGGGGTACTCTCTCACTCCACATGAGGAGTCAGGCCCTCAGGGGGCAAAGAAATGACCCCACTGCTCTTTCTCCTCGTGTGCCTTTTCGGTTCGCTGGGCGCTCTGTGTCGCTGGCAGCTGGATCTTTATCTCAAAAAGTGTCATGCAAAGGGAACGCCCCAGTGGGGGATCGGCATGGTCAATCTACTGGGATGCACATGCGCTGGTGCGCTCGCGGGTTTTCTTGCCCCTAACGCTCCTGTTTTCTTCTTGCTCTCGACGGGATTTTTAGGCGGTTTTACAACCTTTTCCACAGCTGTGCTGGACACGGTGATGCTTCTGAGTCATCGTCGGTATTTTTCTGCCGCCGGTCTTGTTTTCGGCGTCTGGTTGGGGGGAAGCGTCCTGGCTATCTGCGCGTTTCTTCTCACGTCTAGTTTCGCAATGTGAGGTTGTGTAACGAAAAATTTGGACACTCCGTCATGGACTCATAGTCTAAGGGTGCATGAAAGGAGGACCCAGTGATTGATCTGATCGACGTCTCGAAGATCTATCCCGTGAAGGGAAGTGATGATGTCGTTGCCCTTGACCACGTGAATCTGCACGTTGAAGCAGGAAGCATTCACGGAATCGTGGGCCAATCGGGTGCCGGTAAGTCAACGCTCATTCGCTGTCTGACCGCTCTGGAAAAACCCACTTTTGGGTCAATCATCGTTGATGACATTGATCTGTCGCAGCTTCGTGGGCGCGAACTACGCCAAGCGCGACGCAAGATCGGCATGGTCTTCCAAGCAGCCAACCTTTTCGATGCCAAGACCGCGGGAGAAAATATCGCATTCCCGCTGAAAGTCGCCGCGAAGAAAGAGTTCACTCGCTAGCAACGCAAAGGACGCGTTCGTGAACTTCTTGCGCTAGTCGGCCTCGAGCATCGTGGCGGTGCCTACCCCTCAGAGCTTTCCGGTGGCCAGCGCCAACGCGTCGGTATTGCGCGTGCACTTTCAGATACCCCTCGAGTCTTGCTCTGTGATGAGCCAACCTCAGCCCTTGACCCCGAATCAACCCGCGCGATTCTGTCACTCCTGCGTCAAGTGCGCGACGAAACCGGTGTCACCATTGTCATCATCACCCATGAAATGTCGGTCGTTCGCGAAATCTGTGATTCCGTAACACTCCTGAAAGACGGAGGAATCGTGCAGAGCGGAACGATCGAAGAAGTTCTTGCTAACCCGGGTTCGCCTCTGGCAAAGGAATTGGTTCCTGCACCTAGTGTTGACGAACTGGATGTCACCGACTTCAATCGTGAGCTGACCGCGCGTGAAATCGCTGCACAGAGCAACTCAGCGGAGGCCAAAACCTCAGCCCAGCCTTGGGAGTCTGGAAATATCCTTCTGGACGTGATCTTTACGTCGCATCCCGGTGTGCCCACGGGCTCGAATATGCTCAACCTTGCCGCAGAGCTTGGCGCGGATGTGACCGCAGGGACCTTTGAATCGATGGGTTCTGTCCAAGTTGGTCGCCTGGCTCTGGCGATCCCCGCCGCCCAGCGCTCCTCGATCATTGACCAGCTTCGTGCTCAGGGTGCGCATGTGGAGGTGAGGTCGCTGTGAAGCTTTCGGCTCTTTCAACAGTCCTGACGCTGCTTCCACTGGGTAAAGGTGACCCGACGTGGGGAGACAACCCCGCACTCACCCAGCAGTTCCTCCCGGCAATCTGGGAGACCCTGCTCATGGTCTTCTTCGGCACCTTCTTTACCGTGCTCATCGGCCTTCCTTTGGGTCTGCTTCTTGTCCAGACCTCGAAGACGGGACTCACTCCTAACAAGACCATCAACCAGATCGTTGGTTTGATTGTCAATGTTGGCCGCTCCTTCCCCTTCCTCATCCTCATCATCGTGCTGCTTCCGGTGACTAGGTTCGTCATGCGCAGTGCAATCACGTGGCAGGGAGCGACCTTCCCCCTGGTCATCGGTGCGATTCCCTTCTTTGCTCGCCTGGTGGAAACCAATCTGCTTTCCGTCGAAAACGGCAAGGTCGAGGCCGCGCTTATGGCGGGAGCTTCCAACCGTCGGATCCGTTGGAGCATTTTGGTTCGCGAGGCCCTGCCCGGCATCATCCAGTCCGTGACGGTTTTGGCGATTACCCTAGTGGGCTACTCGGCAATGATGGGCGTTGTTGGTGCGGGCGGCCTCGGAAAGATGGCGAACGACTACGGGTATCACCGTTTCCAGACGGACACGATGATCTGCTCGGTCGTTGTGATCATCATCATCGTTCAGTTAATTCAAATGATTGGCGACATGCTCAGCCGGCTG
>ERZ773196.951-NODE-951-length-17206-cov-8.612384_pt1 | contig 17206 bp, 16 predicted proteins | sample MGYA00581009_ERZ773196 | MGnify/ENA primary metagenome ERZ773196 (study PRJEB29015, sample SAMEA2738162) | human oral metagenome | biome: human oral; feature: human-associated habitat; material: saliva | place: China | collected 2243 ... | reverse complement strand
GCGCAGCACCTGCTGGCGCGCGCCGGGGCCCGTGGGCAGGGGGTCGAGGATCGGCGGTATCCGACGAAGCGTGGGTAGCGCCTGCTTCCAGTAGAATCGCACTACCTGTTTTCGATGTGAGTGATAAGAGGCGATATGAGCCAGGAGAAAGAACCTTTGTTCTCCGAAGAAGCCGCGCATGGCTATCAGGAAGATGAACTTCTTGATGCTCCCGTTTTTGAAGGTGAACTCATCGAAGACGATGAAAATGACCCTCTGCTTTCTGAACTCTCAACAGAGGAAGGGCAAGAGGCCTCGGTCTACGCGGTCTTCTTTCTGAAGAAGCTCGTTCGCCTGCGGGGAGTGCGGATCTCTCGCGAAGATTTCCTGCGCCAAGAGCTTCAGAAAGCTCACTTAAGCGAGTCGCAAATTGAAGAGGCTATTGCCAGTGATCCAATCTCAGCGGGAATTTCTCAGAAGCGTTTGGACAAACTGGCCAATGACGCGATTTCTTATGAAACGAAGAAATCTACCGCGCTGTCATTTGTTGCAGGTATTCCGGGTGGGCTCGCAATGCTGGGAACCGTTCCCGCTGACTTGGGGCAGTACTACGTTCACTCGCTTCGGATCATGCAAAAGCTTGCCTATTTGTATGGATGGAAAGAATTCCTGACAGATCCAGAAGATGTTGATGATGAGACCATTGCGCAGATGGGGCTCTTCTTCGGCGTCATGCTGGGAGTTGCCGGGGCTGCTGAGTCGATGCGAGATTTTGCCCGGATGATCGTCGCTCCTGCTATTGAAAAGCGAGTTGCCCGCAAGGCCTTGATGAAGGGAACCTGGTATCCGGTCGTCAAGAAATCGCTCAAGGTCATTGGAATTTCCGTGACGAAGCAGGGCTTCACCAAAACAATGTCGAAGATCCTCCCACTCATTGGTGGAGTGATTTCGGGTGGCATGACCTTCGTTTCGCTTCAAACTCAGGCCAATCGGCTCAAGCAGCACCTGCGCCAGCTCCCGCCTCCGGCGACCGATGGTGCGGAGTGGAAACAGGCTAATAACTGAGGCTCCTACTTCCCTCTAAACACCCTCCACGCCCCGCGAATCAGAGGAATCTGAAGCGGTAGTCGAGCATACGCAAGTGCCTGTGCGCCCGCAGGCTTGCCTTCCTTGCGATAATCCACGGCCATCTTGATGTTCGCGGGGAAGACGGCGACATACAACGCGCTCGCGGCCAAGCCAGCCAGTCGCCTCGTCAATGGAAGCGCAAGGCCAGCGGCAATTGCCAACTCAGCCGCGCCGCTCACCAAGGTGTAGGTTCGCGCATTCCCGGGAAGACTCCGTGGGACAATGGCGTCATAAACCTGCGGCACCTTGAAATGCATAACCCCTGCTCCTGTAAGCAAAAGTGCATGCCAGTGTGCTGTCTTCATTAAGACTCCTGAACTTCGGCCTTGCGCCGCATGATGAACTCGCGGTCAGCGTGGTCGCCGACCATGAACTTGTACTCACCGACCAGCTTAAACCCGTGGCGCCCGTAGAGTCGCTGTGCCCCGAAGTTCTCACTGAAGCAGCCAATCCACAGGGGACGCGGCCCATCGGCAAGGAGGTAATCGATCGCGTGCCGGAGCATCATCGATCCGCGCCCGCCACCTTGGTATTCCCGGAGCAGATAGAGGCGTTGAACTTCTCCGTCGGTGGGCTTGACGTCGGGGTGGGGCAGGTGCGCGGGGCAAACAGTCACGTAGCCAATCAGTTTGCCTTCCGAGGCCGTGCGCGCATCAGCGCACTCTGGTGCAGTCGCGTCGGCATCGCTTTCCTCAAGGAAAAACAGCCAGGTTGGGCGCTGTGGGTCCGCAAGCTCGCCACGAAGGACTTCGGGGGAGTAGGCCTCGTGAATGAAATGATCAAGGTCTTCGGAAGAGTAGAGGTGCCCAAAAGTCTGGATGTAGCACGTGGACGCAAGCGCGGATAGAACCTCTGCGTCTTCGGGTGTTGCGCGGCGCAGCATAATTCCCCCTCCTTGGGCTAGCCGATGACCATCAGCACGGCTCCGGCACACATACCAGCGATCCCCAATAGATACCGTCCCGAGACGCCTTCGCGCAACATGAGTGCCGAAAATGCAACCGTCACCAGTATTGATAGCTTGTCGATAGGGACAACGACGGACGCGGGACCTTCTTGGAGCGCTCGGTAGTAGCACAGCCACGAGGCGCCGGTTGCAAGCCCGGAGAGTAAAAGAAAGAGATACGTGTGGGGTGTAATGGCGGTGATCTCAGATGCAAAGTGGCCTTTGATGCTGATAGCCGCCACAATCCATGCACCCAGGAAAACGACAGAAGTTCTCAATGCGGTGACAAGTGTTGAATCGTGACCGTGGATTCCAAGCTTCGCAAGTGCAGCGGTGATGCCAGCGAAGAATGCTGAACCTAATGCGAAGAGAAGCCACATATTTTCAGGTTAGCGCTAGTCAGAGGTCGTGAGCTTGTTGCTGTGGGGGTAGGTGTTGATTTGTTGAGAACCGCCGCGGAGCTGCTAGGAAGCGCGATCGGATACTCGCCTGAAATTTCCTCAAAAAATTCCCGATACATTTATGAATGCAAACTGTTGCGAGTGCGCTGTTCTGCCTTCATACTGACTCTAGAAAGTACGGGTGCAGGTTGATGCAGTAGCCTCAAAACCTCAGTATCCACTCATACTCAGATATGAGGAACCGACGATCGGAAAAGGCCATGCACGTTTACTCTGCGCGCGAGGATCAGGTAGATAAACTCGCTGATCTCGCGGGTGCAGCCTTCGAAAATTACCCTCTTCACACGGCGGTGAAAGGGTTACTTGCTGAACCCGAAAAATTTTCCGACTGGATTCGTGATCTCCACGGCGTCATGATTCGCGTATTCGTGCGTTATCACACGGTTTTGGTCTTAGAAGATCAGGGGAGAATCCTTGGCGTTGCGCTGCTGAACCGCCGCCCGCCAGGGCTGCTTGAGTACTTGCGCTACTGCAGGCCACTCTTTGGGTACATGCGCTTTGATCGCTTGGTGCGTTTCTTCTCTTTTACCGAGGCCGCCGATTCAGTTGTCCGCAAAGCATCTGATTTTCAGTGGTTCCTGACGGTGATCGCAGTTGATCCGGAATTTCAACACCGAGGTCTTGGGCGGCTTTTCCTTGAACGTGGGATTGAAGGATATATCCGTTCCCATGGGGGAGGCTGCCTCGCATTTATTACCTGTACCCCAAGGAATGCACACTTTTATTCGAGTGCGGGATACAGAATCGTTGGCGAGCACTCGGTGGCTTTAGACGGGAACGATGTGCCCGTGTGGTCTTTTGAGAAGGTAATCGAGTAGAGGTCTTCTGGCGCATTCTTAATGGAGGGAAGAACGCGTTAAAGGTTTCTACAAAGAGGTTGAGGGCTTGGTATCACGTGATACCAAGCCCTCAACCGATCCTTGAGCTCACTCGCTCGTCATTGCTGTGTGGGTCCCTGCGCCCAGGGATTTGGCTGCTGGCCCTGTTGCCACTGCTGGCCTTGACCGGGCTGCTGGCCCTGTTGCGGTTGGCCGGGCTGGCCTTGCTGCCCATTCTGAGCGCCTTGACCGTTTTGCGGCTGCCACTGCTGGCCTTGTTGCTGTCCGGGGCCGTAGGGCTGCTGTGCCGGCTGTCCACCCCACTGCTGTGCCTGCTGAGCGGACTGCGCCTGCTGCCATTGCTGCCACTGCTGGCCTTGCTGTTGTCCAGCGCCGTAGGGCTGCTGTGCGGGTTGCCCGCCCCACTGCTGGCCCTGCTGTGAAGCAGGTCCGTAGGGATTGCGAGAAGGCTGGCCGCCTTGCTGCCATTGCTGCTGAGCTGGTACCTGGCTCTGCGACTGCCATTGCTGGTTCTGCCATGGCTGTTGGCCCTGTGCAGGTTGCTGTCCCCACTGCTGAGGAGCACCGTAAGGGGAGCCCTGAGCTTGGGGCTGCTGGCTTTGTTGCGGAGCCGGTGGAACAATACTTTGACCGCGGAAGCTCATACCTTGCTGTTGTGGCTGTTGCTGTTGTTGGGGAGGAAGCGGCTGTCCCCATTGCTGACGAGGCGCCTGCTGCTGGCTGGGAATGGGAGCATATCCCTGCTGTCCCCATTGTTGCGGTGCCGGTTGCTGCTGCTGTGGCCGTTGTCCCCACTGCTGTGGCGCTGCCAGAGGAGCACTTTGAGGTGCTTGGGTCTGTCCCCATTGCTGCGGGGCAGGTTGGGGCGCGGGGGACTGGACAGGCTGAGGCTGCGTCCACTGCTGCTGCGAGCCTTGCCCTGGCTGCGACTGAGCAGCTGGTGCTTGGGTAGGTTGAACAGCGGGTGCCGGTGCGGCTGGTGCCTGGGTAGGCTGAGCAGAAGGAGCCGGTGCAGCTGGCGCTTGAGTAGCTTGTGCTGAAGGAGCCGGTGCCGGAGCAACTGGTGCAGGGGTCGAGGCCGCTGCAGCCGCTTGCTCTTCCACGTGGGGCTTTGCCTGTGCGGGTTCATCTGTCGGCTGTACGGAAGGTGCCGATTGCTTCGGTGTCTGAGCTTCAGGCTGGGAAACCGCAGAATGGCGGGCGGGCGAAGGCTCTGACTTCGGTGCCGGAGGAATGTGCACTGCAGGTGTCTGGGGCTGTTTCTGCGGTGCAGAGGCTTGTGTTGCTGCCGCTTGAGACTGCGTCGTGGGGGCCTGAGTCTGAGGCTGCGCGGCCTGTTGCTGAGCAGCCGGAACGGCAGCAGGGCCAGCAGCGGCTACGGGCTGAGAAACAGCCTGAGCTGCAGGGGCCGCGGGCTGTGCCGCAGGAGCTACAGGTTGAGTAGGAGCCTGGAAAGTAGCGGGAGCGGCACTCTGAGGAGCTGTGCCCAGCGGAGCCGAACCCTGAGGAATCGCACCGGGTGTGCTGCTCTGCTGGCGAGCTGCCTTAGCGGCTGCCTTTGCACGCTTTCGCTCATCGCGCTCGCGACGCTTATCTTCACGAGTGCGTCCGCGCGTCGACGAAGCTGTTGCAAGCTTCTGTTCGTCTCCCGATGCTTGGTCAGCATTCTTAGACGCGGAAGAAAGGCGGCGAAGAACGAAAATAATGAGTGCTCCAACCACCAGAACACCGGCTACAACGCCACCGATAATCCAGATCAATGGCGATGAGGACGAAGAAGAAGCGGGAGTCGAAGGAGCGGTGCGGTTGCGGTCAGGCGCACTTGGTTCAGGAGCGGGCTCAGGCAGTGGGCTGAGGGTAGGAATATCAGTTCCAAATTGCCCATTCACTGTTGCGGCGCCCTCATAGGACTTCGTCTTTTTACCGTGGACTGCCACCTTTCCGGTGGGCTTTTGCCACGTCACGATCTGGTAAACCGGCGAGTATTTGTCGGTGCCACGCTTTGCGCGGTCCTCGTCGTGGAACTGGGCGCCTTCGGAGGCGGAATCAAGATCGAATACCAGCGGGCGGACATTGATAAAACCAATATCGCGCTGGCGGCCCAAGAAGTCAGTTTCTTTCATCAACTGGTCTGCGGAATAGACCAAGGTGAAATCGCCCTGCTCGGTCAGCGAATAGTACTTCCCGACGGCATCTCCGTTTTCGAAGGGAGGGAAGACCGAGCATCGAGTGAAGTTATCACCCTGCGCGAATTCGATGCGATAGTCGCCATTCCCATTCGAGAAGGATTTACATTTTCCCTCATCGATTTGCTTGGAACGGTCATAAATATCGAAGGCCTTGCCGACGCTTCCCTTGCTATACACGCTCAAACTCACCGAGACGGTCAGATCTGAATTAGCTGCGTGTGCTGTCGTTGCTGTTGGGAGCACGAGCGCTCCGGCAAGCACAAGTGCGGCTGCCGTCGAGTACAAACGCTTCATTGAGACATCCTTCGAAATTGAATCAAGCTGCTGCAAGCATATCGAATTGTTTTAGTGTGGCAAAAATACTGAAGCAGAGTGCTTAGCTAGTTGGCGGTCCGTAGGGATTTCGCGGTGAATCTCCAGGGGGGCCGGGGAATTCAGTGGATGCGGAACCCGGTTTTTCGGAGTGTCCCTTGCTGTCGCCTGTTGTATCCGTTTCGCCTTCCCAATCCGTCGCGAAAGGATTTGGGGAAGTGCGAGCAGAAGGCCCCATCGCGCTTGGAATAGAAGAGGAACTGAAGGGGGACGGAGGTGTGGGAGTCTTCGTTTTGGCCTTGCGCTTCTGACGTCTGTCGAACCACGTACGCAAGAGAATGATCACAGTTGCCGGAAATAAGATGCTCCCCGTCATCGCCAGAACCAGCCGGGTGAATGATCCGGGGGAAGAGGACGATGCTGATTGAGTCGTGGGTGAACTTGTAGCGCTAGCGCGACGCGCATACGACGCGTCTTGAAGCTTCGTTGGCATTGGGACTGCGACAACCCCATTGAAGTTTTTGCGTTCGATGGTGTGGAAATTCGCGGCTTTTTCTACAACCCCCTCAGCAGCGAGGGTGGGGGTGTCAATATTTATCCACTCCACGGTACTGAAGTTGGGGTTACTGTCATCCATCTGAGCGCCGCTGCTGGTTTTAATGAAACGCATGTAAAACCCTGAAAGCGTGACGCTCTGACGTGAAACGACTGTATTTTCGGGAAGGCCTAAAGACAGCTTCTCCAAGGTCAATGGCGAAGCAGCGAATGTCAACTTCCCGTCTTCGTCGATGCCGACATAGGGATTTGCGTAGCGATTAAATTCCGTGCGCATCGTGCAATCGTTCGAATATGTTGCTTGAGTAAAGGTCACCGACGACCAATCCAGCGCAATGGGAGAAGCCTGGCAGGCCTCTTCAGTCAGCGTCTTCGAGAAATCATGCACCGTTACTTCGTGCGTCACCGAATTTGGTTCCCGAATTGTGAAGACTTCGTCAATTTTTGCTTCGTTTTCGGCGCTATAGCCGGGGGTAGCGGCGAGAAGTGACAGAGCGATGACAGATGCACACACAGCCGTCCCAGTCTGCAGGCGGTGAAGGTGTCGGTGATAGGGGTGCATAAATTTCCTCAAGGTGAGCTTTGATTCAAGGATGCGCGTGCAGTGCTGCTCGATTTAAGCCGAAGGGCTACGCCACTCCGAATCGAAAGGATTGTGGGGTTCTTGAACAGTCGGGGTAGGCGTGGGGGGTGTCGAAGACTGAGCTTGGTAGTCGGAGGAGGCAAGGGTCCCCGCCTGAGTCTTATTTCGTTCTAGACCCTTCTTCAGTATGCACCACATGCACCACACGAAAAAACCTCCCAGTCCCACGCCGATTACGGGGTTGATGACCCGGTTGATCAGCCACTCAAGACTAAAGGGTGATGGCGAGCTTGCTGTAGACGAAGGAGTGTATGAACTTGCTGTAGGCGAAGGAGTGTATGACGTCGGCGCCGCAATAGTGCGTGAATGCGGAAAATCCGTCATTTCGGTCGGTACTGGAACGGCCGTAAGTTCGTTGAAATCTTTGCGCTCAATCGGGTGGGAATAAGAAGGAGAACCTTGGATATATCCTTCGGCACCCACGATCGAACCGAGGTCATTAATCCATCTCACCGAATCGCTCGTCGGGTCGCTTTCGACAAGTTCCGCGCCTTTTGTGCCCTTTGTGATGGTCAGGTAGGGGCCGGTGAAGTCAACTCGACGTGCTATCACGGAAATGTCTTCGGGAAGGCCAAGGGAAAGGTCTTTGAGTTCCAGAGGAGCTGCAGCAAAGGCCACCTTTCCATCCTGATCGACGCCAACGTACGGGTTTGTTGCACGCTTGAAATCCGTAGTGATATCACAGTCGTTGGAATATGAGCCATCCGTGAAGCGAGTCTGAGACCATTGTTGGACCATGGGAGATGCGTCGCAAGCGTCTTGGGTGAGCGTCTTTGAATAGTCGATTACCGTAATGGAGTGACTGACGTTGCCGTCCGACAAAATCATGAAAAACTCTCTGATCTCTGCCTGATTGCGAACAGCATGAGTGGGTGTTGCCCCGAATAAGGAAGCAGAAATCATGAGCGCACAGGCCGTAATGCTGAGCAAAATGCGGTTTCGTCTGGAAATAGATGCTCTCATGAGTAATTCCTTAGTTTTCGCGATTTCCTGCGGCTGTGATTGCGTAAGTCTGAAGTCATTCCTCCGGTGGCGCAAAACGATTGCGTCCCTCTGAGGCTTTGCTTGATGCAGCCCCACCTTGTGGGGAAGAAGATGACCAGAAAGGATCATCCGCCGCCTCGGCTGCCGACGCTGCCTCGGGAATCGAAGGAACGTCCGGGGTGCTGGACGCAGGCTCCAAGGAGAAGGGATTGTGTCCAAGCGGGGTAGGGGATGGGGAGGGCTCGGGATGGGGGAGCGCTGTGGAGGCCTCGGCCTCGGCCTCGGTAACAGGCTGAGAACTCACATCAAAAAGATTCTCTGAACTTGGCTGGGCAGGCGGTCGAGCTGGCTCGTAGTTCTGGGGAATACTGAATGGCGACGGCTCTGATTTCTTTTGCTTCTTCTTCTTTTTCTTTTTGAGCGAGTCAAAGCCCCAGACAATCGCGATAAAGATGATGGCTATCGGAAGGCCACCGTATTTTTGAAGCGAACTCAAGACGGTGTCAAAAAACGAAATGACGCCAGGCGTGGAGCTTGAATTCTGAGAACTTGTTGCACGTCGCGACGCGGCTTTGGACGGGGCCGAGGTTGCTTGATTGACGGTCGTGAGGTCACTAGGCACATCAACTGGTGAAATACCCCCGCGCTCCATGCGGATAATCGGGTGGAAATTTGAGGGCACCTTGAGCGTGCCAATAGCTGCGACGGGAGCATTCAGTGCATCACCGCTCCACCGAACATCGACGCTGTGATTGTAGCCATCGGTAATATTACCCTGCGATGAAACCTGGGTAATTGCGCCGTTCGGTACGTTGAAACTGATGGAACGCCTGCCTTTGATATCTGTATCTGCGGGGAAAGAAAGATGGAGGTCCTCAGCAGTTACCGGGCGTGTGGCAAAGGTGAAATCGCCCTGTTTATTGATCGCTAGGTAGGGATTATCGCCCACGATTTTTGCGCTAATCCTGCAATATGACTGGTTATTGTCATTTGAGAAGGTTGTTTTTGCGCCAAGTTTCGTCTGGGGCAGAGAATGGCATGCCTCTTCGGTCATAGTGTGAGAGGAATCCCCGATGTTGAGCTCATAGCTGATGAGTCCGATATCGCTGAAGACGACGCTCTCGAAAATGGAGATATAGGCATTGTCAGCGAGTGCAGGTGTCGCCATCAGAGTAGAGGCACCGCCGGCAACGAGGAACGTGCAGGCTGACATACCCAGCAGGCGCGCCACGCGTCGCATCAGAGTGGATCGCATATGAGTCCTTCCAAGATCATTGCCGAGGCTGTGGCCAGTCTAGTGGGAGTACGCCCTCCTGTGTGGGGTGAGGTAGGTGAGCACTCCCGCTGTGCCAGTAGAAAATGCTCAGTTCTTTGGTGGCTCAAATGGGTTGCGCCAGCCGCTTGAAGAAGGAGAAGGCAGTTGCGTGCCAGCGGAGGGCGAACCCTGGTAGGGCGAAGTCGGTGCTGATCCAGCCTGTGGGCCCATGCTGGGCGGCGTATAGGTGCCTGTGGGCGTCGTTGAGCCGTATGGTTGGGGGATTGATACTCCAGCTTGGTATGAGCTGAAACTGCTTTGGTAGTAGGCGGTCTTCTTTTTATTCCTGCGTGAAATCAAAACTGCAGAAATAAGCACGAGAACGATGATGATGAATAGAGAGGAGAAAAAAACCAAACTCATGCCTGGAGTTCCAAAGAACATGCGCCCTAGCCCGCCGGTTCCTGTATCGCTGGACGGGGTCGTCACATTGGGGGCTTGAAGATCAGTGGGCACTTCAACAGCGCTAATGCCGTTAAAATCCTCGCGTTCTTGAGCGTGAAAACGGTCGTCGATTTCCACCGTTCCTTCGGCAGCGACCACTTCTTCAGAAACCTCATCCCAGTGAACGGTGTCGCCAGAATCATCGCGACGCACCGAGGCGCCTTCGCTCACACGTGATGTATTCAGGTTCCTCCCCATCAATGAAAAGCGATGTGAAGAAACAGTGGTATCGCTGGGAAGGCCGAGGTTGAGGTCTTCAATTTTCACTGGTTTTGCAGCGAAAGTGAGGTGCCCACTTGAGTCAACCGCCACATAGGGATTCTTGTGTCGGTTGAAATCGGTTTCAATGTGGCAATAGTTGTAAGAAGAATTGGCTTCGAATTCGACAACCGACCACTGTTGAGCCAAGGGGACTGCCTCGCAGGCAGCTTCGGTCATGGTTTGAGTGCGGTCAAAGACCCATATCTCGTATTGGCTACGTCCGCTACCGCGTACGTAAACGCTTTCAGTAATCGAAACCTCCTGCTCTTGAGCATGAGTAGGGGAGGACAAGCCAATCGTGACAAGGAATCCACACGCAAAAGCGCAGGCAAGGAAAGAGCGCGCTGCCGGCCTCGGGAAAGAAAAAGGCATCAGATACTCCTAGAGGGAATTTCGCCAGTCGGTCGAATACGGGTCTGGTGCTGAATCGGCGGCTTCCGCCGGACTTGCCGCTGGGGGCAGGGAAGAAGCAGGATCAGGGGAGGGCGCATAGGGGTTGTACGGCTCCGAGGAGGTAGCAGGTGGGGGCGGAGTCGGAGTTTGCGAGGCCGAGGCCGGCTTGGAATCGCTGGGCGCGGGGCGGGGATCTGCGGGCACAGTGCCGCGCGGCGTGCTGGTTGAGGAGGCCTGCGATCCTGTTGAAAACGCGCTGGTAGAGGCATCCTTTCCTCTCACGCTGAAGGGGCTTGGCGTCTGTGAAGAAGTTCCCGGCATGCTGTGGGAGGGAAGTGGTGTAGGAACGCGTACTGGGAATCCGCCGCTCTGCTGCTTGTACTTGCGACGCCGGCGAGCGGAATACCTTGCTATAAACGTCGCGCCGCCAAATACGACGATCGCTGGGAGCAAGCGAATGATGAATTGCATGAGGCCGGACATCATTCCCGAGGAGCCTGAGCTTGAACGCGCTGACGTCGAAGAAGAGGATGGGCTGCTAGAGCTGCTTGCGTTTGCTTTGACAGTAGAGGATGCGTCTTGCAAATCGCCGGGCATATCAACGGCTTCGATACCTTGATAGGTCTTGCGTTCTTGAGTGTGGAAATCGTTGTCGGCGTCGATAGTCCCCTCAGCGGCAACGACGTCCTTTCCGATATTCCTCCAGGAGACGTTATCGCCTGTGCTGTCCTGGCGAGTTTCTGCTCCCGCGTTGACCTTCGTTGCGTGGAACCCTCTTCCTGAAAGGCTCACGGACTGGTAGGTGAGAGTCGAATCCTCGGGAAGTTCAAGACCAAGGTCTTCAAGCGCAATGGGGCGAGCGGCAAAGGTTACTGTTCGATTCTGATCGACAGCTACATAGGGGTTCACATGGCGATTGAAATCAGTTTCGATGGTGCATCGAGTTGAGGTTGGTGAGGTGCTGAAGGTGACGCGAGACCACTCCAATGCCACTGGAAGAGACTCGCAGGCTTCCTTACTGATGAAGTTGGACTGCTCGATGAGCGAAAACTGGTGAGTGACACGTCCGTCAACTCGGATCCAGAAAGTCTGAGAAATACTGAAACGGTGGCCTGCCGCATGAGCTGATGGAGCATTGATCACTGGTACGACCATCGCTAAAGCGCACAAACCGGCGAAAGAGAGGGCCGCAACTCGCTTTGTCAAAGGGAAAGACATGTCATGCTCCTGTGAGGGGTTAACTGCCATCGGGGCGACCGCGGCTGCGTGCGGTCGCCCCGAAAAGTATTCACAACTGAGAGCGAGCACTGCTCAGGCTTGTGGGTATTGTCCCGGCTGCTGGCCTTGCTCAGGGTATTGACCTGCCTGGGGCTGAGCCTTCTTGCGGTTGCTCATGACAACGAATGTACCGATGCCACCGATGATGATGACTGCCAGGACCAGCAGGGATGCAGCTGCCTTACCGTCCGTACTGCCCTTTACTTTGACATCAGTCTTGACATTGGACCAAGTGACTGTGCCCGTTGATTTGTCGATCGTGCCGCCATTATCGGCAGAACTGGGAACCAAGCCACCAGAGAACTTCGCAGTCACCTTCCCAATGCTGTCAATTTTGTCTTTGGGGAACTGCTTATGCATGACCTTCAAGAAGCCATCAGACTCGGAAGTGAAGGTGAAGTTGCTTCCCGAGACCTTCAAGAAGTCATCGATATCAGTTTCGTTGACCTCTGTGGTTACATCACAGACGTTAACTGAGCCTTCTGTGTGGAACTTGGTGCTGAGGTCTGGGTTCTTGCTTGAAATGTAGCTGCATGTATACTCTGTCATCAAAGTCTTCGAGCTGTCCCTGTAATGCTGGGTATAGCTCAAGTGAGTTGCAGAGGTGAAATCGTAGGTCTCTTCCACGCCGATCTCTGGGTCGGCGAAAGCAGGGCCTGCTGCCAACGCAATAGAGCTTGCAATGGCAAGGATGCCGATAGCTCCAATTGAGCGTCGTTTCATGGGAGTTCCTTTGTTTAGAGGGAAGCTTGCTCACAGAATAAGCAGAAATTAAGGGCTGTGACGAATTGAGTATCGTTTGAATAACGAAAGGCTTTAAAGAAGCTGAATTGAGTGCAAAAGTGTGGTGGGTGGCGCTTATATAGTGCGCCACCCACCACATGTATCACGAGTATTGCTCAGGCGTGGGGGTACTGACCTGGCTGCTCTCCTTGCTCAGGAACTTGGCCCTGCTCAGGTTGCTGAGGAGCCTGCGGATATTGATCCTGCGAGGGGGAAACACCTTGCTGGGGCTGTTCTGTCGGTGCTGGGTACTGATCTCCGAGAGGCAGGACGGGGAATTGGTCGGTTTGCGGCTGGGCTTTCTTCTTACGGTTGCTCATGACAATGAAGGCACCAATGCCGCCAATAACAACAACTCCAAGGATCAGCAGAAGGATCCACTTTGTCGAGGATGAATAGATCTTGCCTTCGGCATGTACATCCGTTGACGCATTGATCCAGGTAACCGAATCACCGGTCGGGGCAACCTGTGTGTCGCCACCGTCTGGAACAACTACAGACTCGATCCTGTATCCCTTGGGGAAGGTCGCGATCACCTTCATATTCTCAATGCCCATGCGGGAACCGATGCCGGTTAAAACAGTGCGGCTCTGTGATTCGAATGTGAAAGTATCGTCGCTGACCTTCAGGATTTTTGCGATATCGTCCGAACCGCCGTCTTTGAAAATGACGCAGGTAGTGCTGGAATTCACCTGCTTAAAAACTGTATTCGCACCAGCGGATTGCGCCCTCTCGCACGACTCCTTCGTGACCACGGTGCCCGAAGAATCGCTCAACCTCAAGGTGTAGGTCATCTTTGTTGCGGAAGAGAAGTTGTACTCCTCTTCAAGACTGATGGTGGAATCAGCGCTGGCACTACCCGCAGACAGGACCAATGCCCCGGTAAGTGCAATGGCTCCAAGAGATCCAAAAATACGGCGCTTCATGAATCGCCCCCTCTGTGTGTGATGTTTAAAGCGAAGACAGAATACAGAACCAGCGTCAGGTGATCCAGTTTTGTATCGAAGTGAGAGTTCTTGAAGTGGTAAAAGGCCCTAGTTAGCGCTGTTGGTGCTGGGCAGGCCGACAATCCTTCCCCTTACGCAGCCTTACGGTCCAAGCGGTGATGGCAGCAAGGAAGCAGACAAAAATAGGGATGTACTTCGCTGGTACCCCTCGGCTTCCGTCTTGGGAAGAAGGCTGATCATCATTGGTCGATGCAGAAGGAGCCGCTTGTTGGGTAGTGTCGACCTCTCCAGTCGCACTGACTATGGAAGGTGCATTAATCCAATGCACTGCACGCTCGGCTGGGTCAACTTCTCCTGAAGTACCGGCGGATGTTGGTACGTATCCCTCGGGGAACTGGGCGTTGATGTTGACTGTTGGGCTATCGCCGCTTGAATTAGCCCCGTCGGTGATTCCCGCCAAGATTATTGACGTTTGGGATGTGAAAGAAAAACCTGCCTCGCTGATGGTCAGGAATTGTGAAAGCGATGATCCCTCATAATCAGCTGAAATCCTGCATGTATGAGCTGATCCATTGGACTCAAAAATGGGGGTTTCTCTACCGAGTTGGAGCTTGCTGCACATGTCTTCCGTGAGGATTGCCCCTGACGTGTCAGTGATTGATGCTGTGTAGCTCATGTGTGAAGGCGTGGTGAAGTCATAGCCTTCGTCGACGCTGAGGGTAGGAGCTGCGTAACTTGCACTGCCAATGAAGAGCGCTGAAAGAGACAGACTGCATACCCATAACATCTTCGGAAGGTTTGGCCTCATAATTATTCCAATCATGCAGTTGTAGGGTCGATCTGTTCTTCTCAAGGATACTGTGCTTCTTGGGGTTACTGGTTGAATATGTTGGCGAAGTAACACGGATATAAATTCCCTCACAATCATGTCCAAAAGGTAAACAGTTTGGAAAAAGTGGGTCATTAGATGGCACACTAGTGGAACCAGAGTCGGCGGCGTCCGGCCGCAGACTGATAAACCAAAGGAGAGTGCGGCATGGAAACGCCGAACCCCAGTGCAATGGAAGTGAACCTTGAGACTGACCAGCAGGTACAGTCCAAGGACAAGCCCCAGCGCACGGAACTCAAGCGTGGTTTATCGGCACGCCACATGCAGATGATCGCGATCGGTGGTGCAATTGGTACCGGTCTCTTCGTCGCCTCGGGCGCAACGATCTCAACGGCTGGTCCCGGCGGCGCTTTGGCTGCCTACGCCGTCATTGGTCTCATGGTGCTTCTGCTTATGCAATCTCTTGGTGAGATGAGCGCACACATGCCCGTTGCGGGATCTTTTCAGACCTACGCCACGCGTTTCGTCAGCCCTTCCTTCGGTTTTGCAATGGGCTGGAATTACTGGTTCAACTGGGCGATTACCGTCGCTGCTGAACTTGTGGCATCGGGATTGGTGATGTCTTACTGGTTGCCAGATGTTCCCTCGTGGGTTTGGGCAATTTCCTTTCTTGTCTTACTCACGGTTCTTAATGCCCTGAGTGCCCGTGTCTATGGTGAGGCGGAATTCTGGTTCGCCCTGATCAAGGTCATCACCGTCGTCATCTTCCTGATTTCTGGCACCCTGATGATCTTCGGAATCTTCAACGACTCTCCGGGAGTGCAGAACTGGACGACCGGCGATGCTCCCTTCCACGGCGGATTCTTGGCCATCATCTCAGTCTTCATGATCGCAGGCTTTTCCTTCCAAGGAACCGAGCTTGTGGGTGTCGCCGCAGGCGAATCATCGAATCCTCGCCGCGATGTGCCTCGCGCAATCAAGACCGTGTTCTGGCGCATTATGTTCTTCTACATTGGCGCAATCGCAATCATCGGCACTCTGATTCCTTTCACCGATCCGAACCTGCTGCGCGATTCTGCCTCGGATATTGCCTACTCGCCCTTCACTTTGGTCTTTGAGCGTATGGGTGTTGCTGCCGCGGCAGCCGTCATGAACGCCGTCATTTTGACCGCGATTCTCTCCGCAGGAAACTCTGGACTCTACGCATCCACTCGTATGCTCCACTCGATGGCACTGAGTGGCCAGGCTCCTCGCTTCTTTGGAAAGGTCACCAGCCACGGCGTGCCGATCTACGCAATGCTCGCAACCTCGGCTGTTGGTGCACTGGGATTCGTTGCAGCACTGGTGAGTGAAGACACCGCTTACACGTGGTTGCTCAACGTTTCAGGCCTCTCCGGATTCATCGTTTGGCTGGGTATTGCGGCATGCCACTGGCGTTTCCGCCGGGCGTACGTCAAGCAGGGACGCTCCCTTGACGAGCTTCCCTACAAGGCGCCCTTCTTCCCCTTCGGTCCGATCTTGGCCTTCACCATGTGCTTGATCGTTCTGCTGGGCCAGAATTACGAGGCCGTCTTCCGCGGCCAGCTCCTGCAGGTTGCCTCCTCGTACATCGGCCTTCCGATCTTCTTGCTCATCTGGTTGGGCTACCACCTGGTGAAGAAGGATCGTACCGTCAGCTTGGACGAAATGGACGTTGAGGGCGTGACCATCACGCCTGAAGAGGCATGAGCCGTTAGCTGTTAAACGCAATTTGGGGGAGGCAGTTTCTGCCTCCCCCAAATTATTTGCTCCCGCATGGGGACTGTAATTAATAGAGAGCAGAAAGTGTGTTGTGATGCGTCGCAGCTCTCTATATTCCCAAATGCCCGCAGCGCGCTGCAGTGTATGAGTGTCTACCGCGGTGGTTCGATGCTTACTTGTGCGGGCATATTGAGGATTCCCACGGGGCAGCTCACTCCATTTGGCCCGTGATTGCAATAGCCATCAGGGTTCTTTTCTAAGTAGGCCTGGTGGTAGTCCTCGGCCAGGTAGAAAGGGCCACCTGACTGGGCAAAGCAGGCCCCGGCCTCGCCAATCGTTGTATAGCAGCGGGCTCCCGGCACCGCGCGCTCCAACTCAGCCACCCACGCACCGCGCAGAAGCGATGCCACCTCAGCCTGCCTCGGCGTCGTCACCCAAATCGCGCTGCGGTACTGCGTGCCCATGTCGTTCCCATGACGGTTGGGGCGGGTGGAATCGTGGTTTTCAAAGAAGGTTTTGATCAGGCTCGCTCCGCCTTCGCCAGTTACGGAGGGGTCATAGACAACAGCAACGGTCTCGGCGTGGCCAGTGCGTCCCGTACAGACCTCTCGGTAGGTGGGGTTTGCATTTCCGCCACCCATGTAGCCAACGGCCGTTGCCCACACGCCTTTTTGGCGCCAGAAGATACGTTCAACGCCCCAGAAGCAACCCGCGGCAAGGTAGAGCACCTCGAAGCCGGTGGGGACGGGATCGGTCGCGCGCCTTCCGTTTACCGGGTGAACTTCGAGCGCGTCCAAGATTGGGTGCCTGCCTCCCGGAATGTCTGCGGGAAGAGTGCCCGCAGTAGGCGAGTCTAGGTAGCGTTCGGCGTCCTCCGACAGACGAGGCCAGTCTTGGTGTGGTCCTGCAGCGTAGCGCTGAGTAGTGGGTGAAGGATTAGTAGTCATCTTTGGCTCCTTCAATGTGTGGCGGGCGAGGTACAAGCTGCCGCGGAGAGAAGAGATTGGTGTATATGCCTCGTATTTTATGGCGATATCCAAGCTTCGGCAGATAAAGATACTTAAGCCCTGGTTGATAAAAATGTGGCCCCTGCAGTTTCCTGCAAGGGCCACATCAAGCGATTAAATCAGCCGAGCGACTGGACGCGACGGGCAAGCTTGGACTTGCGGTTCGCGGCCTG